>Ga0172362_10001038_pt1 | contig 23523 bp, 20 predicted proteins | sample LakKivs1_kivu2a2_FD_114534 | JGI IMG/M metagenome (GOLD analysis project Ga0172362, IMG submission 114534) | Sediment microbial communities from Lake Kivu, Rwanda - Sediment s1_kivu2a2 | ecosystem: Environmental > Aquatic > Freshwater > Lake > Sediment | place: Rwanda: Western Province, Lake... | reverse complement strand
TTCTTTACATGATTTAAAAAAGAAAAATAAAATCTCTGTTCAGTTCATAGGCCCAAGGCCAGATATCAAACACATAAAATATGCAAAATCAGGAGAAATAGATGCATTAATAAGAAATATCGCATTTAAGAATAATGCAACACTTATAACAGCAGATTTAATTCAAGCAAAATCAGCCCAGGCTTATGGAATAAATGTATTGTTTTTAAGGCCTAAAATTATTATCAAGAAAAAAAGAAGCTTCTTCTCTTTTTTTAAAAGGAAAAATAAAAAATATTAAACTAAACTAAAAAATCCTTTTTGCAAAAGTAAAATTGCAGCAATAAAAAATAAAGCATAAGGAAGAGCATAAAATAAACTCAAAATAAGGATAAGTGCAGCAAATAAATCAATAACGCTTGCGATACTTTTTGTTAAGATAAATGCTCCTTTTGCCAGCAAGATTACAATAAAAAAAATAATAATTCCATGAGGAATTGCCAGATTAAAAGAAAGTGCCAAAATTGAACATGCAGTTATTAAATCGAAAATTCCAAGTATTTTAACTAACATAATGTTTTTATAAAGCTTCGACTTTAAAAGTTTAACTATAAATGCCCCTGTAGCTCAACTTGGATAGAGCACAAGATTCCTAATCTTGGTGTTGTAGGTTCAAATCCTACCAGGGGCGTTTAATGATTGTTAAGTATTATAGCAAACTTTTAAAATACTATAATTTTAATATTAACATTGCGCCGGTAGTATAGTGGTTAGTATTTCTGCCTTCCAAGCAGAACCAAGGTTCCACACTCCTGCAAAAAGGAGAAGAAAGCAGATGACCCGGGTTCGAATCCCGGCTGGCGCATTTAGAAAATAAAACACATCAATAAGAATGTGGCAGCTGGGCAGGCTGACGCATAGTTTTTAAATATCATAAATATGAATTTAATAAACTTAAGATGACTGAAACACAACAATCAAGACAAGAAGAACAAATACAAGCAGAAAAAAAATCATGGTTTGATAAATGGTATAGATTTTTCTTTATACTTCCTATTATAATCTTGGCTACATCTTTAATTTATCTTGGCTTCTTTTTTTCCCAGCATCAAGATTTTTTATTAAAAGATACATCTTTATCGGGTGGAACAACTATAACTCTTCAAGGAGATATAGACACCACTAAACTTGAAAGCTCTCTAAAAACAAAATTTTCTGATATTTCTATAAGAAAACTGACAGACATAAGAACAGGAAAATCTATAGCTTCTATTATAGAAACTTCTTCAACTCCAGAAGAAATTAAGCCAGAAATAGAAAAAGCTCTTGGCTACGGGCTTACAGATGAAAATTCAAGCATAGAGTTTACAGGCTCTACTTTAAGTCAAGGATTTTATAAACAACTTCTCTTTGCATTAGCTCTCTCTTTTATTTTAATGTCTATTGTTGTTTTTATTCTTTTCAGAACATTTGTTCCAAGCATGGCAATCATACTCTCTGCATTCGGAGATGTTATAATTCCTCTTGCATTAATAGATTTTTTAGGAATAAAGCTATCTGCAGCAGGAATAGCTGCCTTTTTAATGTTAATTGGCTATTCTGTAGATACAGATGTATTGTTAACTTCAAGAGCTCTTAAAAAGAAAGAAGGAACACTTAATCAGAGAATTTTCGGAGCATTTAAACCAGGAATTTTAATGACTCTTACTTCACTTGGAGCTGTTATTCCTGTATTTTTTATTGTTTCAGGACTGCCAGATTCATTCAGGCAGATATTTTTAATTCTTGCCTTCGGTTTATGTGCTGACTTAATAAATACTTGGCTTACAAATGTAGGAATAATTAAATGGTATTGCGACAGAAAAGGAATAAAATAAAAAAATATAAAAATAAATTTTCAATCATCTGAATTAAAAAATAAAAAGGAACTTTAAAAATGGCAAAACTTACATGGAAAATTTGGCTTTTAATTATAGTGTTGTCATTATCTTTTCTTTCTATATTTGGATTCCCGCCCAAATTCTTAGAAAAAGGAATAGAGATAAAAAGCGTAGAGAAAAACTCTACAGCTTATGAAGCTGGATTAACTTCAGGAATGATTATCAAGTCAGTAAACAGCCAAGAAATAAAAACCATCGAAGATTATTCCTCAATAATAAATAGCATTTCATTTCAGGATAAAACCAAAATAATAATAACAACAGATTCAAATGAATTTATCCTTTTTACAGACAAGGCTCCAGAAATTACAGTTGGCGAAATCCCTCTGACAAAAATTAGAACAGGTTTAGATTTAAGCGGCGGAGCAAGAGCTTTAGTAAAGCCAGAAATACCTTTAAGTTCAAGCGAGATGAATGATTTAATTGCAGTTACGAGCAATAGATTGAATGTTTATGGAATAAGCGACGTGACTGTAAAATTAGTTTCTGATTTAGAAGGAAATAATTTTATGCTAGTAGAAGTAGCTGGCGCAACACCCACAGATTTACAGGAGCTAGTTTCACAGCAAGGAAAATTCGAAGCAAAAATAGGAGATGAGATTGTTTTTATAGGAGGAGAAAAAGATATAACTCATGTTGACAGGACAGGCGAGGGAGTAGGAGTTTATTCTTGTTCTGCAGTTCAAGGCGGAGAAGCATGTCAGTTTAGATTTACAATTTCTCTAAGTGAAGAAGCAGCGAACAAACAAGCAGAAGTCACTTCTAAGTTAGGAGTTAATTCAACAGAGTCTGGAAATTATCTAGATAAGAAACTTGATTTGTTTTTAGATGATAAGCTTGTAAGTTCTTTATTTATTTCATCAGATTTAAAAGGCAGAGCAGAAACAAAAATAATGATTCAAGGCGGAGAAAGCGGAGCAACAAGAGAAGAAGCAATTAAAAATGCTCAAAATGAAATGAAAAAATTACAAACTATCTTAATCACGGGAAGCCTTCCTTACAAATTAGAAATTGTAAAACTTGATTCAATATCCCCTACTTTAGGAAAAGAATTTACAAAAAATATTGTTATATTGGCTCTTGTTGCATTTTTAGCTGTTTCTATAATCCTTTTTATAAAATATAGAAAAATAAAAATTACTTCTGCAGTTATTTTGACTATGTTTTCAGAAGCTACAATTACTCTTGCAATAGCTGCTCTGATAAGATGGAATTTAGATGCACCAAGTATTGCCGGAATAATAGCAGGCATGGGAACAGGAGTTGATGACCAAATAGTTATTATAGACGAATCAATCTCCAATACAAGTATTTCTTTAAAAGAAAGAATAAAAAGAGCTTTTTTTGTTATCATAGCAGCTTTTTTCTTGACTGTTGCTGCAATGCTTCCTCTTTTTTGGGCAGGAGCCGGCTTATTAAGAGGTTTTGCACTGACAACTATAATCGGCATAAGTGTAGGAATTTTAATAACAAGGCCCGCCTTTGCCGATATAATTAAAAAAATTCAGGAATAATTGGAATAACTAATAAGAAGGTTTTTACCAACGATTATCTTCTTTACCTCTTTTTAGTATATCTATGTCTTCAGGATAATTAAAAGCATCCCAAGGAAATTGCTGTCCTTTTAAGAATTTTTTCCATCTCAACAAATCTGCTTTAACCATTTTATCAACAAGCTGTTTAAAACTTGTTTTTGGTTCCCAGTTCAGTATATTTTTTGCTTTGCTATAATCCCCTTTTAAGAAAGTAATATCTTTTGGCCTGAAAAGTCTTTCATCAATTTCTACATATTTTTCCCAGTCTCTAATCCCTGCACTTTTAAAAGATTCTTCTACAAATTCTTTTACAGAATGGGATTCGCCAGTTGCAATAACAAAATCTTCTGGTTTTTCATTTTGTAAAATCATCCACATAGCTTCTACAAAATCAGGAGCAAACCCCCAGTCTCTTTTTGAATCTAAATTTCCTAATTTTATTTTTTTTTGCAAACCAAGTTTTATTCTTGCTACAGAATTTGTAATTTTTCTTGTTACAAACTCCAGTCCGCGCAAAGCAGATTCATGATTAAATAAGATGCCATTACAAGCAAAAACTCCATATGCTTCTCTATAAACCCTGCCTGTGTGATAACCATAGAGTTTTGCAACAGCATAAGGAGAAGAAGGCATAAATCTTGTGTTTTCATCATAAAATTCTTCTGTTCTCTTTATACTTTCTCCATATAATTCGCTTGTCGATGCTTGATAAAATTTTATTCTTTTGTTCAAATGCCTGATTATTTCTAAAAATCTTAAAGGCCCTAAACCATCAACCTGTGCTGTGATAATCGGCTGGTCAAAACTTGCTCCAACGTAACTCTGGGCAGCTAAATTATATATCTCCTCTGGTTCAGCAATTTTAACAGCTTCTAAAAGAGAAGACATATCAGCTATATCTGCAGGGATAAGTGTCACTTTATGAAGAACTTTTAATGCCTGCAGTCTCCAAAAATTAGGCGTAGAACTTCTTCTATATATTCCAAAAACTTTATAGCCTTTTTTTAATAGAAAATCACAAAGATAAGCACCATCCTGTCCAGTTACTCCAGTTATTAACGCTCTTTTCATCATCAGCTCAAAAAAAAGAGATATTTAAGGATTATTATAATCTAATCTAATTTTTAGAATTCAACATTTAAACCTCAACTTTAAAACTTCTAAGGCGTACTGAAGTCCATGGCTTAAAATATTTGTTTTGCTTCCGCCTTCTTTTCTGAATTTATAAAAAGCAGGAATTTCAAGAATTTTGGCTTTCCTTTTTAAAGCATAATAAAATAATCTTATACAATAATCTCCATAACCATAAAATATCTCTTCTAGATTAAGATTATCTAACAAATCTCTCCTGACAGCAACAAAACCATTTGTGAAATCCTTTATGTTAGTTCCTAGGATTATTCTTATATAGATTTCCATTATTGTTGTAGCAATTTTTCTGTAACTTTTTGTTTCAATTCCCCCACCTTTTATATAACGGGAACCACTGACAACCTCATAATTTTTTGTCAGCCTAATCATTTTAGGAATAAGTCCCGGATCATGGCTGAAATCAGTATCCATAAAAACAAGAATTTCTCCATCAGATTCTTCTATTCCTCTTTTTATTGCAGTGGCAAGCCCCTTTTCATTTTTTCTTACAATAATTTTAATTTTTTTATTTCTTTTGTATTTTTTTCTGGCAATATCCGCTGTTTTGTCTGGGCTGTTGTCATCCACAACCACAATATTGCATTCTAAATTATTTTTTTTGAAAATATTTAAAATCGCCGATATGAGTTTATTGATGTTCTCTTTTTCATTATATGTTGCTAAAATAACAGATGTTTTAATTTTCTTCATCTCGACAAATCCCTCGACTTTTTTTCATTTTCTATAAAATTCTCTGATGCTTTTAACTATTTTTGCAAGCTGTTCAGAATTTATAGTTGCAGAAGATGGCAATGAAAGTCCATGTTTATAAACATATTCTGAATCTGGAAAATTTTCTTTAATGTTCATAAAAGAATAACAGGGCTGAAGATGCAGAGGATAAAAAATTCTTCTTGTCTGGATTTTATTTTTTAATAAATGCTGTTGTAATCCTTCTGCATCTGGAACAAAGATATTAGTAAACCAAAATACAGCTTGACATCTAGGATTGCCAGAAGAAAATTTTATCTCAGGAATATCTGACAATCCCTTTTGATAATGTTTTCTTATATCTTCTTTTTTATTTTTTATTCTTTCAAGTTTTGAAAGCTGAGCCAGTCCTAATGCAGCCTGCATCTCAGTAAAACTAAAATTAAATCCTATTTTCTCATGCAAGAAAATTCCTTTTTTCGCTCTCCCATGATTTTTAAAAGCATATGCCTCTTCTGCAAGTTTGTCATCATTAGTTAAAAGCATTCCGCCTTCTCCAGTAGTTATTGTCTTATTTCCATAAAAAGAAAAACTTCCAAAATCCCCGAAAGTTCCGACATGTTTTCCATTGAACTTAACTCCTACTGCTTGTGCAGCATCTTCTATAACTTTCAAATCATATTTTTTTGCTATTCTCATTATAGCTTCCATATCGCAGCTCTGTCCATAAAGATGAACAGGCATTATAGCCTTTGTTCTAGAAGTTATTTTCTCCTCAATTTTTACAGGATTTATCTGGAATGTTTCTCTGTCAACATCAACAAAAACCGGAATTGCTCCTGCAAGCAGAACAGCATTTGCACTTGCTATAAATGTAATATCCGGAACAATAACTTCATCTCCTCTACCTATGCCTAAAAGCTTAAGTGCAGCAAAAAGACTCATAGTTCCATTGCAATAAGCTATACAATGCTTGGAGCCTGTTAATTCGCTAAATTTTTTTTCAAATTCTTCTGTTTTTTTCCACTCTGTAACAAAAGTGGATTCTACTGCTTCTCTTACTTGTTCTGCTTCTTCTTTTCCAATCCACGGTTCAATCTGAACTACTGTTTCTGCTCCTTTTTTTGAATCAAAAAATTCTTCAAATTTTTTAATGATGTATTCTTTTTCCTCCTCTGTTAGCTGGGGCTGGCATCCTATGTAAAATCCGTTTTCATTTATATTTTTGGCAACAGGATAATCATCTTCTATATCTCCAAACATTTTTAAGTAAATCGGCTGATTTATAAGAGGCATCATATCTCTTGTCTCAATATTATTTTCTTCTAAAAAATTTACAATCTCCTCTTTTTTTATATTTTTAACAACAATTGGAAACATCATAAATGCATGCTCTGTTTCTGGCCTTATTTTTGGCAACTGCAGACAATTTGAAAACTTGCTTAATTTTTCTACAAAATATCCAGCATTCTCTTGTCTCTTTTTAATAAACTCGTCTTTTTTTTCTAATTGAGCAAGCCCGACAGCCCCTTCAAGCTCTGTCAAACGAGAACTATAGCCTAATCTTTCAAATTTAAATCTTTTCTCGACTATTTTAAATAATTTTTCTCTATCCACTCCTTTATCATCATCTATGTTAAGATAGATAGAATCTCTTCCATGATTGATGAGACTTTTTGCAATTATTGCATTTTTTGAGTTGTTAGTTGTGATAATCCCTCCAACCCCCGTAGTTATAATATGGCAAGCATATGTAGAAAAACAGGCAAAATCCCCAAAAGTTCCGACAAATTTGTTTTTATGGCGGACAAACATGCACTCGCAACTATCTTCTATTATTTTTAAATTATGTTTTTTAGCTATTCTCATTATAGCTTCCATATCACAAGGCAAACCAAACAAATGAACAGGAATTATCGCTTTTGTTCTCGAGGTTATTTTTTCCTCAATTTTTCCAGGATCTATGCAATAATAATCTTTTTCAATATCAACAAAAACCGGTTTTAAATTGTTTTGTATAATTGTATTGGAAGTGGCTATAAATGTAATTGCTGGAACAAGAATCTCATCTCCATCTTCCCAATTTTCAGTCTCTTTTAAACAAGCTAAAGCAATTCTTAAGGCATCTGTTCCGCTGGAGCAAGTTAATGCAAAATCAACATTATGAATTCTGGCAAAATCTTCCTCAAATTTTCTCAGATATTTTCCATGAGAGAGCCGATTTTGATTTAAAACATCAGCAACATACTCCTTTGCTAAAGAATCTATTTTAAAATCTCCAACACCTATCTGGTGGTCTATTTTTTCTGAATTCATCTTCAATAAAAAAGAATAAAGGAAAATGTACATACATATTTAAATACTTTATTTTTATGCATTATACATGAATAGAGTATATAAAAATAATAAGAAAAATAAAAAAGATATTTTTATTATTGCTGTTACAATATTTTTATTAGTTCTCTTATCCTTAATAGTTGTTCCTAAAGATGTTTTTGATGCTACAGACACAAGGGACTATACAGATACTGCCAAATTTTTTGCAGGAGAATATTCTGCTAAACAGCGGGCTGCACATCCAATTTTATACGGGCTTATACACGCTCCTTTTGTAAAACTTTTTCATAATTATATTCCCTTAAAATTAAGCAGCATTTTCTGGCTTTCTTTATTAATAATAAGCCTTTATTTTATCAGCAATAAAAACAAGAAAACTTTATGGCTCTTTTTAACAGCACCAATTATTTGGTATATGTCTGTATGGATAAGTCCTCTGCCTTTAGTCAGTCTGCTTTTCTTATGGGCATATTATTTTATAGATAAATTTGATATTCAAGAAAAAATAAGGTATTTGATTTATTCTGGATTGTTGTTGGGATTAGCCTCTGCCTTTTGGACGACTGCCCTTTATATTTCTTTTATTTTTTTATTTTCTTTTTTATATAATAAAAAATTTTATAATTTTCTGATTCTCTCAGTATTTATTTTTATAGGTTTTTCTCCAATTCTGATTTTAGATCAAATTTTATTTGGATTACCTTTTTATAGCCTTTTCAAACATATGTCCTCCTGTATAGTTTTTTTTCTATATGGAGGAATTTACGGACAATATGAAGGGACTTTTCTTAGAATAATATTTACTTTGCTTTTTGTTCCATTTTATTTTTATCTTTTTTTTAAGAAGGAAAATTTTTTAAAATATAAAAAAACAATAATCTTTTTGACATTGTTTATACTTTTCATACTTACAACTTCTCAAATAAGGCTTCTTCTTCCAATAACTCCAATAATAATCCTTCTTTTTGGAAAAATTATGAACCAAAAACAATTCAGAATTCAGATTATTATGTTTTTAATTTTGGCTCTGATAGCCATCAATCCTTATTTAATCCAGACTAAATATCAAATAAATGGCAATGAATTTGGGTCTTTTTTATCGAATCTGCCAAATCTGACTTTTTCAGAATTTTCCAGCAGTTTAATACAGCAAGATTTGAATGAAATAGCAAAAGAATATCCGAATGAAACCTTTGTTGTCGGGAATCATAGGGAAGATTATAGAGAACTCGCGCATCTTTATTGGGGTAAGGAAATTGAAGAATTTGTGAGCACAGAGGACTATGATCTTTTTCTTAAGAACGAATCCACTATAATAAGTAAAAAGCTAAGTTCTAACTCAAGAATAAATGATAGAAGAGAAATTTGGATAGAAATTGGTTTAGATAAAAACTCGAATGATAAAACAGACTATGATTCAATAAATTATGCTTTAAGTTTTGATGAAAATTTTGATATAAAAAATTTTAAATTAATCAAAAAATATAATGTTCTTTATCTTCTTCAGAAGGAATAAAGGAACTATTAAATTTTCTTGAGATGCACAATGGATATTCAAAAAAAGGAATTAAAAAAACGATTGGTAAAAAATTCCTTTTGGAATTTTATAACCCTTTTAGTTAACAGGATTGGAGCATTAATTTTTACAGTTTTACTTGCACGTTTTTTATTACCAAAAGGTTTTGGCATTTATTCTATAGTCCTTTCCACATCAATGATATTTTATACTTTTGCCGATCTTGGAGTTAATCAAGCACTTTTAAAATATGTTTCCTCATCTTTAGCAAAAGATAAAAAGAGAGTAGCTTCTTATTATCGCTATCTTTTGAAAATAAAATTTTCTCTTATCTTAGCTTCATCTTTTATTTTATTAGCGGCTGCTTATCCACTTTCTGCATATATTTTTAATAATATAGAGCTGTTTCCGCTTTTCTTAATAGCATCAGCCTATGTTTTTATTTTTTCTTTAGAAAATTTTTATGGACAATTATTTTTCTCAATAGAAAAAGTAAATTATTACAGCACTAAAGAAGCCATAGGAGAATTTTTGAGGATAATCCTTGCACTTTTCGTTTTCTTTTTTATAGCTTCTTCATTTCATTTAATCGGAATTTTTTTAACACTTATCTTATCTTCTCTTTTTTTATTGGCCTTCAGCGTTTTTTATACTAAAAAACTCTGTCCAATAATTTATTCTCATCCTGAAAAAGACATACAGAAAAAAAATGTTTTGAAATTCGTTGGTTTTCTTACAATAGCTTCTATTTCAAGCGTATTTTTTTCTCACATAGATTCAATCATGCTTGGAATTTTCTTGCCTGAAGAATATGTCGGTTATTACCGCGCAGCTTTTTCTCTTGTTGTTGGATTGATAAGTTTTATTTCTTTTCCGAATGCAATTCTTCTGCCAGTTTTTTCAAAACTTGATAAATCAAGAATACAAACCATCCTTAATAGAACATTTAATTACATGTCTATTTTGTCAATACCTGCGATTTTTGGAATATTTATATTAGGAAATTACTTCATAGAGCTTATTTATGGAGCTTCTTATCTCCCAGCAACCATCTTATTAAAAATTCTATCGCTTTTGGCTTTTCCTACAGCAGGAATAGGCCTCATAGTAAGTGTTTTTTCAGCAGAAGAGAAACCAGAAATTTTTGCAAAAATTATCGTAATAGCATGCGTACTCAATATTGTTCTTAATTTTGTATTTATTAAACTTTTTCTAACAATTTCTTCAGATTGGGCTACAGCTGGCGTTGCTATAGCAACTCTGATAAGCTGGTTTTTTTATTTTTTTGCTTCAGTTTTTTTCTCTAAAAAAAATCTTCAAATCCAGCTTTATTTCAAATCGATAATTAAACCAATTATTGCAAGCACAATAATGTCTATAATCCTTCTTTTTTCAGTTCATTTTATAGATCAGATAAATTATATTTCTTTAATACTTGAGGTAGTATTAGGAGCGCTTGTTTATTTTGCCTGTTTATTGATTATTAAAGGAATAAAAAAAGAAGATTTTGATTTACTAAAAATTTTAATAAAAAAATAAATTTTATTAATTTAGTAAAAGATTTTTTGCATAGAGCATATCTTTATGCATCCTTACCTTAAAACCTCTGCTCTCTAAAAACTTTTTAAGTAAAAAACCATTTTTATCTTTATTATCTATGAAATGATGTTCAATCACCATCTTGCCTATTTTCTTGATTATCTCATCAGATATATTATAAAGAATATCATATTCTGAACCCTCACAATCCATTTTTAAAAAATCAATTTTTTTTATTTTATTTTTTCTTATAAATTTTTTAAGGGTTTCTGTTCTTATTAATTCAGGATTTGTTTTTGAAACTTTCCTATCATACAATGAATTATCACCTGTATTTGTCTCAGAAACATAGATTTTTCTTTTCCCATTCTTATCAGATAAAGCCAATTTTTCAGGAACCACGTTCTTGAACCCGTTTAATTTTATATTCTCTATTAAAAGTTTGAAATTTTTATCAACAGGCTCAAAAACATAAACCTTTTTTGCAATTCTTGCAGCCATGATAGAAAAAACTCCTATATGCCCGCCTATATCCAACACAACATCTTCAGGGTTTATTTCAAAATCCTTGGGATTGTATATTTTATGCATCCATATTTCATTAATAATAAATCTGTCACTTCCCCCCGCCCTTATTTTAAATTTTATGCCGTTTCTCATTTTAATCAAATACTCCTTCTTTATCAATCCAAAATAATCTTTAAAATAATCATGCCAGTTTTTTATGTTCTTTACAACTTTAATTGAAGTTTTAATTTTTTTTATTTTATCTCTCATCTTTCCTCCCAGATTTTTTCAGAAAAAAATCAATTTCTTTTTCAATCTTCTCTAAAGTTATGGAATTCATATTTTCTTTTCTTGAGATTATTGTTCTTGAATTTTTATTAAGTGGCTTCAAATAATTTACTGGTAAACTGCCCAACATCAATGCAATTAGATTTGTCTTAGCAGTCCATGCAAGATGCATTGCCCCTCCATCATGTGCAATCACCAAAGAACTTTTTTTCAATAAGAGATAGAGTTCTCTTAAATTTAAATTTGTTATTAAAATACAGAATTTATTCTTTTTTAAGAGGCAATTAATCTTGCTTCTGTCTTGCTCGCTTCCCATAAGAACAATTTTGTATTTTCCATATTTTTTATAGATATATTTTATTAAAAAATCAAATTTTTCTAGAGAAAGCTGTTTTTTTTCAAAACTTGCTACAGGAAATATACAGACAAAATTATTAAGTTTATATTTTTTTATTATCATCTGAACTTTTTTCGAGTCTTTTTCATCAGTTTGAATATCCGGCCAAGAATTTTTTGCATTTATTCCCAAAGCTTTATTTATCAAATCTATCCTCTGAAAAGTTACATGCTTATTTTTTCTGTCTTTTTTGTAGGCATAATCTAAAAAAAATTTAGAGAGTAATCGATTATAAAATCCTATCCTGTATCTAACTTTCCCAAGAGTTAATAAAATTAATGAATTGAAAATGCTCCCTCTTAAATCTACCCCTAAATCATAATTTTGTTTTCTGATATTTCTAGATAATTTAAAATAATCAAAAATTGCTTTTAAAAGATTCACATTTATTTTAGTAGGATAATCTAAAACAATTATTTCATTTATATTTTTATTTTTCTCTATAAGTTCTTTATTAACATTAGACGCGATAACTGTTATCTCTGCTCTGGCAAAATTTTTTCTTAATTCTCTAAATATGTTTGTAGAAAGAACCATATCTCCGATTTTATCGTTTTTTATTATTAAAATTTTTTTAATTTTTTTTTGCGGGATTTTCAGGATTTTCATTTTATTCTGCAAGATAATTATCCGTGCTTATCCTTTTAATTCTATAATTATATTTTTTTAAAATATTTTCAATTTTATCCAAATAACTCTTATTCCATGCTTCAAAAATTATCTTTGGTTTTTCTTTGAGAGTTTTTCTGGCTCCTTTTAAAACCTCTGCTTCTGCTCCTTCAACATCTATTTTTATTAAATCAGCTTTTTTAATTTTCTGTTTAGATAATATAGAATCAAGTTTTTCAGCTTTAACTTTAATTTTTTCTTTGGTTTTATTAACTAAAGAATGCCCTCCAGTCCCTGTTTTTTTTAAATAAAAATTTAATACCCCTTTTCTTGAGGAGCAAGCTAAATTTTCTAAAATTACATTATTTAATTTATTCATTCTGACATTTTTCTTAATTATGTCAAAATTATTTGGTTCTGGTTCTATTGAGATGACTTTTCCTTTATCTTTTAATTGCCTTCCAATTCTTACAGTATATTTTCCGATATTACTGCCTATGTCAACAAAAATTCCTTTCTTCAGATTAAAATAATCTCTTATTTCTTTTTCATGAAAAATGCTCGCAACCCACACAGAATTTATATTGTCTCCGCAATAAAATTCTCCGTCCTCATTTTTTATCATTACATCACAAATTAATTTCCTATTTTCTTTAAGATTGCTTATCCGACTAATGGCAACCTTTACAAAATAAAGCATCAATACAAATTTATCTTTTACAGAATATCCTTCTTTTATCAAATTTAAACACTTTACAATCTTATTCATTTTCCATTAGCCATACAGATAAAAGAGAAAGATATTTAAATTTTATTAAGATAGAGCGTTATATGAAAATAATCTGCTTCGAAAATTTAGAAAGAGAAAACAATATTGTTGAAATTTTTGGACTCGCTAAATCTGGAAAAACGCTTCTTTTCAAAGAATTGATTAAAAAAGGATATAAAGGGCTTTCGCATGAAGAAATTTCCACTGCCCAAAAAATACTTTTCTTCTTAGAATTCTTTCTAAAACGCCCTCTAAACACAATTTATTTTTTTTATAAAACAAATACAAATTGGATAAAATTAAAATCTCTTGCATTTAAAGATTATTTTGAGATATTCAAAATGAGAAATTCTTATTTAGCTGCAGTTCTGTCCAAATACGAAATAGCAAAAAAATATAAAAGAAAGATTTTAGTTGACGAATTTCTTTTGCAATCTTTGTTTATGATTTTACATAAAAAAGCAAATGAACAGGAAATAAGAAAAATTATGGAAAAAATGCCCCATTCAGGAGATATCCTTCTTGTCGAAGAATCAAGAAAAAAAAGATTGAATAGATTAAGAAACAGAAAAACTCCTGCAAGAAATTTAAATAAAGAATTTTTAGAAATTTGGTGGACTAACATAGAATTTAATTATGATATAGTAAAGAGGATGATACTTAAAAAATATAAAAAATCAAAGCAAAATTTAATGTTTTCTATAAACCCAGAATCTTAAGATAAAAAAAGCATAGCATAGAATACCAAATGCAAATAAAGCCCACAGACTGGAGAAGATAATAATTAAGCTGATGAGCACCCTCTGCAGTCCAGAAGTAAATCCAATCCTGCCTTTTATTTTTCCAAGCAAGCCTTCTTCAAATTTTCTTGCAATTTTCTTTTTATCTGGAAATTCAACAGTTGAAGCTAAAGAAGAAATTAAAACCATAAAAAAACCAAACATCACAAAAACTCCAATCTGCCATGAACCCATAAAGTATCCTGCAAAAAACATAATCAAAGAAAATCCGATTATCCCCAGAACAACATCCAGATAAGCTCCATATTTTATGTCTTTAGTTTTTTCTCTTTTTCCTTGTTTTTCTTCAAGTTTATAATAGCGAGCAACTTCTCCATCACATCTATCTAAAATAGCGCCCAAATTAACTAAAATGCCGGCTAAAATCCAGTGTTGAAGGGACATTACATAAATAACTAAAAAATCAGACAGCATGCTTAAGATGGTTATTAAATTTTGATGAATTTTTAATTTAATAAAAATAATGCTTAAAAAAATAGAAATTTTTCTGTAAAAATAAAAAGTAACATATCCTGATTTATCAGGATCTTTTTGAAGTTTTTTTAATTCTTGATATATAGACATAACTTAATCAAAAAAAGAGAGTTTTTAATTGTTTTGTCAATTAAATTATAATTATCAACTTAGGATTAAAATTCACAATTATAATTCACCGCTCTTCCATTTTCCATGTTCATACCATATCCATTTTTTCGGCTCTTTTGGAGGAGTTTTCCAATCACCATACATTTTTTCTAGATATTTTTCTGAATCTTCAGGAATCTTGACTTTTACACCATGATAATCTATTATTCTTAATTTTAAAAAATACTCTTCTGGAATTTCTAAATAACAATATTCTTTCTTTCTATAAGAATATAAAAGAACTTCTATTATCTCGCATATGATTTTCTTAAATTTTTCTGGAATTCCTTTCATTAAGAAAAATAGATTCATTTTAATCAAATCCCTTATCCCATTTGAATCTTTTAAAACCAAACCGCCATAATAAGTCAAAGTAAATAATTTAAGTGTTTTTAAAAGAAGTCTTATCAAGAAATCATTTTTCTTGAATCTATTCATAACTATCATTTTCTTTTTTGAATCCACGCCCCACAATGAAACATTCATAGATGTTTTATTTCTATTTATATTCATCGTATGTGGATAGAAATAAACTAGAAATCCCATTTTTTCAAGTTCTTCAGTTAATCTTTTTTTTATGTTTTTTGTATTAACATATTTTTTAAAAGTTGCTAAGTCAATGTCAGTATCCCAGGGAATCATCTTTCCATCTCTAACAGCCCCTAATAAAGTGCCATATTCCAGCCAGAAAGGAATATCATTATTATCAAAAACTTTTTTCACATCCGATAAGTTTTTTATTACAGCTTTTTCATTCGTTTTAGTCATTTTAAATGTAAAATCCAATTAAATACATCAAAAAACAATTAAATCTTTAAAAATATAATTATAATGGAAAATATATGCTGTCCTTTTAGATTAATTATTTTGTAAATAGTCTAAGTGGATTTGATTGATGATTAAAATACCTCTTTTAGATTCAACTGGAGTATATAAATACTTAAAAATAATAGTTCTATGTTTCTATTTATGACTTTGAGATATTTAATCTCTCCAGAAGAAAGGAGGAAAAAATTAAGGAGGCTCCTCGAATCTAAAAGATTAATCAGAGGAATGGAAGTGCATAATGCAATAAGCGCTTTAGTTATTAATGACTTAAGTGTGGAAATAAACAGAGGAGAAAATAAAAAAACAAATGAATTTGATTTTTTTTGGGCAAGTTCTCTTACAGATTCTGCTTCAAAAGGGCATCCAGATATAGAGATTATAAGTTTAGATTCAAGATTAAAAACAATAAATGAAATTTTAGAAGTTACAAACAAGCCAATAGTTGTTGATGGAGATACAGGAGGAGATATTCATCATTTTGAATATCTTGTTCCTAAATTAGAAAAAATGGGCGTTTCTGCTGTTGTAATTGAAGATAAAGTTTTCCCAAAAAGGAACAGCCTGATTGATGGAACAATTCAAGAGCAGGAAGAACCTGAAAAATTTGCTGAAAAAATTAAATGCGGAAAACAAATACAAACTTCTGATGATTTTATGATTATAGCAAGAATAGAAAGTTTAATTGCTGGAAAAGAAGTGGAAGATGCTTTAATCAGGGCAGGAAAATATCTTGAAGCAGGAGTAGATGCCATACTAATACACTCAAAATCTACAGACCCTGAAAAAATATTCAGATTTGCATCTGAATATTCAAGATTATGCCAGGATTTAAATGTAAAAAGAGCGCTAGTTTGTATACCAACAACCTACAACTCTGTTTATGAATCAGAACTGCAGGAAAAAGGCTTTAATATTGTTATTTATGCAAACCACATGTTAAGAGCAGCATATAAATCAATGCAGGATGTAGGCAAAATAATTCTTGAAAATGAGAGGGCATTAGAAGCAGATCCTCATGTTGCTCCTCTTATTGATATATTTGACAAAGTTGGATTTCTTGATATAAGAGAAAAAGATGAACTTTTATCAACAAAACCTTCAATAATTATACCTGCAGCAGGAGAGACTGTTGAGCTTAAGCCGATAATAGGAGAACTACCAAAAGCGCTGATTAAAATCAACGAAAAAACAATCTTAGAGCATCAAATATCTTTATTTAAAAAATTCGGCTTAAACGACATTAATGTTATAATAGGATATCAAAAAAATAAATTCAATATTCCTAAAGTAAATTATATAGAAAATCTAGAATATAATTCAACAGGAATTTTGCACAGCTTAATGAAAGCAAAAGAAAAAATGAGCAGAGGATTTATCTATGTCATGTCAGACTTGCTAATAGATGAAAAGCTAATTAAAGAACTGCTTGAAAGAAAAGATGATATTATTCTTGTTGTTGATAGCTCTTATCTTTATCATAAGCATGAGATAGACAAGAAATTAGATGCTGTTGTGACAAGAAAAGGAAAACAAGGAAAACAACCTTCATACCAAAAACTAAGGAAGTTGGACGATGAAGTAATTTTAATTGGAAAAAACATATCAAAAGAAACAATGACGCATGAATTTGTCGGAATAGCAAAATTTTCAAAACAAGGTGCAGAAAATTTGATAAAAGTTTATGAGGACATACAGGAGAATAATCAAGGGAGTTTTCATGAAGCAGAGAGCTTGGAGAAAGCAATGGATATAGATATGTTTCAGGAACTTATTAGAAGAGGCTTTAAAATTTCTGTTTTGGAGACAAACGGCGGATGGATAGAAATACATAACGAAAAAGATATAAATTATGCCAAAGAGATATTAAGATACTAAAAAGATATATTTTGTATAAAATAAATCTTTAAAAACACTCTTTCTTTATCTGAAAAATGGTCCAGGCATCAGAATTTGCAGAAAAACTAAAGAAAAATAACCTGCGTCCTGTAATAGAAGTTCCTTGTTCTATTTTCACAGATTTAATAAATTTTTTATTAGACAGCCAAGAAATAGAAGTTGTTAATCCTGTAAATGAGGCTGTTGTTATGGCTCATGCTGCAGGAGAATATATGGCCACAGGAAAAATCCCCGTTGTTATGATGCAGAACTCTGGTCTAAATAATACGCTAAATGCTTTAACATCTTTAAACAAGCAGTATGGAATTCCAGCAATTTATCTAATTTCTTGGAGAGGCGAGTTAAAAGATGCTCCAGAACATAATTTTATGGGAAGCCACTCAGAAAAAATATTAGATGCTTTTCAAGTTCCTTCTAAGATTTTAAGTGAAAATTATTCTGCTGAAATCGAGTGGGCAGCTTCTCTTGCAAGACAAATAAGACATCCAACTGCTTTAATAATGAGAAAAGGATTTATTGATAAATATGAAAAAAGACTGCAAGAAAAAGAAGCCTTTCTTTTAGATAGATGGCAGGCAATTGAAACCATTGTTGATAATTCTAAAGATGCAGCTTATGTTTCAACAAATGGTTTTCCTTCTAGACAGCTGTATAATATTTTAAAACAAAAAGGAAAAGATGATGGAAGAGCATTTACTATGGTTGGAAGCATGGGGCATGCTTTAGGAATAGGCTTAGGAGTAGCTAAAAAAACACCTAAAGCTAAAATCATAGTAATAGATGGAGATGGCGGTGCTTTAATGCATCTAGGAAGTATGGCAGGGGTAGCTAAATATAAACCAACAAATCTAGTTTATGTTATTTTAGATAATAGAGCATATGGTTCAACAGGAACTCAACCGTCTCTTTCCCCGCATGTTGATTTTAGAAAAATTGGAGAAAGCTTTGGTTATAAGGTTTATACAGCTCAAACTCAAGAAGAATTAGTAAAAGCAACACAAGCAGCATTAACTAATGGGCCAGCATTAATACATGTAAAAATTAATCAAAAAGAAATATCAAAAGAAGATGTAAAAATGGGAAGAGTTCTATATTCTTGTGATGAAGTCAGAGAAAGATTTGAAGCATATTTAACCAAATTTAAATAGATTTTTATTAAATAAATCTTTATTTTTATAAATGATAAAAAGAAAAATTTTATTAAATCCAGGACCTGCAACAACAACAGACACAGTTAAGCAGGCCCAGATAGTTCCAGATATCTGCCCTCGTGAAAAAGAATTTGGAGATTTAATGGAGTCTGTTTCTAAAGATCTTGTAAGAATTGTAGCTAGAGAAACAAAATATGAGGCTGTTTTATTTGGTGGAAGCGGGACAGCAGGCATAGAAGCTATTGTAAGTTCTGTTGTTCCTCATGGAAAAAAGTTATTAGTTCTTGTTAATGGAGCTTATGGTGAGAGAATGATGAAAATAGCTCAAGCTTATGGCATTCCTTCTATCAAGAACTGCGTTGACTGGGGTTCTGAAACAGATTTATCAGCATTAGAAAAAGAACTTGAAGCTGATTCAGATATAGCAACAGTAGGAATGGTTCATCATGAAACAACAACAGGAATATTAAATTCAGTAGAAGAAGTTGGCAGGCTTGTAAAAAAATACAATAGAGTTTTTATTGTAGATGCTGTTTCAAGTTTTGCAGGAGTTCCGCTTAATGCAGAAAATGCAGGAATAGACTTTCTAGCATCAACAAGCAACAAATGTATACAAGGAATGCCTGGAATAACCTTTGTTATAGCAAAAAAAGAAGGACTGGAAAAAATAAGAGAATTTCCAAAAAGGAATTTTTATTTGAGTCTATATGAGCAGTATAGATATTTTAAAGAAAAACACCAAATGAGATTCACAGCACCAGTTCAAACTTTATATGCTTTAAGGCAAGCTATAGATGAATTTTTTGAAGAAGGAGGTATTGAAGCAAGATATAAGAGATATAAAGAAAATTGGCAGGTTCTTGTTAATGGCATGAAAAATCTTGGTTTCAGGAGATTTAAACCAGAAGTTCCTCAGAGTCATATTTTAACTACTTTTTATGAGCCTGAAAATCCAAATTATGATTTTGAGAGAATGCACGATTTGCTTTATGAAAAAGGGTTTACTATCTACCCAGGAAAAATAAAAGAAAAAACTTTTAGATTGGCAAACATGGGTGCAATAAATTCTGAGGATATTAAAAGTTTCTTGGATGCAATGAATCAAGTCCTTGAAGAAATGAGTTTAAAATTAAAATAAGCTTACAATGAAAGCAATAATTCTTGCAGCAGGAAGGGGCTCGAGATTAAAAAATGTAATAGGGGAAAAACCTAAATCTCTTATAAAGATTAATAGAAAAACTTTAATAGAGTATTCTTTAGATGCCTTGTCTAAAGCTGGAATAAAAGAGGTAATTATGGTCATAGGTTATAAAGGAAATATGATAAAAAAAACGCTTGGAGATTTTTATAAGAATTTATCTATAAGGTATGTAGAAAATCTTCAATATGCCAAAACAGACACGATGTATTCTCTTTATAAAACAAAAGATTTAATAGATGAAGACGTAATAATTTTAGAAGCTGATTTATTGTATGAAGAGGATTTAATTGAAAAAATTATTTCATCTAAGATTCCAAATTTTCTAATACTTTCAGATTTAACAAATAGCGGGGATGAAGTTTTTGTTTCTTCAAGAGATAGAATGAATATTGATAAAATTGGTAAAAAAATTGAAAAAAAGGATATAATAGGAGAATTTATAGGAATATCAAAGTTGTCTTATAATTTCTTAATAGGGGTATTTAATTATTTTGAAAAAGATATTATCCATAGAGCAAGAAAAAACTGGTGTGAAGATATTTTTGTTGAATTCTCTCAAAAGTTTCATAAACCTTTAGCTCCTTTTTTAATAAAGTATCTTATATGGACTGAAATAGATAAACCTCAAGATTTAGAAAAAGCCAGGAATGAAATTTTTTCTAAGATAGATTTAAAAAACAAAAATGTAAAAATAGAAAAAATATTAGATGATTTAAAAAAGAAAATTAGTCTTTTATTTAAATGTTTAATAGTTGCTTTAGGTTTGGAACTTGCTTTAATAATTGTCATAATTCTCTTATTAATTTTTTCTTAAAAATAAATTTTATTATATGCTTGATGATAGAAAAATTTATAAATCTGCGATTTTAAATTTTTCCTATGAGCAAGCTTACATTTATTCCTTCAAACAGATTTAGAGAGCTGGTTGAATCTGAATCTAAGAAGGCATCAGAAAAAGGCAAAAAGTTTATTAAAAATCCAGAAGGTTTTGCAAGACATCTAATAAATACCGGAAGAAATGGAGAACTGACAGCAAGAAGAATTTATAGAAAACAAGAGAGCTTAGGGAACCAACTTGAACCAAGAGTTTTAAGAGTTGCTGGTTTAACATACGATATAGGAAAAATAGGGGTAGGAGATTCTTATCATGAAATTCCAGGAGCATATTCTATAATTAAAGAAGGAGAGAGATGGGGGCTAATTGCAGGAGCCAGCAAAGCAGATAGACAAAGAATTTTAAGAAGAATAGCTTCTTGTTTGCCTGGAGATTGGGCACTTTTAGAAGAATTAGGAAATAATTTTCCAGAATCTGCATTATATCTATCTTTTATTACACCAGAATTAGAAGAGCAGGTTGAATTTTTAAGAAGAGAACTTTCTCCTACAAGAGCGCCTCTAACAATAAAAGAACTTACAGCACTAAACACTCTTGAAAAGCAAATAGCACTTTATGCAGATATGGTTGATAATGTTGCCTCGACTAAAGAAGGAAGAATGTCTGTAACAGCGAGGTTGCAAGATATTAAGGTAAGATATAGACAGTATGCTGATGAAGCTGAAACACCAGAGTCAAGAGAGTATTATATGAATCAAGTAAGATTAGCAAGAGAAATAGCTCCTAGAATTATTGGTGTTTGTGATAAAGTTGAAGAACTTTTATGAAATAAAAAAGATTGTTATGTAAAAATTTAAATAATTGTTTATTTATTTATAAAAATGCAAAGAAAATTTCAAAAAATAATGTTGATTATGCCTTCTAATACAATGCCAGCAGACAGCGTGAGAAGAATTGCAGAACCATTAGGGTTATTATATATTGGAGCTGTCTTGAAAAAAGAAGCATATGAAGTTAATATTTTAGATTCTACTTGTGAAGGCTATTGGAATTCAACTATCAAAGAAGGCTATATAACTTATGGCCTTTCAGATGAACAAATTATGAAGAGAATCAGAGATTTTTCTCCCGATATAGTAGGAGTAAGCTCTATGTTTTCAGCTCATCAAGAAAATGCTTTACATCATTGTGACTTAGTTAAACAAGTTAATCCTAACACGCTTGTTGTTATCGGAGGAATTCATCCCTCTTTAGATCCTGAAGGAACTATAAAGCATAAATCAGTAGACTATGTAATTTTAGGAGAAGGTGAATATAGATTTGCAAAACTTTTAGAAGCTTTAAATTCAGGCAAAGAGCCAGATTTTGATGGAATAGTGTATAAAAAAAATAAAGAAATAATATTAAAACCAATGATGACTAGAATAGAAAATCTAGATAAATTGCCTTTTCCAGCAAGAGAGTTAATAGATATGGAAAAATACATAGAAATTGGTGTTCCTTATGCCCCCTTTCCAAGAAAACAAAGAACAGCCCAGCTTATGACTTCTAGAGGATGTCCTTTTCATTGTTTTTTCTGCTCTACATCAAACTTTTGGGGCCATAAATTTAGAACAAGAAGTGTTAATAATATTATTAAAGAAGTTGAAAAGCTTATTAATAAATATAAAATTGAAGAAATCCAATTCTCAGATGATAATATGACTGTAGATAAAGAAAGAGCCAAGGCTCTTTTTAGAGCACTAAGAACTTATAATTTAGCATGGTGCACTCCTCATGGCTTAATGATTAATACTTTAGATGAAGAAATGATAAAGCTAATGGCAGAATCAGGAGCATATCAGCTTACTTTTGCACCAGAATCTGGGAGCGAGAGAGTTTTAAAAGAGATAATACATAAACCAGTTCCTCCTAAAGAACAGGTTAAAAAACTTGTGGATTTATGCCATAAATACAATATACAAGTTCATGGATTGTTTGTAGTTGGCTTCCCAGGAGAAACGAGAGAAGAAATAGAGCAAACTCTGCAATATCCTTATTATGTTGGTTTTGACAGCGTTTCTTTTTTTATAGCAAATCCTGTTCCTGGCTCTCAATTATATATGCAATGTAAAGAAAAAGGCTATCTTCCTAAAGGAAAGAGAAAAATAGATTTTAAGTCTGCTGAAATTTGTATTCCAAAAGATTCTCCAGAATTTGTTATGTCAGGAGAAGAGCTAATTAAATTAGTAGATAATAAAACAAAAGAATTTAATGAATGGTCTAAAGCAAGAAATCCAGAGGCGTGGGAAATAAAATTCAAGCAATTTTTAAAAAAACATGGCGATAAAGCTGATTTAATTTTAGGGAGAGTTACCTAAAATAAAATCTATGAAATTAGGATAAGCCTATTAAGATTATTACTATCAATTAAAATTTCATCTATATTCATATATCTTTTCTTGAACAACAAATCTTTTAAAGCAAATTAAAATGATACAATACATGAAAGAACAACCAGACTTTGACAGCGCTTGGATGAGAAAGTTTTATGATTATAAAGTCGGCAAGAAAATAAAAAATAAATATGGAGATTATGAATATTATCGCTGGTTTCTTAACAAAAGAAAAAAAAGGCAGTATAAATTTTCAACTACGAGCATACTTTTTCATTTAAGAGATATAAATTTTAAGAATTGCCTGGAAATTGGATGTGGTCCTGGAACCTGGACTAAACTTCTTCTTAAAAAATATCCTAAAACTAAATTCACTTGTATTGATATTTCAAAAGAAATGATAAAGCAATTCAAAAAAGAAATAAAAGATAAAAGAGCTAAGCCGATAGTAAAAGATTTTCTTGCCTTTAACTCTGGAAAAAAATATGATTTTATATTTTCTTCAAGAGCAATAGAATATATCCCTGACAAGCCAAAAGTAATAGAAAAAATATC
>Ga0172362_10001036_pt1 | contig 23536 bp, 19 predicted proteins | sample LakKivs1_kivu2a2_FD_114534 | JGI IMG/M metagenome (GOLD analysis project Ga0172362, IMG submission 114534) | Sediment microbial communities from Lake Kivu, Rwanda - Sediment s1_kivu2a2 | ecosystem: Environmental > Aquatic > Freshwater > Lake > Sediment | place: Rwanda: Western Province, Lake... | reverse complement strand
TCCAGGTCCCAGTTTCCACTCAACTTGCTATAAGTATACATGGCCGACAGGGACCATTTATCTGCGTATCTCCTCTGGAGTTGTAAGGTAAAAGCCTTGTAATACCTTTTGGCCTTTCCAGTGTAAAAATCCGGGAATTGAGGTATGCGCTCCTGGATTTCTGGCGGCAAATTTTCCCAAGCAATCAACTGGCCGTCAAGATTACTGTAAACATAGCTGCCGGGCGAAGTTTCGCGGTTCCTGGTCGGAAAATCTTCAATCACGTGTTTGACATATCTGTACTGTCCCCAGACCTCGATGCTCCAGTATGGATTGAGCGGCCGGCTATAACCGGCTACAAATTCGTCAGTATAGGTGGGTTCAATGTCTGGTAGAATGATTTTGCCAGTTTCAGAAGCTTGCGGGGCACTGCCCAGCAGGGCGCCCGCGGTACTAAAATAAGCATCTGTCCGGAAGATGCGGACTGGAGCTGCGGCTCTCGCCAGCGACCTGTTATCCATGTTGTTGTAACGCCCGAAGCTGGCAAAGACCTTGTCTCTGGCTTTTAAATCTGGCGTGAAAGTAATACCGAAACGCGGCTGTATTTCCTCGTCAAAATTAAACATCAAGAATCTGGTTTTCTGTTCGGTCTTAACGCTGAATTCGTCACGATTGGCCAGAACTCCCAGGGTTAAAGTCAATCTTTCACCGATGCTGATATTGTCCTGCAAGAATATGCCATAGGTTCGGCCGCGAGAGTCCTGCGGAGGTTGTTCAGTATAATGGCGAGCTCTGAAGGCTGTCTGTCCCAGATAAGTGGTCACGATTATGCTTCCCCAGCCATTGGCCAGACGGACCAGATATTCTCCTCCGTCATCATAGCTAAAACCGGCTTTGATGACATGAGAATGGCTGGCAAAATCCAGATATTTGGTCAGAACCAGCTTGAACTCATCGCGGAAGAAGTTCTGGGTGTTATATTCAGAAGCTCCGCCAACATACTGACCTGAAGCTGTAGCCCCGTCGACTATGTAGCCGGTAGCTGTTCTGAAATAGCCCATTCTCTCCAGATGAGCCGGATCAAAAGTCGGCAAATAGCCAAGTTCGGTTATGGGAACGCTCTTATAATCTTCCTTGACATGGTCATATTTGGCTTCTAGCAGCGTCGATTGAGTTATGGTCCAGACCCATGAAGCGTAGATAATTCTCGCCAGACCATTTCCGTTAACAGCCACGCTCGGGTAGTCGTTGACGCCAACCCCGGCATTCTTATCTGTATAGTCATTGTTCCTGAAACTGACAGATAATAGATGCGATCTCCAGGGGTTAGCAGTCAATTTGACAAAAAGCTCATTAGAAGTACTCTTGGCATCCGGCACATCGCCCAGGTTGTTTTTTCTGCCCGTAGTCTTGGAATAAGGCAGATTGCCGGAAACATACCACCAGACTTTGTCTCTAATTATAGGACCGCCAATACCGACTGATGGCACATAACTATCATATTTGGTGATTATGCTTGGATCATGGCTCTTCCAGGTAAAAGCAGAAGGCCCAAAAATGAACCTCAGGGTTCCTGAAACGCTGTTTGAACCGGATTTGGTGATGGCGTTGGTCACCATGCCAGCAGAACGTCCGAATTCGGCGCTAATTCCGCCTCTTTTGATGTTAACTTCTTGAATATCCATCTCAGAAAAATTTGCGCCAAGATAACCAAAGAACGGGTTGGTAATGTTCGAGCCGTCATAGAGATAAACATTATCCTGTTTGTTTCCACCAGCATTGGGAGCAAAATCCCGGTTATCAGCCACGCCAGGGGCTAAATGGAAAAGTGAAGCATAAGAACGTCCTAAGGGCAACTTCTGCACTGTCTCAGAGAGCCAGTTGGATGACACCTCTGTGGACTTCAGGTCAACCATGGGAGTGGCCGCAGTAACTGTCACCTCCTCGGCAATCTTCCCGATTGGCTGCATAATCGCACTGACGTAGGTCTGCCGGTCAACAGCCACAATGACTTCAGCTGTGAAATCAATCATTTCGGGATGAGTGACGACCAGAGTGTACTTACCGGGTGGCAATGCCTGGAACAGAAAGCCACCCTCTTTTCCTGTGACATACTCGCGGCCAAGAGGCAAAGGCCGACCGGAGATAACCACTGTGGCATTCTCAAGGACCCTGCCCTCAGAACTCTTAACAATACCTCTGACCGAGCCTCTTTCTTGAGCCAGGCCCAGAGTGCTGATAAAAATTAGCAAGAAGACAAGAAAAATGATTTTAGAACACTTAGGCATTTCCGCCCTCCTTTCTTATTCGATTTTGTTTTTTGCTTTGCCTTTTTTCAAGCAAAAAAATTCTAATACTCGCCAGAAATGATGTCAATAATTATTTTCCCGCACTATCTACAGGTTAGCAGGAGATAAAAATTGGTCGGAAAACTTTGAATTAATAAGAATTATCTTTATATTGTTTGAAGAATCTTTCTCTTGCGTTTTCGCTGAAACCGCTATTAACTAAAGTCGCAATATCTTCAAAACTCACTTTTACTGAAAAACAAAAAATCGGCAGGATTAAATGTCATGAAAAAGCAAATGCCGGAGGAGGGAATCGAACCCACACCTCCCTTGCGGGAGACTGGATTTTGAGTCCAGCGCGTCTGCCTATTCCGCCACTCCGGCATTCTGGACGCTTATAAACTATAAAAGAATGACCAAGAATTTTCAAGATGAAAGCAATCCCTGAATAAGAAAATATATAGGATCAAATAGGATCAAAATCGAAATAAAGCAGTGGTTCAGACATCTTATTAAATCAGTATAAATTCTCATTGCTCAAGCCGTTAATCATTCCTGTCTGATTGCCAAGACAACTCAGCTCTGCTATAAATTCTATATGCCAACGAAAAAAAGACGGGATAAAATAACTAAGGTTCTCTTGAGACGACAGCCTGATTTAAGAGTCGTTCTGGAAGACGTGACCATCGCCCACAACGCCAGTGCTGTAGCCCGAACCTGCGAAGCGGTCGGCGTTCTGAACCTGCATATCATTTCCAGCGAGCCAGAAAAGGTTGTTTTCAACGAGGCTATCTCCACCAGGGCTGAGAAATGGCTTCAAATTCATTTTCACCAAACAACAGAAGAATGTCTGGCGCTTCTAAAAAATCAGAGGTTCAAAATAGCTGTAACTACCCTATCTGAACACACTCACCCCTACACTGAAATAGATTACGGTCAGCCTGTAGCGATTGTCTTTGGAAATGAATCAGAAGGAGTCTCGCAACAGGCCCTGAAATTTGCCGACTATTATATCAGGATTCCGATGGTCGGTATGGTTCAGAGTCTTAACCTATCAGTCTCGGTTGGCATCATCCTTTATGAGGCATTCCGTCAGCGACAGGCCAGAGGCCTATATTCTTCCTCAAGGCTGCTCCCGGAAGAATTCAATCGGATGCTAAAGACCTGGCTGGGTAACCCGAAACCTCGCCGTCCTTTTTCCCAGAAAAAATAAAAAGGGCGGGATTTCCACCCGCCCGAAATTGAGACGGGAGCAGGCTTCTCAGATTCGCCTGAACGAATCACCAGAAAGGACTTCCAGCGCTTTATCCATATATTTTTCGGATAACTTCTTTTTTTTATAATCTTCAATTACCGGTCTGATTCTGTTGAGTTTTTCCTTAAGCATTTCCATCTTTTCCTGGCTTTCTTTCTGCAGCTCCTCCTGCCATTTCTTCATGGCTTTTTGATATTCTTCTTCCGCCTGCTTCATCTGGCCGGAAAATTTTTCTATTCTGGGCCAGGATCCTCTTTCTTCTTCTGCCACCTTAACCTCAATTTTGATCTTCTTTTTTTCTCTAATTATCTCCAGCGAGATTTTTTCACCTTTTTTCTTGCCCTGAATCAAGTCAGTCAGGGCTTCGAGTGTCTCAACTCTTCTTCCATCAGCGCCTGTAATAACATCTCCGACCTTTAATCCTGCTTTTTCCGCCGGACCGCCCGGTGTAATTCTCGAAACCAGCAGGCCTCTACCTTCCTGAACTCCGAAGAAGCCCGATAGCTCAGGATTAAGCTGTTCAAGGTAGACACCGATAAAACGATAATTCTCCACACCAAATTCAAATCTCTCACCTTCAGGGAACTTTGGCATAGCCGGAAAGGCCGGCATTCGAGGCATACTCTTGAATAAATCCGGAAAACGCATCTCCAGTTCTTTAAGTGCCTCTTCTTCTGGCATGGCACCGAGCTTAACTTTAATCTCTTGAGTTTTTCCGTTTCTATCGATAGTCAGAGTGATTTCCTGACCTGGCTGACGGTTTCTTATCTCTGACACTAACTGGTCTGAACTTCTCACTTCTTTGCCGTCAATTTTGACTATCCGATCACCCTCCTGCAGCTTTACCAGCTCGGCCGGACTCTTTTCTTCAACATAGGTAATTACTACCCGACGTTCTCTGTTCTCAGCTATTGACACGCCCAGCCAGCCCCGTTCTACTTTGCCTTTGGTTTTAATCTCATTAAAAATCCTGGTGAGCAATTCTACCGGAATAGCCATGGCCATGCCTGCGGCTGGAGCTTCTGCCTGGCTGTAAACATAGCCTGTTCCAGTAGCTTCTCTGTCTCTGAACCTGAAGAAAATAGGGCTTTCTTCTGAATACACACCTCTGAGAAGTCCTACCAGTTGACCTTTCTCGTTAAGCACCGGACCGCCGCTCATGCCAGGCGTGATCCAGATGTTCAGACGCAACCGATCCTCAGATACTGAACTGACTATTCCCTGGGTCACTGAGACACCAACATCAGGGGAAATGCCAAGGGCGCAAACCCAGGCTCCGGGGTAAAGGTTTCTGGCTGAACCAAGATTCACGGTTGATAATTTTTTGTCCTTGACCTGAAGAAAAGCAATCCTGGTTTGAGGGTCAAATCCCAGAAAATCTGCCTCATAGCTGGTTCCGTTCTGATCAATCACGTTAACTTTCTCATTCTTTGGAGAAATCAGGGCTGTGGTGGCAATATAACCATCCTTATCGATTACCACTCCTGTAGCCACCCTCTTCAGCCTATCCCGTACTTCGACCCTGACCACCGAAGGCGAAGCCTTTTTGACAATTTCGGCGGCATCGCGGTCTCCGGTTGGAGGATCAACCGGAGCGGAAAAAGCTGGCATGAGGGGACAAACCATGAAAATGGCTGCCACCGTTAAGCTAAGCATCATGTTTTTAATTCTCAACTTAAGCCTCCTTAGTATCTTACCTGTTGAATCATGCTGTCACTAACCTGCTCCAATATAAACACGGTTTGATAATCTTCCGTTGCTTTCATCATCTCATTTCTAAAATTCAAAGATTCGACCACGGGGACAACATTCTCCTGCCCATAATCCTTTTCGATTCTGGCTACTGTAGATTCTGATTTCTTTAAAAAGGGAGTAAAAATCAGAACCGCAATCAGAATCAGAGCCGCAGCTCCAGCGAAGCTCCATTCGAGCCTTTTCAGCCTGAACGCCCGGGATTTTTTCTCCTTAAGTCTTACAAGAACTGCCTGTTTGAAGCCAGGCGGAGCGTTCACCCGCGGCAATTGACTGATATATTTCCGTTCTTCCATCTTTATTTTCTCCCGCTAATGTTCCTCAAGAGTCTTCACGCTCTCATCTCCATCCCTATCTTTCCTGTTTTTTATTTCCCTACCCTCTTCCAGCCATCTTCTCAGATATTCTCTGCCCCGGCTGATTCTGGCCTTGACTGTGCCAATGGGTAACTTGAGCATGCTGGCAATTTCTTCCTGCGAAAAGCCTTCCACGTCCTTCAGAATCACCGGAATCCTGTATCTCGGATGGAGACGCTGCAAAGCCATCTTAACGTTCCTCATGAGCCCGGGGTCGTTATGGTCAAGAGAATAACTGCCGGAAGAATAATCATTGATTATTTCTTCCAGAGAAATGGCTGCCCTGCGGATTATCCTCTTCCTCTCAGTCCGGGCCAGATTAGCCGCAATGGAAAAAATCCAGGACGACAATGGCGCAATCGGCCGGTATTTTCTGGCTTTAAAATACACTCTCAAAAAAGTCTCTTGTGAGAGGTCTACGGCCACCTGATAATCTCCGGTCACCTGGTATAGAAAATTGACCACGCGGTCTTTATACATAGTCATCAGCTCAGAAAAGGCATCTTCATCGCCTTTTTTAACCATTTCCATAAGTTCCTGCTCATCCATCCTCGTCTTTTTAAACCTCTCTCTCCTGAAAAAGTTGCATCCCTTGCAGGCCTCTTTATAATATAGCTAACCCCGGGAATTTGAAAGTCTGGTTAACCGGCTGAATCCCCTATATTCAGTCCACAGGGGCTCAGGGGAACTTTTTCGGGGCAATTCTCGTCTATGATGGTGACGTGCGTGGAAGTGAAAGAAATAATCCAAAATTGCCTCAAAGGAGAGACAGGAGCCTGGAAAATGCTGGTTGACCTTTATTCCAAGAGAATCTTCAACCTGGCTTATCAGTTTGCCGGGAGCTATCAGGAAGCTGAAGACCTGACACAGGACATTTTCTTCAAGCTTTACAGTTCCTTGAAAAAGTACAACTTTAACCGAGATTTCACTGCCTGGTTTCTAACCTTAGCCCGAAATCATTTGATCGACGAATTCAGAAGAACCCGCCTGGAAAAATCCCAGAGAACGGATTTTGAAGGGTTGACTTTATCAGCAGCCGAATCTCATGACCCTGAACACCATTATTTGAACCTGGAAAAGACTGAGCTGGTCAGGCAGGCGCTCCAGCAACTATCTCCTGACCTGAGAACAGTCCTGGTCTTGAGGGAAATTCAAGGTTTCAGTTACGAAGAAATTGCGGCCAGGCTCAAGCTGCCTCTGGGAACAGTCAAAAGCCGCGTCAACAGGGGCAGACTGCAGATCGCCGGGGCGATTCTGGAAAAATCAGGGGGGAAGTTATGAATTGTAAAGAAGCCGGCAAGCTTTTTTCAGCTTACCTTGAAGCTGACCTGAAACCCGAGGAATCAGCCAGGCTGCAGGCTCATCTGGCCAGGTGCGCGCATTGTGCTACTTTGTTTGAAGTGATGAAGGGCCTGCATAAATCTTTAAAGAATCTGCCCGAAGTTGAGCCAGCTCCAGGGTTGATCAATAGACTTTATCTTATCCCGGAAAAAACTCCTGCCATAAATGAATTGCCTGAGCTAAAGAGAGTTTTCGGCTGGAAATTCTGGCTGAACCCCGTCTTTCAGCCTGTTTTGACTTCAGTCACTGTCATCATGGTTGCTCTGTCAATCATGTTTTTTACCTCTGCCGGTAAAAGCTTCAGGAAATCTGCTTCTCTTGAAATCCACCGTGGTTACAGCCAGGCCCAGAAGCTGCTGGTCCGGGCTGGAATTCTTACGGACAAGGTCAACGGTTATACAGAAAATTTTATCGCCTCCTTAGAGGCTAAAAATATATTTAAATCCGAGTAAAACTTAAATGGAGGTATATCATGGAAGAAAAGATTAACATCAAACAGAAAACACCGTCTAAGTCACCGATACTGGCTGCATTCCTTTCTCTTTTGCCTGGCGTGGGCTCGCTCTATAACGGGTACTACATTAAGGGAATTCTGCAACTGATTATCTTTGCTGGACTGGTTTCTGCACAGAGCCGCGGTGGACAGCCATTTATCGGCATCCTTCTGGCCGGTTACATTTTTTATGCAATTTTCGACGCCGCTCATGATGCGCAAGAAATCTCATCACAGCATGAGATAGGTGGAGAAACAAAAGTTTCTCTGGAAGCAGAAGTAAAAGTATCCAGACCGTCGGGCTCTATTTCCTGGGGCATTATTCTGATTGCCCTTGGTGGCTTATTTCTTCTGGCCAACTTTGATGTCATCAGCTACGACTCATTCATTCGCTTCTGGCCGTTAGCACTGGTTGGCCTCGGTATCAAGCTGATCTTCGACTATTACGCCAGCAAGAAATCTTAAGGAGGGAAAAAATGTCTAACAAGAAACACAGAGACAATCTAATCTGGGGATTGATTCTGATCATAGTGGGAGTAATTTTCCTGCTGGAAAACACCGGAATCGACGCCTGGGAGATTCTCTTCAAACTCTGGCCTCTTATACTGATCATCTGGGGTGCTTCCAAGCTTTATTACGGAATTAAAGCCCGAAGCCAGGCAGAAAATCAGGTGGAGATAGTTCCAGAGGACAAAAAAGATGAAAGTTAAGGAGATTGTTTTGTTGATCTTGATTGTGCTGGTTGGAATTGGTTTCCACTATCTCCGGGACATCCGGATTTCAATAGACGAATGGAGCGGCGACTTCCTGTTCAGAGGAAACGCCCATACCTTTGAAGAAAGCTTGACACTGGAGCCGGCTGCTCTCATTGAGGTTATAAACAGTCACGGATGGGTGGAATGCGAAGGAAGCGACCGTCCGGATATAGCTCTGACATTTGAGAAAAAGGTCTGGCGAAAAGATGAAGAAACGGCCAGAAAAGTAGCTGATGAACTCAAGCTTTTGAGCTCAAGAGATGGCGACCGGCTAATTCTATCCACCAACCGGGACACTTTTAAGAAGAAAAGAAATTTTAACACGGGCTTCAGACTTCTGGTTCCGCGGAATGTGTCAGTCAAAGCGACCAACTCTTACGGACTGGTCAGAATCCTTAGGGTGAATGAAGCGGAAGTCAATAATCGGCACGGCCGGGTTGACCTCCTGGAAATCCAGGGCAAGGTTAAAGCAGCTAATTCCTACGAGAATCTCTCTTTAATGGACATTGGCGGTGAATGCCTCGTAGAGACCAAACATTCCTCCCTTAAGATGACCAGAATTTCCGGCCCTGTAAAGCTGGACTGCGCCTATGAAGAAGTTGAACTTTTCGACCTCCGAAGCTCGCTGGACTTGACTTCAAAACACTCTCAAATAAAAACAGTTAGGCTGGCTGGACCTTCTGAAATTTCTGGAAGTTATGAGTTAATCTCCCTGTCTGAATCCGGACCGGCTAATATAAAAGGACATCATTCTGAAATTGAAATTGACAACCTGACCGGGGACTTATACGTTGAAACAACTTATGAGCAGGTCAAACTGGATAGAATAGAAGGCAATATAACCATCAAGGGCAAAAGCACTAAAGTCAGCCTCGATTCAGTCAAGGCAGAGAAAATCAACATAGAGACTAACTACGAAGATGTCAGGCTTGAGAATTTTACTGGCGAGGTCCAGCTGACCCTAGCCCACGGAGATGCTGCCTTGAGACCCATCAACCTGGATTTCCCGATTACAGTTCAGAATCAATACAGCAGCCTCAGATTTTACTGGCCTGAAAATCAAAAGGCCCGTTTTGAGGCAAAAACAAAATCCGGAAAGATTTCCTGGCAATTGCCAGTCGCACCGGAAGAAAACATCACCAACGGCACAGCTATACTGAAAGCCTTTACCCGAGCCAGCGACCGCCCGGAAATCAAACTAAACACCACTTATGGCGACATCCAGATTCTTAAAAAAGAATAGAAGATTCTGCCCACGCCAGCTTCGCTATGATAAAGCACTATTCGTAAGGACAACCAAGGTTCTTTTTTCTGGAAATTAAAGACGGTGCCCCTGGCGTCGGATAATCAAGGCGAAGACCTTCTGTCCCCGATACCATGAACAGTCTGGGGTATGCCAAGCAGAGCTATAAGTTGCCACAGCTTCGGCTCAGAACATCAGTCCGCAGTAAATAAGAAAAGGAAAGAATCAGGAATGCTTGAACCTATAGTTCGTAATCCGATAACCCAGGACGCCGTTGATCTTTATGTTCAGATAAGAAATCAGGTTGGTCAGGTCTTTTTTAAACTTCGTCACATAGCGGACGAAATCTGTCTCCTTTTTATATCTTAAGAGATTTTCAAACTCGTCCACTTCATCCCTGAGCTCAACCAGGAAGTGAGTAATTTCCCGGCACTGGCTGTTGAGCTCGATCAATTCTTTTCCAGACATCTTATCGAGGTCCGGCTGCGGTGGTAAAGACTGAAGAATGAGCAGGCTTTCAGTATAAGTTTCATTGACCGACTCTTTGATTTCCTGGAAAAATGATTTGTACTCCATGGGATTTTTTATCCTGGCTTCAGCTTTATCCAGGAGACGGTCGTACTGTTCCTTTATGGAAATGACAAAATCCTTGATGCCCCAGTACTTGCGTTTGAAATTGAAAAGGTCGATGAAATCTCGGCCGATGTAGATTTTATCGTTGTAATTGGAAAGAAGTTCCTTCGGTTCATGTGTATAAAACTTTATCTCAAACTTCCGGCCATCACTACCCTTCTCCCTGAACCGCGCCAGAACAAGATAATTGTTCTGCTCGATGAAATAGCTGCTCATCTCCAGAACAACAGTGTAAATAGCCAGACTCTGGATAACGTATTCTTTTAGATAATTCAGCAGATTCTCTTTTTTGTTCAGAAATTCTATTACCACCTCGCTGGGCATGGTGTTCAGAACCGAATAAGATGGTGAAATGAGAAAGAGAACAGGGCCGCTTCCAAGTTCCAGATGTAAGTTCTTAAGGACACTCTGATGAAGGTCATCATAGAGCATAGGGTGAAGAGGTGGCAAACTGTTGACTTCGACTTTTAACAGTTCCTCGACCTCGTTCATCGCCGGCTCCTTCCTTCAAATTCTAACTCAATGTTAACATCCTGAGACTGAAAAATCAAACCTCTTCTGGTTCAACCTTTTCCAGAGTCCAGCGAGGACTGGAATATTTGTTTGTCTCAATGTCTTCGATTATATGAAGCTCATCAGGGTTTAACTCAAGCGGAGCCGCTCTGATTCCAAAGAACTGCTCAAAACCTTGCTGAAGATATCCGGCGGCCTCCTGATAACCGACCTTCCGTCCAAGCTCATCAAATAATGAAGTCATATTCCCTTGTCTGGAAGGGTCCAGACCAAAGGAAATTGCGGCCAGAAGCTCTAATTCTTTGGCCAGTGGAATTGAACCGTGCTGGATAAAAGCACTTCCAGTCCTTTTCTGAGCACTGCCAATTATCTTCCTGTTGTTGATTTCGATTTCATTTCTGGCAGGATAAGCAAAGCATGGGAGATTACTGCGGGCATAAGCTGCGGCTGTGGTTGAACTGAGTTCGGGCTGAAGCCCCATAAGCTTCAGACCACTGACCAGGGCCTCTGAAATCAGGCGATAAGAGCCGTCTAAACTGGCAGAAAAAATATCGGCCCGGGAAGAAGCCACAGAATAAGTTACTTCCAGATGATGGAGAACCATTTTCCCGCCAGTCATTCTCCTGACCACATCCACTCCTCTTCTCTGACATTCTTCAAGGTTCACAACCTTGCTAACCTCCTGGCTGCACCCGAGGGAAGCAGCTGGTCTGAGCCAGGTGTAGAAGCGAAGATAGGTATTTCTACTGCTTTTAGCCAGCCTGAACAAATATTCATCCACAGCCATATTCCAGGTTCCTGGCAAAGGGTCTCGATTAAAAAGCAGAAACCATTCAGACATCTTTTTGACCTTATGTTCTTAACCTTTGTAATCGTTTTTTTTGTGTTCTCGTGCTTTACCGTTCATACGATATTACTAAATTGTTAAAATCAGGCAATTTTTATTCATAATAATTCCTTTATCTTCTCAAGCCATCCAGTTCTTTCAACAAGTGGTTATTATATCAATTATCAGGTTGAAGATTGTGTCCTAAAGCTTGGCGTTTACGCGTTCCAGGCCTGTCCTTTTGCACTTATCTCTATGCCCGACCACAGTATATTCTCTAACCAGAGTGCCTGTAAATAAAGAAGAGCGGGCAACGGGATTCGAACCCGCAACTCCGAGCTTGGGAAGCTCGCACTCTACCGTTGAGTTATGCCCGCCCGCTCGTTTAGAGCATCAAACTCTTTCTGCAGATTGATGAGTCATCAAACACTTGAATTTTATCAAATCACTTTACCTTGTCAACACAGTCCGAAAGTAGCATTTCTTAGTAATTTTTGTTGACTGAAAGAAATAATAAATTATAATTGAACCGACTGGAGTGAAAAATAAAAATGAGCCCTGAAGAAAAGAAATTAACTCAGGAAACCGGGATATCAAGGCCCGGCAGCCGTTTCGGACAAAATCTAAACGTTGACGGCAACCTCACCGGACACGAAGACCTGGAAATTCAGGGAGGCTTCAGCGGAAAAATTGAATTGGTCCTGCACGACCTGATTATCCAGAAAACAGCCAGGGTCAAAGCCGAAATTAAGGCGAAAAATATATTTGTCCACGGCGAACTTGATGGTCAGGTCAAGGCCGAAAGAGTGGTTATCAGTGAGACCGGCCGGTTTCTGGGTGACATTGTGGCCTGCAAAATTTCTGTTCAGAACGGAGCTAAATTCAAGGGAACGATCAAAATCAGCAAGAATTATCATCCTTAAAAGCATTCTCCCGTCTTTCTATCCTGCGCCGCTCCTTCAATCTTTTTGTTATAATATCTTTCAGAGATGAATAAATTTATCCTTCATTCTGAATTCTCACCCAAGGGAGACCAGATCCAGGCCATAGACAGGCTGAACCAGGGTGTGCTCTCCGGCAAAAAACACCATGTTTTACTGGGAGTAACTGGCTCCGGAAAGACCTTTACCATGGCCAACATCATTGCCAGAGTTAACCGGCCGGTGCTGGTCATCAGCCCCAACAAGACTCTGGCCGCCCAGCTCTACCAGGAATTCAGACGCTTTTTCCCTGAAAATGCTGTTGAATATTTTGTAAGTTACTATGATTACTATCAGCCCGAAGCCTACGTCCCTGCCACCAACACCTATATCGCCAAAGAAGCTACAATCAATGAAGAAATTGACCGTTTGCGGCTGGCCGCCACCAACGCCCTCTTCTCCCGCCGGGATGTAATCATTGTGGCTTCCGTATCCTGTATCTATGGAATCGGCGCGCCCGAGACTTATTATTCGCAAAGCTTCCCCCTTGAGATTGACCAGCCCATCACCAGGAAACAATTGCTGGACAACCTTGTATCCATCCAGTACGCCAGAGCTGATGATGACCTGAAACGCGGTAGTTTCCGTGTCCGGGGGGACATAATCGATGTCTTTCCTTCATACGAAGATTACTGTTATCACCTTGAAATTGAAGACGGAAGGCTCAAGGAGATCGCTCTGTTTGACCCGCTGCTCGGCCAGAGACATCAACAGCTCGAGCGAGTCGTCATTTATCCCAGAACCTTCTTCTCAACGCCAAGGAACATTCTGGAAGAAGCCATCGCAGGAATCGAGAACGAGCTTAAACAGCAGGTAGAATTCTTCACTAAACAGGGAAAATACATCGAAGCCCAGCGAATAGAAGAAAGAACTCTTTATGACTTGGAGCTTCTCCGTGAGTTTGGCTACTGTCCGGGCATTGAGAACTATTCACTCTATCTTAGCCGGAGAAAACCCGGCCAGCCGCCATACACTCTTCTGGATTATTTTCCTCAAGATTTTCTGACCATCATTGATGAATCGCACGTGGCTGTCCCACAGATTGGGGGCATGTATCATGGTGACCGTTCACGCAAGCTGACGCTGATCGAGCATGGCTTCCGCCTGCCCTCAGCCCTGGATAATAGACCACTTAACTTCAGAGAATTTGAGGAAAGAGTGGGACAGGTCATCTGTGTTTCGGCTACACCCGGACCTTATGAGTTGAAAAAAGCCGCCGGAAATGTGGTTGAGCAGATCATCAGGCCCACCGGTCTCATCGACCCCGAGGTCGAAGTCAGGCCGGTTAAGAGTCAGATAGACGACCTGATGAATGAGGTTCTTGAAAGAGCCAAAAATAATGAGCGGGCTCTGATAACCACTCTGACCAAAAAAATGGCTGAAGACCTGACTCGCTATTACCATGAGCTCGGACTTAGAGTCCGCTATCTTCATTCAGACATAGAAACACTGGAAAGAGTCAAGATATTGCGTGACCTCAGAAAGGGCAGGTTTGATGCTCTGGTTGGCATCAATCTGCTCAGGGAAGGCCTTGATTTACCTGAGGTTTCTCTGGTGGCTATCCTCGACGCGGATAAAGAAGGATTCCTGCGTTCTACCTCCAGCTTGATCCAGACTTTTGGCCGGGCGGCGCGTAATGTTTCCGGCAAAGTTATTCTTTATGCCGAATCCATGACTGATTCTATGAAAAAAGCCATTGAAGAAACCAGCCGGCGCCGGAAGCTTCAGCAACAATACAACCAGCAGCACGGTATCACGCCTCAGTCCATCAAGAAAAACATTGACGAGGTTTTGGCCAGCGTCTACGAGCGAGATTATGTGGACTATACCCGCCTGGCTGAAGAAAAAGAGATTTATCTTTCACCAGAAAAAAGAAAGAAACGGATGGAAAAACTTGAACGGTTGATGAAAGAAGCAGCCAAAAACCTGGAGTTTGAAAAAGCTGCTCAATTCCGGGACGAGCTTAACGGCCTGAAAAAGCGGGAGCTGGAGATGATGGGATGACGAGTCCTTCACCTTAGTTTCGTGTTAAAATGAATTCAGGCACCACGAAAGTTAGCCTGGTGATATGAGTACCTGAATGAAAGACAAATGAAAACAGAAAGGCTCAGGCAGAAAATTAAAAAATTTCCAGCCCGGCCCGGTATATATTTCTTCAAGAATGCCAGCGGTCAAGTTATCTATATCGGCAAGGCTATGTCGCTCAGGGACAGGATTAAAAGCTATTTTTTGCCATCGCCTGATATCAAAGTTCAGAATATTTTCAGCGAGACCGATGATATCGATTATCTGCTGGTCAGCTCCGAAAAGGAAGCCAGCTTCATTGAAAACAACTACATTCAGTTTTACCAGCCGAAATTTAATCTCAGGCTCAAAGATGACAAGAGCTTCCCGTTCCTGAAAGTTACCATCGGTGAACCTTATCCAGGAATCTATCTTTGCCGGCGCGTTGCAGACGATGGAGCTGCGTATTCAGGACCATTCAGTCCGGCTGATGAAGCCAGAAAATTGATTGGGTTCATAACCAAGGCTTTCAGGATCAGAACCTGCGAGGACACAGTTTTCAGAAACAGAAAAAGACCCTGTCTGGAATACGACCTGAAGATGTGCAGCGCACCCTGCGTCGGTCTGATTGATGAAAAGAATTATCAAGAAGACCTGAAAAAGGCTCTGATGCTACTTGAAGGACAAAAAGCCGAGCTGCTTCGGAAGCTGCGCGAAAAGATGAATAAAGCTTCCGAAGAGCTCAGGTTTGAAGAGGCGGCGCGCTGGCGTGATACTATCAAAGCTCTGGAAGCTCTGAAAGAGATCCAACGGGTGATCTCAGTCGAAAAAGAGAATATGGATATTATTGGCTATGTCCGCTCGACTGACCGGGCCGGCGTCTTTGTTTTTCAGATGAGAGAGGGCCGTATCAGCGCTTCCTCAGGGAGATTGATAGAAAATACAAGGGAAGAAGATCAGCAGATCTTGATCAGATGGCTCAAGGAAAAATATGCTGGCGAAAAACCACCTGATAAACTGCTTCTGCCTTTCAGATTGAAAAGGGAGCTGGAAAAAGAAATTTATTACGATTTTAAAAATCGCAATATTGTTGCCCGTCTGCTCTATCCTGACGATAAAAAGAAAAAAACTCTGTTGGAGCTGGCCAATCAGAATGCAGCTTTGCTCCTGGAAAAAGAAGAGTCCGCAACTCCAGTCGCAGAGCTGAGCCGCCTTCTGGAGCTCGCCCGTCCTGCTCGCTGGATTGAAGGCGTCGACATCTCAAATATCGGAGGCAGGGAATCAGTTGGCTCCCTCGTGGTTTTTATCGATGGCCAGCCTGAGAAATCAGAATACAGAAAATTCCGTATAAAAACGGTTCAGGGACCGGATGATTTTGCCTCGATCAGAGAAGTCTTGAGCCGGAGATTGCGGCGACTCCTGGACGAAAGCCGGCCTTTGCCTGACCTCATTTTTGTCGACGGTGGTAAGGGACAGCTTGGCGTGGCCCGACAGATTCTGGAATCATTGCATCTGTCACAGGTTCCTGCCTGTTCCTTGGCGAAGAAAGAAGAAATCATCTTTTCAGCTAATCACCTTGAAGGACTCAAGTTAGACCCGAGCTCAGCCACTCTAAAACTCCTCCAGCACATCCGCGATGAAGCCCACCGTTTTGCCATCAAATTCCACCGGCAGCGGCGTTATAAAAAGAGTTTTTCTTCAGAGCTAGACGGCATTCCAGGCCTTGGCCGCGTGAAGAAGAAGAAACTCCTTCTCGCTTTCAGGAGTATCCTGGCAATCAAGCAGGCACCGGAAGAGAAACTTGTTGAATTGGTGGGTAAAAAGGTGGCGAGAGCTATTAGAGATAAACTAATTTGAAGATAAAGCCAGAATGGAAATAACGGAAGCGATCAACTTCGAGTTAAAATCTGTGCGCCTAATAAATCTTTTTGCCTAAAAAATAATTTATATCCTTTATCAAAATTATTTTCCGCCTCGACCCTGAGTTCTGCTCTGAGCCTCATCCGCAACAAGCCAGCGTGCGCCAGAATCGAAGTCCCCGCAGGGTGCCAGGCAGAGAATAAATTTCTGTTTTAGAGCAATGAAAATAACAGCTTGATCAACCAGCTTGCCACCACGGCTACACTCAGGTTCAAGACCATAGAAATAAAGGCAATCCTTCTCCCCAACTCCTTCCAGATTACAGCCAGAGTTGAAAGACAGGGAATGAAAAAATTGACGAAAACCACAAAGGTCAGAAGTTGCGCGGTGCTGATGACCGAAAGAAGGTTCTGATAGCCCACACCCAGGGCCTGAAACATCATCAACAGCGAAAGCTCTTTTCTAAGAAAACCAAAAACCAGAGTAACTCCAAGACTCTGAGGCAAACCCAGCAAGCCATTAACAAAAGGAGAAAGAGCCAGATTGATCAAACGGTCGAATTTAACGTAAATCAATAAACTCAGAAATACGCTGCCGGCAATAAGAATCGGCCAGGCAAACCGGACGAATTCTTTCAGGTTGAAATAGGTTTTTTGCAGGACGTTTTTGAGAGACGGAATTTTTAAAGAAGGAATTTCCAGAATCAAGCCCGGTGATGAATACTTGAAAATTCTGGTCAGAATAGATGAAAGAACAGCGATTACGATGAGGTTCAGGAGATAAAAACCTAAAGCCCACCAGGGTCCAAGCAAAAAAGCTATTAGAGCCAGGATGATCGTGGTTCTGGCAGCACAGGGAATGAAGGGGATGAGCAAACCAGTAACAATCCGGTCGCGTTTTGATTCCAGGATTCTTGTGGCCATGATAGCTGGCACATTACAGCCAAAGCCAAGAATAAAAAGCGGGACAGATTTTCCATGAAGACCGAGCCTGTGCATAAAAGCGTCAAGCAGAAAACCAGCCCTGGCTAAGTATCCGATATCTTCCAGAAAACCCATCATCAGAAGAAGCGGAATAAAATAAGGAAAGACAATAGCTATGCCTCCACCGATGCCCTGAACCAGCCCCACAGATAACTCCCCGAGCAGGCTCTGACCAAACCGATTCTCAATACTCAACCGCATAGCTTCCCAGGGCTTGAGCAGCCACGCTTCCAAAGGATTGCCGACTTTAAAAATCAGATAGAACATCCCGGCGAAAATAAAAAATAAGAAAATATACCCGACAATGGGATGCATGATGATATTATCGAATTTCTCCACCCGGCTGAGCCTGGCATGGCGAACGCGGCAGCAATCTTCAAAGATTTTCAAGGCCAGGTGGTGCCGTTCAGCTGATACAACCTCATAAGCTGGTGCCTCTCGAAGCTCAGATATTTCTTTTCGAATCTGATCAAGCTCTTGCTTAAAATTACGATTGCTTTCCAGAAAGAATTTATCTGTGGCCAGAGTTTCAGCTTCTATAGTCGAGATAGCTGTAAATCTTTTGTTAGCAACAACGGGGAAATGTTCCGGCAAAATATTCATAAGCTTCTGGATTCTTTTTTCCACCTCTCGAGAAAATTTTTTTGCTTCAGGCCTTTTTTCAGTCTGCAGGACTTTTTCCACACGGTCCATCAACTCTTTGGTTCCCACGCCATGAATGGCTACAGTTTTTACCACCGGCACACCGAGCTGCCGCTCCAGCTCTTCGATATCAATTTTCATCCCTTTTTTCTCAGCCAGGTCCGTCATGTTGAGGACAGTCACCATCGGATACTCAAGCTCAAGCAATTCCAGTGTCAGTTCAAGGCTTCGACAGAGCAGCGAAGCATCAATGACATTAACAATCAGGTCCGGCTTTTCCTTAAAAACATGGGTCAGGACCACTTTTTCCTGAGGCTCATGCGGCGTCAGCGAATATGTTCCAGGCAGGTCAACGATAGAATAGACCCTTCCCTTCCACATAACTTCGCTATGCGCATGAGTGACCGTGGTTCCTGGGAAATTGGAAGTCCGGGCTTTAAACCCGGCAATGGAGTTAAACAGAGTGCTTTTGCCGCAGTTGGGCTGTCCGATGAATACGATTACAGGAACGTTATCCCTCATCTGACTCGACCGGCTCCACCAGGATTTTCTGGGCAATACCCCTTCCGAGAGCAACTCTGGTGTCAGCGGTCAGGTTTCTGACAAGAACAGGACCGCTCATTATGGCTTCACCGTCCAGAGTAACCAGATCTCCCCGGTGGAAGCCAAGAGCCAGCAACCGGCGATGAAGACCCGGGCCGCCTTTAATCTCCACTATCTTGAAACTCTGCCCCTGCGGCACTTCAAGCAGAGTGCGGACACCCTCTAAATGATGCAAGTGCCTGTGGCGATTTTCTCTATGTCTAAACATGTCTTTCTCTCTAAGAAAATTGCTTTATCTTTATTTTAGGCTTTATTATATGCTTTTCTGACGCTGATTTTTAGTCCTGCGAAAAATTCATTTCGGAGGCAAGTTGCCCGGCATTTCCCGCCCAATATACTTTTTATCCTTTGCCGGTATCATCTTTCCTAAAAAGATCAGCTATCTTTTCTGCTTGAAGAAAAATAGACCGCAAAATTAATCTTAGATCATCTTTAATTCGTATCTGATTTTTGATATAGTGTTCAAACCAGGAGGTAATGATGAAAAGACTGTTTTTTCATCGGTTTAGAATTTCTTTAGGTTTATTTGTTCTCTTCCTCTGGCTGCTTGTGCCGCTGGCAGCAGACGAAGGGATGTGGCCTTATAATCTCGTGCCAAGAGATTATCTGGCTAAGAAATATAACTTCAAAGTAACAGATGAATGGCTGGACCATCTGCGACTGGCCTCTGTTCGCTTTGGCGGCGCCTCAGCTTCATTTGTTTCTCCGGACGGATTAGTTTTGACCAACCACCACGTCGGCCGCGGCGCCATCCAGAACCTGTCCACGGCTGATCACGACTTGGTCAAGAACGGTTTCTATGCTAAAACACGCGCAGAAGAACTCAAATGTCCTGGTATTGAACTCTGGGTTTTGCAAGAGATTGATGACGTGACTGATAAGGTTTTTTCTTCAGAAAAGCCTGGTATGAGTCCGCAGGAACTGGCCGCCATCAGGCAAAAAGTCATCGCAGACCTGGAAAAGGAAGCAACTGAGAAAACCGGACTGCGATGCTCGGTGGTTACTCTTTATTCCGGCGGGATGTACCATCTCTATAAATATAAAATCTATGGCGATGTCCGCCTGGTGTTTGCTCCTGAAGAAGACATTGCCTTTTTCGGTGGCGACCCCGATAACTTTACCTATCCGCGCTATGATATCGATTTTGCCATTTTCCGCATCTACGAGAACGACCAGCCGCTTAAAACTCCTCATTATCTCAGATGGGCAACAGCCGGTCTTAAAGAAGGCGACCTGGTTTTCTGCTCTGGAAATCCTGGTTCAACAGGCAGAATGCTGACTTACGACCAGCTTCTGTTCCTGCGAGATGTCAATTACCCGTTCACCATTGCCAATTATAAAAGACGTCAGGCTCTCCTTCATGAATACTGCAAAAAAGGTTCTGAATTCGAAAGAATCGCTTTAAACACTCTTTTTGGAATTGAGAACAGCTTGAAGGCCATAACTGGCTATCAGTCCGGCCTGCTGGACAAAGATTTGGTGGCCAGAAAACTGGCTGAAGAACAAAAAATGCGTCAGGCAATCGGAATCAATCAAGACCTGGCTAAGGAATACGGCCAGGCCTGGGACGAGATCGCTCAGGCTCAAAAAGAACATTCATCATTTTTTAAACAATATCAATTTTTCGAAAGAGCCAACGCTTTTAATACAGGCTACTTCAACATCGCCAGAACCCTGGTCAGATTAGCTATGGAAAAAGAAAAACCGAACGACCAGAGATTGCGCGAATACAGAGAAAGCAGCCTCGCCTCAATCAGACGGCGACTGCTCTCCCCTGCTACGGTCCATGATGATTTTGAAATCTACAAGCTCACCGACTCCCTGAAGCAGCTAAAGGAAGAATTGCCAGATCTTCAGGAAACAAAATGGCTCCTTGGCAGTAAATCCTGTGAAGAAGCGGCTGAGGAATTGGTCAGCGGCACAAAATTGAAAGACATCGAAGTCAGAAAAAAATACATAGAAGGAGGCCTTGAAGCCATCTATCAGTCAGATGACCCGATGATCAAGCTGGCCATGATGGTTGATCCCATTGCCCGTGGTTTGCGTCAACGTCACGAAAAAAATGTGGAAGCCGTGGAGGTTAAGAATGGCACGCTTATTGCCCGGGCCATGTTCAAGCTCAAGGGCATCTCTATTCCGCCTGATGCCACCGGAACATTGAGATTGAGCTTCGGCGTGGTTAAAAGCTATATCGAAAACCGCAAGAAAATTCCTTTCCAGACTAACTTTGCTGGCTTATATGAAAGAGCTAAGAAATTTAACTTCCAGCCCCCCTACAACTTACCCGAGCGTTATCTACAGAGAAAATCAGCTCTCAATCTGCAGATTCCGGTCAATTTTGTGGCCACGATTGACTCAATCGGTGGAAACTCTGGCTCACCTGTTGTCAACAGAAAAGGCGAATTGGTCGGCATTCTCTTCGATGGCAACATTCAATCGCTGCCGACCCGGTTTGTTTACGAAGAAAAGATTTCCCGCTCGCTCATGGTCCATGCTGACGGCATCATTGAAGCTCTGATTAAGATCTATGATGCCAGCCCGCTGGCTGACGAGTTGCTCGGCAGGAAATAAAAAACAAGAATTTAAAAACGGGATGAAACTGCAATATCTACTTTGTCCCAAATAATTTATTAAGGTCCAGCTCCAATAAGCTGGATAAGAGAAATGAAAAGCTGGAGTGAATACCTCTGGTTTCAAACCGCAAAGAAACAGGAGCTAATCAACATTACTGGTCAGGTTCAAGAAGCTGTCCGAAAGAGTGGGATCAAAGAGGGCCTGTGCCTGGTCAATGCCATGCACATCACAGCCAGCGTTTTCATAAACGATGATGAAAGCGGGCTGCAACATGATTTTTTCGAGTGGCTGGAAAAGCTAGCTCCTCACTCCGCTGGTTCTTACCGCCACAACCTGACCGGAGAAACAAATGCCGATGCGCACCTGAAAAGAACAGTTATGGGCCGCGAAGTGTTGGTAGCCGTGACCAATGGCAAACTGGACCTTGGCCCCTGGGAGCAAATTTTCTACGGCGAGTTTGACGGCCAGCGAAGAAAGCGGGTGCTGATCAAGGTAATTGGAGAGTAATTCTCCTTGTTATTTTTCAGCGCACCACCAACCTTGTAAACGGCACAACATAGGCCTGAAGCAGAACGAGCAAGGCAACCATGGTAGCCAGAAGCAGGCTGTGGATAAAGACATAGCGCAGTATACGGCCTTCGTGACCGTACCAGCGGGTGGCAGTGCTGGCCACCACAATACTCTGGGCATCAATCATCTTGCCCATAACTCCGCCCGAACTGTTGGCTGCCGCCATCAGCACCGCGTTCAAACCGAGCTGCTGGGCTGTGATTTTCTGCAGGCTCCCGAACAGCACGTTGGATGATGTGTCAGAACCGGTCAGTGCCACGCCCAACCAGCCGAGCATGGTTCCGAAAAATGGATAGAGCACACCAGTCCTGGCAAAAGCCAGCCCCAGAGTGGCATCCATACCCGAATATCTGGTGACATAACCCAGAGCCAGCATGGCCGCCACTGTGAGCAAAGAAAAGCGCACCCGCCGCACAGTCTTCCAGTAAATACCGAGCATTCTCTTAACGCTGAACTTCGTCATAAATCCGGAGACAATGGCTGCCATCAGAATCCCGGTTCCAGTAAATGAAAAAAAATTAAACCTAAAAATTGCCGCCTCTGGCGCCGGTGATGGGCTGACGGGTGGCATCCTGAAAATAAGCTGATGGAGACCGGGCACTGTCAAAGAAGGAGCAAAAATCGAATCAAGCAGCCTTTTCACCTGCGGGATTCCCCAGATAAAAATAACCAGACTCAAAATGAGCCAGGGTGCAGCTGCCAAAAAAAACGCCCTGCTGTTAAGATTTGTTTCTTTTATCTCCGCCCTCCCAAATTCTTCTGGTGTATAAACCTTGGCTGGCTTCCAGAAATGGAAAAGAATAATCAATGCTCCAAGCGATATCGGGGAGGAAACCACTCCTGCCAGCCAGGGACCGTGAAGGTTGGAAATAATAGCCTGAGGGATGGCAAAAGCCAGACCCGCAGTCAGGGCTGCTGGCCAGACCTCCAGCATCTTCCTAAAACCGCAGAAAACAGCGGTCAGCCAGAAAGGCACAAGAATAGAGAAAAAAGGCAGTTGCCGGCCAACCATGGCGCTTAATTCCCGCAAATCAAGCCCGGTCACTCCAGCCAGAGCTATGATGGGCGTGCCGAGGGCGCCGTAAGCCACCGGTGCCGTGTTGGCAATGAGAGAAAGCCCGGATGCCTGAAGCGGCGGAAAACCCAATCCTATAAGCAAAGCCGCAGTGATAGCCACCGGCGTTCCGAATCCGGCCGCACTTTCAAAAAAAGCTCCGAAGGAAAAGGCAATCAGGAGAAGCTGGAGGCGCCTGTCCGAAGTGATGCCAGCCATATTCTCCCGCAGAACCTGGATGGCTCCTTTTTCCTGGCAGAGTTCATAAAGAAAGATGGCATTCAGGATTATCCAGCCGATGGGAAAAAGACCGTAAACAGCACCAAAACCGGCGGACATAAAGGCCTTGGAGACGGGCATCCTGAAGATCAGAGCTGAAATCAACAAAGAACTGAACAACCCGGTCAATGCAGCCACATGAGCTTTAAGCTTCAGGAAGGCTAATCCGCCCAACAAAGCAACAATCGGCAGGGCAGCGATCAAAGTGGAAAGCCACGCCTGGCCTGCTGGATTATAAACCTGATACCAGGGCACTCTCTCTTCTCTGTCTCTTTTAAATGATAAAGACTTTTTTATGAACTTTTATCCGCCTTATCAATCTGTTTTTTCTTTCGGGTTAGGACACGTCATCCGGGGTAAGAGACCAAGAGGAGAGAAGGGAAAAGAAATAAACATCTATGTATTCAGCAATCAGGTTTTAGTATCCTGCATCCATATATTCCCCAAACTAGTCTCTGAGCATATTCAACCATTCTGGCCAGAAGTTTGATAGATTATAGTCTGCTCCTTCCATGATTGCCAGACGGAACGGATGAGAAGACCTCAGGAGGGG
>Ga0172362_10001034_pt1 | contig 23550 bp, 22 predicted proteins | sample LakKivs1_kivu2a2_FD_114534 | JGI IMG/M metagenome (GOLD analysis project Ga0172362, IMG submission 114534) | Sediment microbial communities from Lake Kivu, Rwanda - Sediment s1_kivu2a2 | ecosystem: Environmental > Aquatic > Freshwater > Lake > Sediment | place: Rwanda: Western Province, Lake... | reverse complement strand
TTTGTATTTTGATTTATATCAGTATTTGTATTTTGATTTATATCAGTATTTGTATTTTGATTTATATCAGTATTTGTATTTTGATTTATATCAGTATTTGTATTTTGATTTATATCAGTATTTATATTTTGATTTATATTAATCCATTCTAAACTATTTACTTCGGTTTTAAAATTACCATTAAAAAATATAGGTAATTCTCTTATTGATTTTATAAATTCATCTGTTATGTCAGATTGAGGTATTTTTTTCAAATTGAATGAATAATATCTATGATAATATCCTAATTCTTTACCAACACAAAAATCATAAAATTGAATATCTTGACTTATAATCATTTTAATATTTTCAATTAATTTATTTTTACTGGATTTATCAATTTGATTATAGGGATATTGTTCTAAATTTGTTTCTTCAATAAATTCTCTTATTGCTGTTTCTAATAAATCTTTATCATATGTTTCTACTTTTCCTCCTATTGGATGTATTAAATTATTTTTTTCTCTATATCTATATTCATCACATAATAAATATCCTAATTCATCATCTACAAATGTTAAAGAAGCACTTTTAAAAATTTTATTTTTAGTTGATTTATTAGATTTATTTTTAGTAGATTTATTAGCTTTATTTTGATTAGGTTGATTATTTTTTGTATTTGGTTGATTATTTTTTGTATTTTGATTGTTTTTTTTTAAAGTTTCTAATTCTATTACAGTATCATTTAAAATTTTTTCTATTTTATCTAATTTATTATTTAATTCCATATTTTTATCTTTTAATTCAATAATTTTATTGTTAAATTTAATTTCTAAATTATTAAATTTGGAAAAAATATCATTTAATTTTTTTTTAATATTATCTTCTGTAATATTTTTTTCTGTTTTATTATGATTATTTAAATCAATTGTTAAATTATTTGTTAAATCTTCCATATCCATAAACAATTCCATTCTAATTATTTACTATATAAATTTAATATTTTAAAATCTATTATTATTTAAATTATTCAATTTTTTTAAATTTTTTATCTTTAAAATATTCCGAAACCATTTTATTATTTGTATTTGGTGTACTTAAATCAGATAATTGATAAACATAATTACATAATAAATTTAATTCTAATCCCGCCATTAAAGTTCTATTTGAACTTGTTAAAATAATAACTATTGATTTTGGATATTCAACTATTTTAGATAATATTGTGTAAATTGATTGTAAAATTTTATTATTATACACGTTTCCTAATTTTGAATATTCTATTAATTTTTCAACTGAATCTAAAACTAATACGAAAGATTCTGATTTGTATCCTTGTTCAAATATATCATATATTTGTTTTTCTTTAAATGTATAATCCATTAAAGTTTCAGAACTTATAAATTTAATACAATTTAAACCACAATTTTTAGCTATTTGACAAGCCATAGTTGTTTTACCTACAAAAGTATCTCCTTGAATTAATATTGATAATAAATTACCTTTTGTTAAATTTTTAATTTTATCCATAATATCATTATATTTTAGTGTATATTCATTAGCATATAATTCAAAATGATTTGATGTAATTATATCAATTTCTTTTGATACTGTACCATATTGTGGTTTTATTTCATTCGCTGATTTTACTAATTCAATTTGGGATACAATTGGTTTAATGTCTTTGGCTGAGTTTAAATTAGATGGGTCTAGTTCTTTAGCTATTGAATATGATACGGCATTTTTTACAACAGATTCTAATTCTGCTCCTGTAAAATTTTTAGTTATTGTAGCAATTTCACTCAAATTAACTTCTTTGTCTAAGTAACCAGTTTGATTCATTTTATTTGTATGAATTTTTAAAATATCTAATCTACCTTTTTCATCAGGAAGTCCTATTTCAATTTGAACTTCAAATCTCCCAGGTCTAAGTAAAGCATCATCTAACATATCTAATCTATTTGTCATACCAATTAATAAAATATTATTTAAACTATCCGGACCATCTATCATTGATAAAAATTGATTTACGATTTTATCTGCAACACCAGCATCTGGACCAGATGTTCCTCTTTTTCTACCTAGTGAATCAAATTCATCTAATATAATCAAATGTAATTTTTTTCCACCTTTATCAGCAATTGCATCCGCAAATAAATTTCTAACATTTTCTTCAGATTTACCAATATAAGATGAAAGTAAACTTGGTCCATTAACTACTTTTGGTTCTTCACAATTTAATATTTTACCAATTTGTCTAGCTATTAATGTTTTACCTGTTCCTGCAGGACCATACAACATTAATCCTCTAATGTGATTTACACCTAGATTTTTTAATATTTTATCTGGAATTAATCTTGATGAAAATGCTCTTCTAAATATTATTTCAAATTGTTTATCTAATCCACCAATACCCATTTCAATAAAATTAAAATCTCCTTTAAATAATTCTTTAGTATCAGATGTTTCTATTGAAATTGAATTATCAGTTGAAATTAATTTAATTTCTGTATCAGATGAAATTACTTCTATTTCATCCAATGAATTTAAATCAATTGGAATTAAACATAATTTTTTTTGTGAAATTATTTTTAAATCTGATTGAATGGGTATTCCTTTTAATTCTTCTTTAATATCATTAATAACTTCATCTGTTATTTCAATCATTTTATTATTTTTTGGATATATATTTGATACTAAAAAAGTTATTGATTTTTTTGTCTGGATTGTTCCATTGGATCTTGATTTTACTAATATTTTTGTTCCTAGTGAAGAATTAAGCCAAGTTCTTTGATAATTATTAAAACATATTTGAGTTGGTTCTACTGAATTATCTTCTAGTACTTTAAATACACCTATTTTATCATCAAATTTTACTTCTATATAATCTAATTTTTTTGATTTAACATAAACACAATTTGAACTTGCTTGTTCATTATTTGATACCTTTCCAACAATATATTCAGTCATTTATTATATTTAATTAATTAGGTCTTATATTTATATTGATTTTTTCAATTTTTATATATCAAACTAAAAAATTGATTTTATTATTAGATACAAGATTTAATATAAATGAGATTTAATGGAATTTTATTCTAATTGGATACCGGCTTGTTTTAATGTCATAGGATGTGAATATTCTACTGATATTGATGTTATAATACCAGTACCTTCTGAACAAATTATACTCGAATACAAAAATAAAAAATTTAATATTGATTTGACATTGGTTAAAGCAGATTTAATTAATTTGGGTTTTGATTTGACATTAAGAGATTTAGATGTTAATTTAATTTATATTGATCCAAAAACTTCAAATATAACAAATTGTTTAATTGGGGAACCTAAATTAACACAAAATATTATTATAAATACTTATCAATTACATTTACAAACATATCCTCAAATTGTGACAAATCTAATTCAAATTGATTTGGGCGATTATGTTAGATTATTTTCAAAAATTATGTTAGATTGGATGGAAAAATTACTTGGAAAAAATAGATATAAAGAATTGAGACCAACTAAAGCACAAGTTTATACAAATCTTTTGGCCAGATTAGATTTTTCACTTCAAATATTATCTGAAATAAATTATATTGATTTATTTGATAAAAATAAAGATATAATAAAATCTTTAGCAATGAAATTAAGTCAAATTATTTTGTTATATTATGATAATTTAGAATATACTAAAAAAAATATTTCATTACAATTAAGCACTAAATTACCTATTGGACAAGATGAAATTTTGTTCATTTTATCAAGAGGTAAATTAGGTAAATTAGATAAACTTGAACTAATACAAAATATATTTACTACTCTTGTAAATTGTTATAATCAAATAATTCAAGAAATTAAATATAATTTAGATATGGTTGAAATCCCAATTGATCTTAATCAATATTCCATTAATTCAACTGATTTTGTTATTGGTGAATTTATTAAATCACCTGAAAAACCAACTCCAGAATTAGCTGGATATATTGATACTCAATTTACTTTGTATGGTTCTTTAAATAAAATTTTTGAATTGAAATCATTTGGTTATGAACTATTACCTGAATCATTAATTCAACATATTCATTTGGAAAATCAAAGAAGTTTAGAATGGTTAGATTTATTAAGATTTTATCAATGTGGTAATAGTATAAATAACACAATACCTTTTGTTAATTCCGATACAAATTTTAATTTAATTAGAGGTTGTTTAGGTGAAAAATTACTAGTCGATTTAATAGATTGGGATAAATTAATTGGGGAACCGGTATCCAAATGTATGTGTGGACTTATTGTGGAAACCAAAGGATTGGTAAATTCTAAAGGTATTGCTCCAGATTTACTTTTGATAAATAATAAAATAAATCAAATAATACCTGTTGAAATTAAAACAATATTAACAGAACCAGATATAATTAATCGCAAATTATTACGTGAAATTAAATTGGGATCAAAACAATTGAATACTTCAATTGAATTGATAGAAAAAATTACCAATACAAAAACATATGGTTTAATTGTGATTTGTTTTATTCATCTAAATAAAATCACAATCAAATACAAAAAATATTATTATAATTAGTTTTTTAAATTTTCAAATCATAAATTCGAAATGCTTTTGGTTTAGGAGGATTACAATCCCACCAAGTATTGGTATTTTGAATTATTGATGGAAAAATAAAATCTTCTAATTTTTCTTTATCATAAAAAATATGATTTATATATGAATTTACATAATTTCTTACAGATTTATGTAACGGTGCTTTATTATGATGATCGTGATAATTAGGTTTTTTTTTATTCATCTTATTTTTTAAAATATTTTTATATTTTTTTTCACCGTATGTTTTATCCATATATATATATTTGTAATATAAAAAAATAATTTATTAAATTATCATTTAAAAATATTTTTAATGCTTTTTATGTAAAAATGATTTTGTATTTTTATTATCTAAAAATGATTTAGTGTTTTTATTGTCAGAAATTATATCAGTATCTTTATTATCTAAAGTTAAATTATTATCTTTATTTATAATCCAATTTGGCAATTTGTAACCAGTTTGAGATTCAATAGTGTCTAACATTGGAATAACACTTTTAGCTAAATTTTGAATTGGTTCCATACCTTTTGAAGCGTCTTGAGTCCAAACAGTTATTTTTGGATTTAATCCTTGAATTGCTTTGGCATTTGATTCTGCTAGTTTTTCATATATTCCTTTATCCATCATAGTGTAAGAAATTAAAGCCTGTGGATTACCTCCAAATGATTCAATTAATTTTTTAAACCCTTCTGCCTGAGCCAAATAAACAGCATTTATTCCTTCTGCTTCTTTTTGTTTAGCATATAATTTTGCTTCAGCTGATTTTTGTTCTGAATATAGTAACGCATCTGCTAAAATTTTTTTAGAATTAGCTTCACCTTCAGCTTTTTTTGCTTCCATTTCTGCTTTTACTTGAGTTGAAGATAAATCTGAAGCTCTTTGTTTTTCCAATTCCATTTGAGATCTTTTAATTTCTACATCTTTTTCCATTGTCATTTTAGTAATTAAAGCTTCATTTTCTGCCTTTATTTTAGCTTGAGTTATTATAAGATTTTGTTCTGCTCTAGTTTTTTCTAGTTCTGCTGATGATTTAAGTATTTGTTCTTGTCTTTGATTTTCAACTAGGGTTGTGTCAGATTCTATCATAGAAGTTCGTTGTCTAGTTTCACCTTCCCTTTCTTTAGCACCGATTTCTCCAATTTTATTTTGTTCAGCTACTTCTACTTTTGCTCTATTTTCTGCTTCTGATTTAATACGTTGGGAAAGAGATTTAAAATAATTAGATTGTGAACCATCCTTTAATTCCTCAATATTTGCGTTAAAAATTTCCAATCCATATTGATCTAATTGTTTCTGAACATTATCAACAATATCTTTTTTAAATTCTGTTCTTCCAGAAAATATTTCTTCAATTGCCAAATTAGCTGACATTGATCTTGTTTCTCCTTCTATAATTCCTCTAATTAAATCATTTACTTGTTCATTTTCTTGACCTAATAAATAACGTGAAAAACTTGTTAGGGAATCTGGATTATTTTTTGGTCCAATTGTAAAAACTGCAGGAAAATTAAATTCCATTTTTTCTTTTGACATCGCATTTATTGAAAATTTAAATGATGATGGAGACATATTAATATAATCGATATTTTGAAATGGCCATTGAATATATTTTTTTCCTATTTGAATATCTTTAATACCTAAACCTGTTCTAACAAGCCATTCATTTGAACGGGATGTTTTGTAGCGTGTAAAAATAAATCCAAGTGCTCCAATACCAATTACTGTGGCTGTAATTAAACCACTATTTGATTCTATTTGATTATATATTTCTTTCTCTGTCTTAGGCATTTTGTTATGATTTTATTTATAAATAATTTTCTATATACCGTTATTATTTCAATTTTTTAAAGCCTGTAATAATATTTTTAATATAGAATTAATTTTTAATATAGAAATATTATTTTTTTCTTCTTAAATAATATAATATAAGAAATGTCTGTTCAAAAAGTATCTCCTGATTTTTCTGTAGTAACTGCTTGTCCTTTAATTATTACTCCAGCTGAAACTGTTCTCACTTATCAAACTGCTTCAACTGTTGCCCTCAATAGAGATGTTAATGGTCGTGGTTCTGAATGTTTCCCTAATGACTATGCTTATCTTCAAAATAGACCTGTTCAAAAACCAAGTTCTTGTTGTTCTAATAATGCCCTTAAAGTACAATCTCAACCTAAAAATATTGTTGGAATGATGAATTTTGGTTATTAAATAATTATAAATGAATTTTGGTTATTAAATAATTATAAATGAATTTTGGTTATTAAATAGTTATGGCTGATTTATAAAAATTAATATTTTTTATGAAATTTTTACCTTTTAAATTATTATTTATTACAAAATTATTAGTATTTTGTAATTTCTGTTTTTTTATTTCAGATGTTTTATGATTTATTAATTTTTGTTTATAAAATTCAAATTCTTTTATTTCATATTCTTCATCGTAAAAATTATTTTTTATATCAAGAGTTTTTGGTTTATGGTAAAATTTTATTGTATTTTTAATTTCATTTTTATATTTTGAAATATTATTTAAATTTAAATGTGCTGGATACATAATTATTTTTGAAATTGTTAATATATCATCTATTTTTATAATCATACTACTATTGACATTACAATTTGATAAAATATTTTTAATTAATATTAGTTTATGTATTATTTTTTTTTTATGAGACTCAAATTCAATTATATTTGTAAAATAATATTCTTTTAATAAAAAATCAATATGTGAAGTTATATCTATAAATAATCCTATAATTTGACTTAAAATATTTTTTTCATATTTTAAATTATTATTTACTAAATCGTTTAATAATGAATATATTAAATTTAATCTTTCTAAATTTGCATTCATTTAATTTGAAGTTATCTAAATTGAGAGTTAGAAAAAAAATTTAACCTGGGTTTTTAAATTTATTATATTGTTATATGTGATAATTTATAGTTTATTCTTGTATTGGTTTTATTACTTATTTTACTATTAGATGAATATTTTGAATTTTGTGAAGTTAAATTGTTTTCTTTTATTAATATTTCTTCTTTTTTAACGAACCCTAATTCTATGCAAAAATCAATATGCAATTTTTTATTTTTTTCAAAATCAATTATTTTATTATAAAGACATTCTTTTGTTGTGCATTTTGTTGGATCATGTAATTTAAAAGTATCTTTTAAATAATTTTTAATTTCACTAATTGGATTGGGACCAGTATAAATTCCTTTTTCCAAATCTAATTGTATATTATTTAAAAATCCCCAACAATGTCCACAATAATCCATACCTGTTAAATGCATAGAATTTGGATGAAATCTTTCACAATATAAACATTTAATCCATCCTGCTTTACCATTTACCGAACCTATAAATTCTATTATTTTTTCATTTGGAATATTTTTGTGTGCCGAATTATTTTTATTATTATCTTCTTCTTCTAAATTATCATTATTATCTTCATTATCTTCGTTGTAATAATCATCATTATCACTTTGTTCATCATAATCTGACATTTTTATATTATATATTATTATGAAGGATACTTTATTATATTTAAAAAATCAACTTTTTTTAAATATATTATATGTATATAAAAAAATTCATATATTATTAGTATATTAAATATGTTTGAGAGCAAAGAAATTATTTATTGTGATTTTATTGACTTTTATTTTAATAATAATTTAAACTTATCGAAAAAATATATTAAATCTCAATATTTATCTTTATTGAGTGAATTAACAAATGTTACCGAAATTTCAGATGAATTATTTGAAAATAATATTATTAAGATTAATTCAATTGGTAAAATTTTTATTGGATATGTGTATGTTGATAAAGATATTTTTGAAATTGTTGGTAGTGGTACTATTATATTAGAACCTAAAATAATTAGAGCTGGTATGTCGGTTGGTCATATTGAAGATATTGTAGTTAAATCCACATGGAGAGGTAAAAAAATATCCCAATCAATATTAAACAAATTAACTCAATTTGCTTCCGAGTCAAATTGTTATAAAGTTATTTTAGATTGTGTTGAATCTGTTAGTCCAGTTTATAAATCAAATGGATTTGAAATTAAAGGAATACAAATGGGAAAATATTTTTAAACTTTTTTATTGTATGTTTTAATTATTTTAACTATAATTAAATAACTCCAATACAAATTTAATCCACCCATTAACAATACATTTATTGTAATAAATTCTAAATAATTAAATTTTATTTCAGATTTTGAATTTAAATATAAATATACCAATGTATTAGGTAACAAATAAAATATTCTTATTACAAAATAAGTTAAAATAAATAATATATCATTTATATTTTCATATGATTTTGTTTTAATAATACCTTTTATTCTTAAAGTTCTTAAAATATTTTTTCCCGATAAAAATATATTTGATATTTCAGCTAAATAACACTTTGATAACCATAAGTAATAATTTATATTATAATTATAATTACCAATCCAAATTAATCCAATACAAATAATGTGATGTAGTAAAAAATTATATTCTAAATAATATAATTTTATAATTCCTGTTATTATAAAATAAATATATGAAAATAAATCTATTTTCCAATTTATTATATTTGTTTGAAAATATAAATTATATAACACTATTGGAATAATTGATAAACAATAAACCAATGTATATATATCTTGAAATAAACCAAAAAAATGATTGTTTTTTTGAATATTTATTGCTTTTTCAATAGAATTGTTTATCATTACTATATTAATTTTATAATATTTAATAATAGTAATTTTAATTCAATTTTTTTTTTTACTTGTATTATTATATAATTTATGGAAAATAATATAAATATAAAGATAACGTTTATTTTATTTTTATGTATAATTACAATTTTTATAATGATATTAGATTATGAAAATAAAAGTGAAAGCAGTAAATATGAAAGTGTTGATAAAAAAAATAAAATTATATATTTTGGTCAAACACTTGATTTATCTAATAATAAAGTATCAATTAATTATTCTCAAGGATATGAATTAGCATTTAATTCTATAAATAGAATTGGTGGAATAAATGGATATAAACTTAAAATTATTTTATACGATGATAAATATGAACCTGAATTAGCATATAAAAATTCAAAAATTTTAGTTGACTATTTTAATGTATTAGCTTTAATTGGTCCATTTGGAACACCAACAACACTCAGTATTTTAAATAATACAATTAAAGAAAGACCTATTCCTGTTATAGCACCATTTTCTGCAGGATTATCTTATAGAAAATATTTTAATAAATATTTAATTTTAACAAATAGCACATTGTTATATGAATTTGAATTAACAATTAATAACATGATATTAAATAATATTAAAAACATATCAATAATATATCAAAATGATACATATGGGTTAGCTTTTTTTAATAGTATTGTAGAATACATGATTAAACACAAAATTGATATCAATATTATTTCATCAGGTAGTTATGAAAGAAATACAATAGATTTAAAAAAATGTTTTGAATCTATTTTTGATGTTAAAAATGCTTTTGATACCAATGAATATTCTAAATCAAAAACATATAATAATATTCAAGCTATTTTGTTATTCGTGGCTCAAGAACAATTACCATATATTCTTGGATTTATAAAAAAAAATAGACCTCAAACATATATTTATTATAATTTTTTTGTAGATACAAGTAAAGATAATTATAGTCAATTATCAAATTATGATAAAGAAAATATTTATCAAACAAATCTTATTTATAATATCAATAATTCATATCCGATTTTATATAATAAATTTATTGATGAAGTAAAATATTTTAAAAATCAACACAAAAAAAAAATAGATATAAATTCAAGTGCTACAATATATGGTTTTTATTCAGGTTTGTTAATAATTGAAGTACTTAAAAATATTTATGATTTATCAAATGTTACCAGAGAAAAATTTATTGAAATATTTTATAAAATTCAAAATTTTGATTTATATGGTTTGAAAATTGGTCCATTTGTTAATGGTGTTAATAATCAAGGTGTTAATTTTGCATCTATTTCTAAATTAAATGTAAATACTCTTGAAATGGAACTAATAAAAGAATTAAATTAATTTGTTAATTTTTTTAATAATTCATCTTTATCATTATTTATTTTAATATTAGTTAAAAGAGTTATTGCTATATTTATAGTAATAAATAATGTCAGTATCAATATTATTGAATATAAAATTTTATTATTTTCATAATTTTTTAATATCAGATTATCTAATATTCTTATAGCAAAAGTTGATATCAAAAAAGCTAATGCAATTTTAAATATTTCTAAAGTTTGTGTTTCTTTTATTTTTTGATATAATTCTTTTGTAGTTAAAATACTACCTTTATTTAATATAACTTCATCTGTATTATTATAATTTTGTTCCATATTTTTATATATAATTATATATACATAAAAATTATAATTAATTTAAAATTATTAATTAATCAACAGTTACAACTTTTGCTAAATTTCTTGGCATATCTGGATTAATTCCTTGAGCAATTGATAAATGAAATGATAATAATTGCATAACTATTACACATAGTAATCCAGTAAATGTTTTATTAGTAGGAATTTGTATTGAATTTGAATCATTATAATTACAATCATAACTTATTTCAATCACATATGCACCTCTAGTTTTAATTTCTTCAACAATACTCTTTACAAAATGATCTCTATTTTTATATAAAAGTATTATAGGGGTATCAGTTTCAATCATTGCATATGGACCGTGTTTTAAAGCAGATATATTATATCCTTCAGCGTGTAAATATGCTATTTCTTTTATTTTAAGTGCTCCTTCTAAAGCAGCTCCATTTAATTCATCTTTTCCCAAAATAAAAATACTTGATTTATTTTTTTTTAGTATATTAGCACTAATTGATTTTATTTTTTCTTCTAACCCAATAGTTTGGATAATATCTGTTTGTAATTTATTTAAATCAAATAAAAATTTATTTTTTAATTCAGGTTTTAATTTAGAGTTTAATTCAGATTTATAAATCGCTAATAACAAACAGGCTAAAATTTGTGATGTACAAGATTTTGTTGATGCTACTGCATTTTCTCTTCCACAATTTGTATAAATATTTTCTATTGTTCTTCTCGATATTAATGAACCAATTACATTAATTATACCAATAATTTTAATTTCATTATTATTACTTTCCAATTCTAAATTATTATTCTGTTCAATATTAACAAAATCATTTACAGAATCATTTTTATATAAAAGATTATTAGGTTTTAATTTTTTCTTTCTATTAGATGAAAATTCTCTACATATGGTTGCGGCAATATTAAGGTCTCTCGTTTCACCTGACTGAGATATTAATAACACTAATAAATTTTCTTCCGGATTGTCAATAGCTTCTAAATGAGCTCTTGTAAATTCACCACCATCAAATACATTAACAAATTCAAATGCTTTAGTAAATCTAAAATAATTTGATGCTAATAATCCAGCATAATATGAACTTCCACAAGCTATTATATATAAATATTTACATCCTCTTATAAAATCTATATTGGGAAGAATAATATTATCTTGTGAATATCTTAATTGATTAGTAATTGGGTCTATTAAAACATTTAATTTTGATTGATCATTAATTTCTTTAATCATCCAATGTGAGTATGAAGGATTTAATTTAATATCATTATCAGTTGATTTTATTAATTCCAATTCTTTATATTCACCATTAATTTTAATTTCACCATTAGTAGATATATAACCATATGTTTTTTCTCTTAATAATATATATTTTGATATCATATTCATAAAACCACTTGGTTCTGATGTAAACATTATTACTTGTTCAGATTCAGATAATCCTATTAATAAAGGACTTTCATTTTTTATAAAAAATAATTTAGAAGGATTATCAAAATCAGAAATTATACAAGCCCATGTTCCTTCCATTAATTCTATTAATAGGTTTAATATTTCTTCCATTGATTTTGTTGGTTCTGTTTCTTTTAAATATTCAATCATATTTGCTATTACTTCTGTATCTGTTGATGAATTAAATTTATAATTAGGAAGATATTTTTGTTTTAATTCATCATAATTTGAAATAATACCGTTATGTACTAATTTAATTTTACCATTCGATGATATATGAGGATGAGAATTTGAATCTGTTTTACCACCATGTGTTGCCCACCTGGTATGTCCGATACCTTTTGTAAAATTAATATTTACTGGTATTTGCTTTATTTTATCTTCCATTAAATTAAAAATATCATATGTTTTAATTTGATTTAATTTTTTATTTTTAATAATTTCTCCATCTATTCCAAATTTTTCTATAAACTCATATTTGTTATTATATTCACTTTCACTTTGATTAGTTAAATATATTCCACAAGAATCATAACCTCTATTTTTAAGTAAATTTAAAGCAGAAATTATTAATTCTTGTAAATTAGTACTTATATTTAAATTTAAATTAGTATTTTTTATTTTTATTATCCCAAAAATACCACACATTTAATATATATTTATATAATAAAAATTTATTCTATAATTAATAAACATTTTTTATACTCAGATTCAGATTTAGAACATTGTAATATATTAATTTTACCTTTTTCAAAATTCAAATTATTCATTTCTTCATTTATTTTCAAATTATCTAAATTTTTATAACTATCAATCGCTAAATCAAATATTTTAATATCATTTGGATTATTTATATTTTTAATCACAATATCTTTATTTAATAAATTTATAAATTTACTATTATTGTCATTTATTTCACAAATTTTACAATTATTATAATGTGAAACAAAAAATTTTTTTTGTTTTCTATTCGATTCTAATTTATTTAATTTTTTTTTTAAACTATCACAAAAATTCCACAATACTGGAATACAAAATTTTTGATTTAGACTATTATTTTTTATATTTGTTTCTAGTAAATTTTTATTATTTGTATTCTCATCATTATTAATATTCCCATCTTGTTTTTTCAAGTCATCAATAAAATTTATTAAATTATCTAAAAAATCTATATAATTACATTTAATCATTTCTTTATTTTGAACACATCTTGGATATTTATATTGAGAATTATTAGTAAAATCATTTAATTTTTTTAAAGTGATTTCGAATTTAAATTTATACATATATTTAAATTTTACAAACATCATTTTTGGTACTTCAATAATTTTATATTGTTTAACTAAATCATTAAATTTATTTTCATCAATTAATATTAATTTATTATTTATAATTTCATTATTATAATCTAAATCTTCTTCTTCCAAGTAATTATTTTTCAAAAGATTTTTTATAATTACTGATTCAACTTTAACAATACCATATAGTATTTTTGGATTTTTTAAAAATATAAATATATATCCATTATTTACTAATTCTATAATTTTGTCATCTTTTGATGATAAAAAGAAAGATAGAAATGAACAATTTAATTCTACATTTGAAGATATTTTTTCTAATTCATCTTTTTCACACCAGTAGCAATAAATGTTATCTTTTGTTATTTTTTTTAAATATTTTTTAAAAGTGTTTGAATTTTCTATTTGAATTATAAAATCATCAACCATATTTTATCAAATTAAGTATTATATATTTATAAAAACTATATATATACATTAAAAATATCAATATTTTTATTAAAATCTAACAATAATCGTATTTTTCACAAATAAATTCATTTTTACCAATATCATATAATTCAGCACCATGTGAAAAGTCTAAAATAGAATAATTTTTTAATTTATCACTTGATGCATAACAATAATTAATAATTCCTTTTGAAAATTTACAAGGATTATTTCCAATTTCTACGAATTCATTATTAAAATCATTTATAACAACTTGAAATATTCTTTTTATATATTCATCAAATGTTCTTATTGAATCAATTTGATTAATTTTTTCACTTGAAGTAATAAATGTTATATTGTAATTATTACATTCTGGTAAATAACCTTCTATTCCATTCAATATTTCATTTGCTACTGCTCCCCCATCCACATAATAATTATTATTTATAAATTGTGGTGGAAAAAGTAAAGGAATTGCACTTGTTGCCATCATTATATTTGTTTGCTCTTTTATATCTTTTTTTTCATTAAAAACAAACACATCAAAAAAACCAGTATTTAAATTTGTTGAACCAATCAATGTCGGTTTTGATGGTTTAGTTTTCATTTTTAACAATTCTTTCTGAATTGTTAATCTTAATGGACTAGTATCATAATATGACCATGTTCTTTGAATTTGTTCAAAGTTATGTTTATAAACATCAGAATTATTCATATTTATGTAAATATTTGCTAAATTTTCAATTCCATCCGTAAAATTAATATTTGGTATATTATAATATGATAAAAATCCAGCATTTAAACCACCTGCCGATACGCCTGTTATCATATCATATCCATCTAATGAAATTTGAGATAAAATTCCCACTTCTACAATTCCAAATGAACCACCACCACTAAAACTTAAAATATTACATGTTTTATTATTTTGATTAAAGCAATAAATTAATTTAAATAATGTACAGTATAATACAAGTTTATAAAATAATTTAACTAAACTATTCATTTTTTATATTTTTATAATATATATATAATTAATAAATTTATATTAATTATTCATTTTTTTTAAAAATTTAATACCCTCAAATTCCCAATATTTATCCAAATCATATATACTTGTCACATTAATATTTTTTTCTTTTATGATATCTTTATATTGGGATGAATTTGAAAATATTATGCTTATAAAAAATATCTTATTTCTATTTATATTTTTTATTTTACTTATTGGATGTTTATTATTATCAATTAATATAATTTTATTAAATGATTCTAAATACAAACCCAAATTATTAATTTCATCGCCAGAATATACACTATAAATATATTTTTTTAATGTTTGTAAATATGTAATTAAAGTTAGTTTTTCTAAAGATAAACAATTTATCTTTAATTCATCATTAAATATATTATAGCATTGTGTATTTAAGTTAATTTGGTCTATTGTGTTTGGATTAAAAAAAATTGAACTAATTCTTATTTTTGAACTTTGTTCATAAAAGATAAATAAATCTAAATTAGAATTTTTGTCATTTTCATTAATTGAACTATAAAGTTCATAAATTGATAATGTAATATTATAATTAGGTTTATCTAATAATTTTGTTATATACATAATTCTTTGATTATAAGTGAAATTTTGATATAAATTAAAAATAATATTTTTTGTTATTTTGTTTTTAATATTCATTGTTTTTCGATATACTAAATTATTTTTTAAGTCTAAACAATCATTTTGATTATTTTTTTGTGTTGAAATTTCCAATACAACAAATATATTTGGAAACATTTTAATGTAATTATTTAAAAAAATATATAAAAGTACCATATCTTCATTATCTAATTTTTCTATTAAAAGTTTAGTAGATGTAAAATTATAATAATTTATAAATTTTTTCATATTTTTGTTTATTTCCAAATCTAAATATTCTAAAAAAGATTTTATATCATAAGTATCAGTGTTATATTTAATAAATTTATTTGTATATTCTTTTGTTAAATCTAAATGATAATAATGTAAATTTTTATAATTATTACTACCATATATATTAGTGACATTTAACACATCATTATTTTTATTTGATTTAACAAATTCTACTATAAATCTTGATAAACTTGCTAAAAAATATTTTGATATTTGAATTGTTTCTTTTACACATTCATATTCTTTTATTTCTTGATATCTATTTATTATATTTATTATATAACTAAACCATACTTTAAAATGGTCTAATTGTTGTCTTTTTTCAATTGTTAAATTACTTGTCATTAAAAAAGGTTTATCTTTTCTATATTGAATACAATCTACATTAGAATAAGAATCATAACTTATTTTATAATTCAGTTTTTTAATATTATCATTTTTAAAAACTAAATTAAACAATAATTCCAAAGGTTTTGGATGTATTTTTAATTCTTGTTTGTGTTTTAATATTAATTCCAAAAATTTTTTATAAATATTATCTGATGGTTTTAATAAAATAAATCCATAATTTTTAATATCTGGCATATAAATTATATTAGAATCTTTATTTATTTGTGTTTCAGTATCTTTTAAAAAAAAATTATCTGGATTAGTAAAAATAATTGTATCAACATCAATTAAAAATATTTTTTCATATTCAATCATTTTAAACGCATTTATTTTACTTAATATTATATTTTGTATCGAATTTTTATGATTAATTTCTATTGTTTTTATTTTAATAATTTTAGTATAAAAATTTTTTAATAGTGTGATTGTTTCTTTATTAATTTTTTCATTTACTAAAGCAATAATATCACATAAACAACCTACTTTTTTTAAAGATTCTGCAAAAACAATACCTGGATTTGCATATATATTTTCATTTAATATCATAACAACATATGCATAATTGTAATTACCATTATTTTTTATATATTTATCTATTATAAAACTCATTTTTGCTTTATATAATTATATATTAAAAATTTTTATATTTATCAAATATTTTTAATTATTTTTTTTCTTACCTATTTTAATTATTTTTTTATCTATTTTATTTTCTTTTGTGGTATTTTCATTCAGAATTGTATTATCCATAAAAGTTTTTGCATTTTCAATTTTAATACCAAAATCAATTTCATCAAAATTAATTGTTTCACCATATTCACCATATTCTTCATTTTCTAATACTTGTAAATTATTATTTTGAATTAAATTATTATTTTGAATTAAATTATCATTTAAATTTATCTTTTCAGATATTGTTTTAATTTTATTATCAATTATTAAATATTCATTAATATCATTATCATTATTATGAATAATATTATCAGTAATATTTTTTTCTTTAAGCATAAAATTACCTAAGTTATTATTGTCATTATTATAATCTGCTAATTTATTGTTTGATTTTAATAAATCAATTTCGTCTAGTAAATTAAATTTATTATTAGATATATCACTTTTATTTATAATTTCATCGTTATTTAGAGTATCTAAATTAAATTTATTATTTACTTCAATATTATTATCTTTTTCATTATCATTAATATTTTTTATGTCATTTATATCATTAATATCATTTAAATTTGTATCTGACATAAATTCTATTATATTTAATATTCCATTAGCATAATCAATGCCAATTTTATCAACATTATATATTTCATCATTAAATTTATTTTTTTCTATAGTATTAATATTTCCAAGTTCAATATAAGTTTTTAATTCAATATTATTTTTTGATTCAATATCATTTTGCAAATTATTTTCTTCACAAGATAAATTTGAATTATTTGTAAAATCATTATTAATATTACTGAAAATATCTTTATTTACATTAATATTTTTGATGTCATTTGATGATTCTGATAATATTAAATCATATGTTTTTTTTTTATTTTTTTTATTACTGTATTTTTTTTTGTGTTGATTAATTAATATTTTTTTAAATTCAGTATAACATAATGAATAAAGTAAAGTTATAAATAAAGATATAAATAAATAATTTAATTTTATAATTGGGATTAAAAAATAATAAACGATTATTTTTTTTATAAAAACATATTTAGAAATTAAATTAACTAAATTATTTGATTTAAAATATCCTAATTTTTGTTCATAATCTAAATAACTATAAATATGATAAAAATTATAATAATAATTAATTAATTTTGTTCCAAATATTATTATTCCTATAATAATTATTGATTGTATAATATCGTTAAAATTTGTTAAAATATCCATTTTAATAATAAAATTCTATTGACAAAAATTTAAATTTAATTTAATTTAAATTAATATTCCATTTTAATTCAATTGGAATCAATGGTAAATATTCTTTTTTACTTTTGATATTATTTGGGTTAATTTCTCCATTATTCCTAAATCTATAAATAGCTGCTCTTAACATTAATTCCCTATGACTTATTGTTTCATCCAAATCATTAATTAAATTTTGCTTATCCAATGTACTAAACTCTTGTGTTTTATCACTTTGAATATTTTTATTATTATCATCTTCATTATGATTATTGTTATTAGATTCATTATATTCTTTAATAACATTATTTATTTCTTCATCATTATCGAAATCATCTAAATATTCTACAGAATTCAAATCAGAATCAGAATCAATTTTTATTTCTTTATAACCATTTGATATTTGTTGTTTTTGATAATTTAGTTTTATTGATGATAAATCAGAACCATCTGATAATTCTGATGATTCTGATGATTCTGATGAGATTGATAATTCTGGATATATTTTTTCATTATTATCATCACTTTTATCATCATCACTATCTGTATCATAATATATTTTAACAATATCAGAACTTAATTTTTTAAATAATTTTGTATTATTTTTTATTTTGTTATGTGTTATATCAAAGTATTCTAATTGGGTTGGAATTAGTGTTGAATCTATAGATTCAAACATATTTTTTGACAAATCTAAATGTTTTATTGATTTTGGAATATTTGGAATTTTTTTTAATCTATTATCTGACAAATCTAAGTAATTTATATTATCCGATAAACTAATTGATATTTCTTTAATTTTATTTCCACATAAGCTTAATTTTTCTAAACCAAAGGGTAAAGTTATAATATTACTTATTTTATTTGCAGATAAATCCAAAAACTTTATATGACAATCAAAAAAGTTTATATTTGTTATGTTATTATTTTGAATTGATAACCAATTAATTTTACAATTGGCAAAAGTTATTTCTTTTATGTCATTATTATCTAAAATTAATTTATCAGATTCAAATCCATCAAATTCACCAGTATCAAAATCATTATTTTTTATACTAATTGTTTTCCATTGTCTATCATCCCAAGAAACCATATTTACTTTATTATTATCTAAAAATACATTAGTTATATTATCAGGTAATACATCTAAATTAGCTTTTTTAATTAAATTATTATTTAAAATAATTGTATTTTCTAATGGATTAATATAATGTAAAATTTCATTAATCCTACTAATATTATTTAAATTTGAGAAATCACCCATTTTAAACTTTTGTAAAATAATTTATAATATACATTATTATATATTATAATAATCAATTTTTTATATATCAAGTTTACTTATTACATATTATATATCAAATTTACATATTATATATCTTTTTTTAATATTTTATTAATTTTATCAAAATCATCTCCATAAATTTTTTTTACTAGTAATTCGATTTTATTATTAAACAGTAATAGCATATTTTTCATTTCTTTTGTTTTATCTTCAACTGAATTTTCTAATTCTTTAATTTTTGTTTTGTGTTCATCAATTTGTTTTGATAAAGATTTTATTTCATTATCTTTATCATTTATAATTTGTTGTAATTTTGTGTTTTCTTCATTTTTTTCAGATAAACTTTTTGTGATTTCATCAATTGTTTTAGTTTGCAAAATAAAATGTTCATTTTGTTTTTTTATTTCTTCTAATTCTTTTTCAAGTTTTAAAGCATTATTACTTCTTGTTTTTATTTCAATTAATGCTGATTCATACTTTTCTAATTCACCATTTACATTTAAATCTTTACCATCAGCCTTTTCTAATATGTTTTTAATAATACTTTCATATTTTAATATTTTTTCTTTTATTGTATCTATTTCTTTATCCAAATTAATTTGAACATCTCCAGAAATATTAAATAATTTCAATAATGTTTTTTTTATATTTTCAAATTTATCTTCTAAATTGTTTTTATTTTCCAAAATAATTTTAATTTCACCATCTGATTTTGCTTTTTCTTCATTAAGTTTATCAATTTTTGAATTTAGTAATGTAATTTCTTCTGTTTGTTTTGTTTTAATTTTACTAATTTCTTCATTATTTTTTATTAATTCTAAAAGTTTGGCATCCAAATCTTTTAAATCTGATTGTAATTTTATGTTTTGTTCTTGTAATTGTTTTAAAGTATCATTACATTTTTTTAAATCACTATCTAAATTTGAATTAGTTGTTTGGTCTGTGGTAAGACTTGAAATTATTTTATCAAGAGAATTCAATGTTTCATTAAATTCTGATGATTCTGATATATTAGTTCCTCCTAATTGAATATGAAATTTTAAGTGATCATAATAATTTGAAATTTTTTGTTTATTATTTAAAATAATAGATTTTTTTAATCTAATTATGTATTTAGTTACTTTATTTGAATTCATAATATTCATATTTATAAATAGTACTATATATTATGAATATTATAAAAAAATATTTTTATAAATAATTATTTTAATCTTGACTCAATTAATTCTATCAATAAATTAAAAACTAAATCATATGACTCATCAAATAATGTATTTTCTTTTATATTATAAAATTTATTAAATTTTACAATAGATTTTAATTCATTGTATTTTGGATAAAATATTTTTTCAAAATATATTTTTTCATTTTCAACGTTATCAATTTTTAAAAAATTTTTTTCCGTCAAAATTTTTTGACATAAACTATTACTCATTGAATAAAAAAAAGCAAAGTCGTAATTAAAATTTATTTTATTTAAATCGATATAATTTCCATATAAAATTAAACCCGTAGATTTTAACTCATTTACATTTTCATTTAATCTATCCCAATCATAATTTTCAGAATCTTCATATATTTTAAATTTTATTTTATCATATTCAACTTCTTTATATTTGTCTTTAATGAGATAATCATTTATATTTAATATCGGTAATTTTAAATCAATTTCAAGTTCTTTTGCTATTTCAGATTTATTTGAACATGGTAATCCTAAAATTAAAATTATTAATTGTCCGTATTTTCTAATAAATGCTTCTAATATATTCATAAATTTATTATATAATAATAATTTATATAATATTATTATATAAATTTATAATGAGCTTTTTAAATGATAGTCTAGTCGTGTTAATTAATATTATACATTTAATTGTAATTATATTTGTATTAGCAGCTCCTTTTTCAGATTCTAATTATTTAATATTATTACATATAATTGTTGTACCATTTATTATTTTACATTGGTTACTTAATAATAATACTTGTTGTTTAACTATTGCGGAAAAATATATTAGAGAAAAAAATACTGGAACCACAATCAAAGAAGATGATTGTTTTACATATCAATTAGTAGCTCCAATATATGATTTTAATAAAGATCATCAAGCTTTTGCTACTTTTATTTATATATTAACAATTAGTTTATGGTTTGTATCAGTTTATAACATTAGTAATAAAATTTGTACAGGTAAAATTAATTCTATTAATGATTTATGTTTAATTTAATTATTAAGATAGTTTTATTACCAATAATAATATAATAGTCATAATCAATAAAAAAAATATTATATTATAAATATATACACCATAATTACCCACTAATATTCCAATTATAAACCCAATTATACAACTTATAATTAATAAAATATCAACATATTTATTGTCCATTTATTTGAATATATATATTAATTATATATTCAAAATTAACAAATTAATTTATATATTTAATTTTTATTCACATATACTTGATGTTGATGAATTAGAATTTATACCTATATCCATCATTTTTTTTTTGACACTGTTATCAGCTGAACCACCTGATTGATTTTTTTTAAATATACCCATATCTAAATTTGATTTGGAAGTTTTTCTTTGTTTTAATTCACTTATTCCCATTAATGTTTCAGATGTTTCGTTATTTTTACCACCAATTTGACCAATTATTGAAGTTTCTGAATATTTGTCACTTCTTCCATTAAACATTTCTGAGGATGTTTTAGAATTATTTGTAACATTACTCATTTTAATACTTGATGTTTCAGAATAATTCATTTTTTTAAATATATTTTTTGTTCCTCCAATCATTTTATTTGGCATTTCTGACATTTCTGAAGTTTCTGAATATTTTAAAGACATTCCACCATTTTGACCTATTTCTGAAGTTTCTGAATATTTTAAAGACATTCCACCAACTTGACCCATTTCTGAAGTTTCTGAATATTTTAAAGACATTCCACCAACTTGACCCATTTCTGAAGTTTCTGAATATTTTAAAGACATTCCACCGGCTTGACCCATTTCTGAAGTTTCTGAAATAGCATTGTCGTTTTCTTTATGTTTAATTGAAAAACTATGTATGTTTATATTTTGATTATCACTACCATTTGATAATAATAATATACCTTCTGAATTAATACTATTAAATTTTTTTCCATTTACATTAATTTCATTTAATAAATCATATGCAAATCTAATTTTATTTCTTTCTTCATTCGTAAATTCCATTAATATTATATATTATATTATATATTTTTAAAATATTTTTATAATAAATTTTTAAATTCATTCAATTCATTTATCAAATTATAATATTTTTCCATATCATCAGTATTTGAAATTTTATTAATCAAAATAATTTTTTGATACATTCTATCAAATTTTGTTGTTAATTCACTGGTGTATTCTGATTTTATAATTTTTTTTAATCCAATACAAATTTTATCAATATTATTATTTTCAAATAATATATTATTATTTGTTTTTAATTCATTTATAATTGAGTCTATACATATTTTTATTTTTTGTTTATTTTTTAAATCTGTAAATTTTTCCTCATTGTGTTTAATACTTAATTTAGATACTGATTCAGAATCAAGATTAGATGTTGGGTTGGAATTAGAATCAGAATCAGAATTTGAATCAGATTCAGAATCAGATTCAGAATCAGAATCAGAATCAGAATCAGAATCAGAATCAGAATCAGAATTAGAATTAGAATTAGAATTAGAATTAGAATTAGAATTAGAATTAGAATTTGGATTTGGATTTGGATTTGGATTTGGATTTGGATTTGGATTTGGATTTGGATTTGGATTTGGATTTGGATTTGGATTTGGATTTGGATTTGGATTTG
>Ga0172362_10001033_pt1 | contig 23550 bp, 11 predicted proteins | sample LakKivs1_kivu2a2_FD_114534 | JGI IMG/M metagenome (GOLD analysis project Ga0172362, IMG submission 114534) | Sediment microbial communities from Lake Kivu, Rwanda - Sediment s1_kivu2a2 | ecosystem: Environmental > Aquatic > Freshwater > Lake > Sediment | place: Rwanda: Western Province, Lake... | reverse complement strand
GATCGAGCCATGCGAGACGATCCCGGTCTGCCTCGTCCAACTGCTTCAGCCGGACTGATACGGATGAACCAAAGCCTCCGGTTGGGTTCCGCAGGCGCTGGCCTTGGGATTTCTCCAACGTGAGCTTTCGAGAAAAAACCTGTTTTTTTACTTGACAGAGCCGATTTCATGTGTTATACTTCTTGCGGCACTTATGAATACCGCAACGGCAAGAGCCGAGCCTGCGGAAGAAAGCGAGGCTTTCTTCATGACATTGGTTGGAAGCGGATGGAGGAAGCGCTTCCCAAGGGTACAACGTTGATGATAGCCTTCCGAGGGCCTCGATGAGAGGTTTGATCTCCGACACAGGCAGACCGCGTCCGAAACGCACTGAGATCATAGAGGACCTTCGTGCGCGGATAGTCTCCGGGGAATTTGCACCCGGCACGCAACTGCCTACACTGGCGAAGATGCAGCAGATTTACGGAGCCTCCGACGTCACCATACGCCGGGCGGTGCATTATCTTCGCGACCATGAATTCATCGAGACGCGCGAAAGGTCGGGGATGTTCGTTGCCGAGCACCCGCCGTGCATGTGCACCATCGGCATCGTCATGCCCTATGATTTCCAAAGGGATCGTTCACAGTATCTCATCGCCTTGGAGAATGAGGTAAAGCATCTGGCTGAAACTCAGGCTTCCTCGAATGGCCTGAAGCGGAAGTTCGTGTTTTTCAGTGAGATTGAGGGGCCGCCGGAGGACACCCGGATTCATCACCTTCAGCTTTTCAACGCGGTGGAATCAGAGTTGGTCGGCGGGCTCTTCTTCCCCGGGCCGCCCCTGCGCTTCCGGGATACGGCAGTACTGAACAATCCCAACGTGCCGTGCGTCGGAACGGTATACTTCCCCATGCCCGGCATGATGCGCCTCTCGATGAGTCCCTTGAGTGTGGTGAAGAAGGCCCTGCAGATTCTCGCTTCTCGAGGAAGAAGACGCGTTGCCTTGATCACCGTGCACGGGCAGGGCGGCACGGACGGGAGGAGCGATGAGTTCGTGTCATTGGCGGCGACATACGGCCTCGAAAGCCACCTCTGGTGGGTGCTGGGTACTGCCCCTTCCACACCTGGCTGGGCAAGGAACTGCACGGAGCTGCTGTTCCGAAATCGGCGCCGCAATGAGGTTCCCGATGCCGTCATAATCGGCGACGACAACCTGGTGCCCGCAGCCACCGCCGGCATTGCCGCCGCAAACGTCCGAGTACCGGATGAAGTGGAAGTGGTTGCGCACACCAACTTCCCCTGGCCGACGCGCAGCGAGGTGCAGGCCATCAGGATCGGCCTCGATATCCGCAGGATGCTCGCGATCGCCGTCGATCTCATAGAGCGCAAGCGCAATGGAGACGGTACGCCTGACCTCATCAATATCGAGCCATGCCTCGAAGGAGAAGCAACAGCCTGACAACGACGATAACACGTTCACCAAACAAGAAAGCTTGTTGAAGTGTCCGCCATATCCACACTTCTTGTAGAGGAGAATGCCCATGAAGCTTGGCCGGTCGTTCGGCGGTAGTTTCCGTGCTGCTCGATCTGTGTAGATCGGGCGTCTCTTGGGCGAGGGTGAAAGCCCTCCTTCATGTTAGGAGAACAGCAATGAAGAAGAGTGTCAGTTGGGGACGTCTGTCTTTGGCGCTACTGCTGCTCTTGGCGGCGAATTCGGCAGTGTTTGCCGATGAGGCGCCGGAGCTGGACAGGTCGACGTTCACCGCACAAGCCAACATGTATCGCTGGAACGGTGATGAGCCAGATAAGGCACTCGGGCCCGATGATGGCTCCTGGGTTCCAGCAGTAGACAATGTACCCACCGTAGGCGCGTGGCTTAGAGTGGATTTTGCAAGCCGCCACGAGCTGGAGAAGATCTCCTACCAAGCTGAAAGTCACTTTTGGACCAGAGAGTTCGATGTTTATGTTTCGGACAATCGAGGACCTGCCGGTACAACTTCCGCTAACGACGACAAGCCCAATGTCTCGCACGAAGACGCTGTGTCGTATTGGGGACAGCCTGTCATCTCAGGATTCAGGCCCATTCAGTACTCCAGCGATCCCCAAGTAGTGTATTTTGCCGCGCCGGTTACGGGGCGTTACATGATTCTCCGCGTCGTTGAGCCGTACGGAGGCGAACAGCGTGTTTCAGTCAGCGAACTGAAATTCTGGGGCACTTACGTGGGGGGCGGAGAAGACGCACCGGAGTTGGACCGAACGCCTTTCACCGCCGAAGCGAACAGCTATCAGCAGGATGCGGGTCCTGCGTCTGTGTTCAGCCCGGACGGGCTCTGGCTGCCCAGCTATCTGACCTCCGTTGAAGGCAACTGGATACGAATCGATTTCGGGAGGCGGCATGAGCTGGAGAAGATAACTCATCAGTGTTGGGAGCATCATCGCCTCTACAGGTACGAGATCTATGTTTCGGAGAACAAGGGGCCGGAGAATACAACATCGTACAATGTTGTCAAGCCAAAGCTCACCCGCGCGGAAGCCGTGTCCCATTGGGGAGAGCCTGTTGCACAAGGTGCGTTCGACGCGTCATTCAATCCCCAGACCGTGGCCTTTGACACGCCGGCGCTGGGCCGCTACATGGTTCTTCGCGTAGCCAGTCCAACGGACCACTACGGCGAGAATCGAGCCTCGATTCGAGAGCTGCGCTTCTGGGGCACCGAATGGGCAGGCATCGATGAGTTCGTCGTTCGTGACGTTTCCACGGGCAACCCCTACCACACGCAAGCAACTACCGTTGATTGCGGCAGCTTGAATGAAATGGTGCACACCGGCCGAACAGCCACCGGATACATGGTCACGGAGACCGATTTCGGGGAAGATGGGCCTGCAGTCGATCACAGCGGCTGGCTGGTCGACAAGCCGGCAACGTACCAGCTCGTCCCGGAAGGGGCGGTTGCAGAGGGCCTGAAGACCATCTATGCATGGGTGAGGGATGACGCGACACCTCCGAACGTTTACGGCAAGAGCGACTGGATCGTCTACTCCACGGCTGCGCCGCAGCTTGTGGGCGAGCCTACATTCACAGCGGGATCATTCAGCATCGGAGTCGAATGGCGAACCGATGCACCCGCTGTCGGCTGGGTGGAATACCGCGAGGCTGGCACCGGCGGCGAATGGCTCATAAGCCCGGCCAGCGCGGACTTCCAGACCACGCTTCACGCCGTCAACGTCACGGGCCTCCAGATCGACACCGCTTACAGCCTCATCCTTCGCAGCAGCGCGGCGCAGTACGGGCCGTACACGGTTTCCACCACCCCACCGCCGCCCACGGAGGAGAACGTAACCTGGACAGATGGCGGTGGAGACGGGCTCTGGTCGAACGGACGCAACTGGACCGGTGTTGCCGGCAGCTGTCCGCCGGCGAATCCCACGCCCGCGACAGTGTCTTTCCTCAAGGACACGGCCTATGCCGATTGGAGCATCGTCGATCCCCAAAACCTGTTCGGCGGCGAGATAACCGACTCTTGGACTGTGAAGAACCTCCACGTAGACATGTCGCCATCGCACACCATCAGCCTCTACGACGATGCCGCAAAGACGCTCATTGTGGATGGCATGCTGACGGTGGAGGAGGGCAAGCTGAGCATGACTGACGGTGCGCTCGGCTTTGAATCCGATACCTCACTCGGCAGCATCAAGATAGGAAACCGCACAACATGGGGAACGCTCAGAACATCAGAACTTGACTTGACCGCCACAACGGCCCCCGGCAACGTTCTGCACACGAAGGAACTGCTGATCGCCAATGTCTGGTATCATACCGGACGCATCATGATTTCCGAGACCACAGGACTCGGGAGAATCCAGATAGACAGCATGGTGCGGATGGCAACGTGTTATGATGGTAACGGCGGCGGACAGCAAGTGGCGCGCGTCGGCGACCCAGTCGACTGGAAGCTGCCGGCAGGAATCGATGTTCAACTGGGCACGCCCGAGCAGGCGTGCACCGTCCAGATCGCCCACCTTGGGTACCAGTACAGCATCGATGGCTCCATCATCGCGAGGGACGGCGGCGATTTCTGGGCGAATCTCTCCTCGGTCGACATCGGCCAGTGGAACGGGAAGGCCGGAGTCGGTCATGCGCACACCTGGCAGCGCGGCACGCTCGACTTGCGGGCGATGGCTTCGTGCGATGCCACATTCGGCATGGTAAGAGTGGGCACCATCGGACAGGAACCCACCAATCCGGCCCAAGGCCCGCTTGACCCTCAGTTCCGCGAAGAGGTCAACGGCATACTGGCCCTCCCCCCCGGCACAGCCTCGGCGAATAGCGTCACTCTGGGCCATCCGTATCCCCCTCACCCTGACGCCAAGGGCCTGCTGCACCTCAACGGTACGCTCTTCATCGTCAGCAGCGGCCTCACCGTTCACCAGACCGGCATCGTCGAGACGATCGTCAATGGCAAATCAGCCGGGCTCGACATCGTTTCGGGCTTCACGCCGGTCCTCAACGGCAAGATCAGCATCAACTTCGCTGCTCCTCAAGACGAAGGCGAGGCCGGCGAGTACTGGGGACTGCGCTGGGCGGGCGCTCACCAGCTTGCTCTGCAGACGATGCTCGATGAGGGACGCCTGACGATTGACGACACTGAAGGCGGCGGCACTGCGAAGATCTTTTACGACGGAACCTACACCTACGTTGCCTTGCGCGAGCAGTGGCTGCAAGCTGTCGCCCAGGACATCACCGCCGAAATCCAGCCGCCGAACCTGACAACCGTCGTTGTCGGGCTCGACGACATCGATGCCGTGGGCAAAGGCCCCGAAGTCGTCACCAGGTCGCTTTCCTGCCCCCAAGACCTCACGCCCGAGGATCCCGCGATCGTTACGGTGTCGTCATCAGTGCCCGCCGATTTCCATGTGACGCTGACCGTCGTGTACACCGGCGGCGTGGAAAGCTCTGCCGTCGGCACGCTCAGCCTCGTCCTTGCCAATGGCCCCAGCGACTCCGATATGACGTGGACGGGCGGGGCAGCATTGCGTGCGATGCCTCGCCGGGAATGGGCGCTTGGCGCCAACTGGTCCGGCGGGCTCTTCCCCAACAACCCAACGGCTGCAAACCTGACCTTTGGGATTGACGGCTCCGCCGGCTCGGCAGGCGTGGTGACGAGCCTGGTTGATCCGCAGGACGTTGCCGGCGTTACCGGCGGCGCGGCCGACAGGTGGCAGGTGCGCAACCTGACGCTGGACGCACCCGGCAAGTTCCATACGCTCAGGCTCTACGATGACGTCGCCGGAGCGCCGATCACCCTCAACGTCAGGAATCGACTCTACATAATAGAAGGCCAACTCGACATCACCGACGGCGTACTTGATCTTGTGACGGAGACAACCGTGGTGCCGCCCGAAGGCGATCCCTATACCGTCACAACAATCGGCGACCTTCGAATCGCTGGACGACAGAATCCAGTTGAGACGTATCTGGTGGTGCCGGGCACCGGTATACTCGACCTGTCCAGCTCCGCCACGGACACGCTGCACGTCAACAGGCTGGAGATGGCAGAGGGGCTCAACGGAGCCGGTCCCAGTTGGACCACCGCCAGGCTGTGGGTCGGCGAAAGCCTCAACAGACTGCAGGTTGATACCCTGCTGTCGATGGCCACCAACACCGACTGGTGCTGCAGTTGGCGCCGCGCCAGGATAGAGGACCCTGCACGCGGCGACGGGCTTCTTCCTGAAGGGGGTCGATATCCAGTTCGGTACCGCAACGCAAACTTGCGAGGTCCAGATGGCAAGCAATGGCGGGCAGTACAACCACGAAGCATTCATAAAGGCCAGCGGCGGCGGTGTGTTCATCGCCAATGTCTCCACAATGAGAGTCGGCAGATGGCACGGCTGGGCCGGCATCGGACATGACCTTACTTACCACCACGGCACGCTTGATCTGCGAGAGATGGACTCCTGCGACGTGCGGATCGACACGCTGGGCGTCGGTCTCATAGGTGTCCATCCCAATACGGGACAACCTGCCACTGCCCCGGAGCAGGAAGAGGTCATCGGCATAGTCGCCTTGCCTCCAGGCACGGCATCCGCCAACACTGTCACGCTTGGCCATCCATATGCTGCATCAGCTAACAGCCAGGGCCTGTTGCATCTCAACGGCACAAGCTTCACCGTCAACGCCAGCCTGACCCTCCACGGAACAGGCAAAGTCGAAACGGTCCTCAACGGCACGTCCGCCGCCCTCGATCTCGCGGACGGCGCCGCGCTGACGGCCACGTCCCCCGGCGGGATCGACATCGTGTTCGCCGCCCCCTCCGGCTCCGGTCTCTACTATGGCCTGCGCTGGGCCGGCGATCACGTGGCCGAGCTGCAAGCCATGGCGGAAGGCGATACGCCCACCCTCACTTGGGACGCCACGCTCCTCGACGACCCGGTGGCCATCTTCTTCCAGGATGGCTACACCTACGTCGGCCTGACGGTCGCCCTTGCCACGCTGGACACCTTCACTGTTGCCGACGCCAGCAGCGGCAGCGCTCTGGCAACGAACGATCCGACCATCGCCGTCGCTATCGCCGGCACCGCAGCCGAAGGCGCAGCGGTCGAAGGCTACGTGATCAACGAGACGGGCATTGAGCCGGCTGATGGCTGGGCCGCCAGCGTCACCAGTTACACCATCGAAGCCGCGTCCGGCAGCACGGTCACTTTGTACGGCTGGATGAAAGACTCCATCGGGAACGTGGTCGGCAAGACTGCCACCATCTACTACAACTCGACAGCCCCGGTTGTGCTCACGGGGCCGACTATCACCGATAACGGCGATGGCACCGCGACCGCCACGTGGACGACCGACATCCCGGCCGAAGGCTCGGTGGAGTACGGGCCGGTCGCTATGTCCGGCGCCACGCCGAATACCGCCGCCGAGGGCGCGGTTGGCACGTCTCACTCCATCGTTCTCACCGGCATCGCCGCCGGCAGCAACTACAAGATCGTGCTGGTGAACACGGAGGTCGCATCTGCTCCCATCTACTGGCCGCGGCCGTGGCCAATTGAGGGCGACTCCAACCAGGACTGCAGGGTGAATATCCTTGATCTGATCTTCATCAGGAACAAACTCAACCTTGACGTCGCCACGGGCGACAACTGGAAAGGCGATGTGAACGAAGATGGGAGGACCAACATCCTCGACCTCATCTACGTTCGCAACAAGCTTAACACGCAGTGCCCATAGCTGACCAGCTTTGGTTTGACCACCTTCCGGGGCGCCAGCCAACGGCGCCCCGGAAAACAATAACATGGGGTCCCTTGCCGGCGCCTGTGGCGCCACCCCTCAATCAGCATTCTCTATCTCTGCCCGATGTCCGGTTGTTCTATATTGTGCAGCTTGTCAAGATCAGCTACTTTCGAGGCAGTTTATCCTGATCCGTACGCAAGACACCAAACGGGAAGATAGCATGCGCCACACGATTCGACTGTCCGCGACGGCGATGATGTGCGCGACGTTCTGGATTGCGGTTGCGGGCTGCGCCGCGGAGCAGAAGCCCCTGCAGGAGTTCCGCATTCAGGACCACTTCGGCGTTTCCCATCCCATCCAGATCATCGACTTCGACCTGACGCCGGATGCGCAGGCCGCATTGGCGGGGGGAAAGGCGGGTTCGTTTGCCCTCACCAGCCCGGAGGGGATCGAAGTGCCGTACCAGATAATCGACGGGGCCAGGAAGCTGGCTCTGCGCACCGGCCTGCCCGCGGGCGAGATACTGTCGTGGAGGCTGCTGCCGGGCAGACCCGCGGCGCCCGTCGCCGAACCCGTGGTCGTAACTGAGGATGCAAGGGCCGGTATTATCGAGATCGCCAACGGCTTGACCGGCGTGCGCGTTCCGGTGAGAGGAGCTGTTGAGGGCGCGATGCCCCCGCCGGTGCTGGCGCTGCGCATGCGCTCGGGCGCATGGCTGCCGGCCGATCATTTCCAGTCGCTCCGGATCAAGAGCATGGGCACGAAGCTCCTCGAGCGCGGGCCGCTCCTGACGCGGGTGGCGGTCAGTTACAGGTTCGAGCCGGCTGAGGGCGGCGACCCCGAGGCCGCGCCCGGGGAGCTTTATTATACGTGCACGATCCAGTTGGAGGCCGGCCAGCCGGCCGTCGTCTTCGAAGAGGAGTCGAACACAGACGTCAGCTACGAAATCAAGCTCGACTCGCTCAAGGCCACGCACGGGCGCTACCGAGGCCATCACAGCTCTTCCGTCGAGTGGGGCCGCGAGGCTGACGGCCGGCAGTACCGCCCGTGGCATGAACGGGCTGGCATCGACGCCTTCGTTGACCTGAGCTTCAGCAAGCCCATCGCCTATCCCAAGTTCGACGCATGGAACCCCTGGTGTGTAGACACGGGCTGGTACTGGCAGATCTACGACGACAAGGCACCGGAGAATGCGGACTTCGTGGGGCTTTTTGCCGGCGCGGCCTCGCGCGCCTGGTGCCCGGCGGGCGGAGTGCAACTCACTACGTCGCCCGGAGCGGTGCAGGATCTGGCCACCGCAGCCTCCGACGACACCATCCACGCCGTCTACCAAAGCGGCAACGATCTCTGGTACATCGGGTTTGATCGCCAACTTGCGGCATCCAAACCAGTCAAGATCGCCGAACGCCTCGAGAACCCCGATGTTGCGGTCGCGCAGAACGGCACGGTGCTCGTAATGGCGCACGACCCGGCCGCACGCGGATTCGTTCTCATCGAAATCACGCCCGGGGGGATCTCCAAATCCGGGCCGGTTGTGCTTGAGGGCCTTGACGGTGTGGCGATCTCCGATCCGTTCCCCCATCAGGCAACGCGGAATGACGATCATCTCCTTTTCTTCTGTGGCTCGATCGGCGGCGAACAGCGCGGGCTGCTCTACTGCCGCAAGCTCAATGAAGGTGCATTCCTGCATCGCTCCACGCTCGACAACATCAGGAGCGAACGACAGATCGAACGTGCCTGTTTTGAAGCACTCTTCGACGGCAGCGTCCGCGTTATTGCTACCGACCGCGGCGGCTATGCTCTGCAAGCTACAATCGCTCCGGAAGCATCGGTATTAAGCGGAGTGCAAGCGTACGCCGGCAGGCCGCTCAATTTCGGTGCGGCGCTCGACCCGATGTCGGGCACGGCAGTGATCTGCGATTACCCCGAGGGCAACCTCCGCGAATATGGTCTGCTCGCCGATGCGCAAGCCGCACCGTTGCGTTTGCAGGCCGATCACCACGGCCAGGGCGCCAACCGTCGCACATTGGCAACCGCGCCCGACGGTACCGCTGTTCTGCTTTTCGGCGGAAGCACGAACAATGAGTTCCGCCACGGCGCGTACCAAAAATCGAAAGGGAAATGGTCGCGCTGGCTGGATGCAGACCAACTGGACATGGCCGCCGCGCGCGTGCATTACCACGAGCCCACGGGCCAGTTCGTCTTTGTCGGCCGCAAGGACGGCATGCTGACCCTCCACGGTTGCAAGCCCGGCGCCACGGTTCTGGCTGAGCTGCAGCGCTTCCCCGAGACTCGGATCGACACGGCCAGCGTGCGGGTCTTCTGCGTGCAAAATCCTCGCATCCAGCCCGAGCACGGTCGCTTCACGCGCTTCCAGTGGGGTCTTTTCGCCGGCGTACGGTCGGAACTGGCGCCCACCGATCAGACCCAGCCCATCCAGCGCCTGGCCAATCTCCACCAAGGGATCAACCTGAACAAGATCCACCGGCTGATTCTGGATTTCCCGGATCCGCCGCAAGGCTACGGTTCCATCTACATGCGGCCCGATGCCCTCGAACCCGTCATCGAGAAGCTGCGAGCCGATAGAGAAGGGCCGCACGGCAATGGCTACTACGGTAACCTCTTCCGTAGCGACCCCGGCGCCCGCGACCTCATCACCATGTGGGCTGACGCCTCGGGCGAGAGGATTACGGAGGTCACCAAGCGCATTGCTTCTCTGGCGACGGAACTGCTGAACTCCCACGTGAACGGAGAGGGAATCCACGAGATCCGTTACCACTACTGGCACGGCGGCTTGGCCATGGGCGGGACGATGCTCTGGATCGACCAGGTTCTCGCTTCCGACCAAGCATCCGCCGAGCAGAAGGCAGAAGCCAAGGCGGCGGCAGTGCTCTTCGCCTCCTTGCTGTGGGACAACGACCTTGTGCCCATGGACAACTGCTACGGCATCAACCTTGGCACGCCCAACATGCCGGTGCAGCAGTCGGGATTCCGAAACATGTATGCGCTGCTCCTTTCCCGGCATCCAATGATGAAAAATCGCCTGGACATCCCCGTGGCGCGCACCGCCGACATCCTGAGAAACGATATCCACGAGTCCGGCGCGCACATGGCTTCCGTCCACTACATCGGCGCGGGCATGGGGCCAACTCTTTCCATGGCGCAGCAACTGCAGATGGTAGGCGTGAAGGACTTGTTCAAGGAGGAGCCCAAGCTGGCGAAGTTTGCAGAGTTCTACCTGCAGTGCAGCACGCCGCCGGATCCGCGCTTCGGGGGCCTGCGCAAGACGATCTGCATCGGCGATGGCTCGACCGAGTCTACGGAGTTCTGCGGCCAGTTGGCCACGGGCTTCGCAGCCACGAACCCGGAGCTGTCGAAGCGCCTGATGAGCATGTGGCGTGCCCAAGGCAGGGTCCACTCCTCGTTCCACGGCACCACGATACTCAAGATAGACGAGCGCCTTCCCGATGCTCCGGCCAAGCTCGCCAGCGCCCATTTCGAGGGCTACTTTTCGGTGCTGCGTGCCGCATTCGGCACACCATCCGAGAGCGCCGTCTGGTTCGTGAACGGCAGCCACTATCGCGACCACGGCCACGACGATCAGGGATCGGTCTCTGTTTACCTGCTCGGGGCGCCGCTCTCCGCGGATTGGGGCCCGATCTACTATCCGCGAACCGCCGGAGCCATTTACCACAGTTCGGCGTTGCCTGAATCCGCGCTCGACCATCCCTGGGACAAGGATGGCCCGCAGTTCAATGCCGGCACATGGAGCGGCTACTCCGGCGTCAAGGCCAGGCTGGATGGCTTCCAGGCCATGCCCGAGGGTGGCTGGTCAGGGTCGGCCATGACCGCGCCGGACGGCAAGTTCACATGGTCGCGCGCCGTGACCCTTGCCCAGACGTCGCAGGATCTGGCCGTGCTTGCAATACAGGACGCATACACCGGCGAGGGCGCGGCCGGCGCCAAAATCTTCACGCTCAACCTCATGGCCGAGGGCGACGTTGAGACGCCCGGGGGCAAGGTCACGCCTGTGGAGCGCATCTACGGCTACGAGAACAGGCACGGCGACAGGAAGGAGCTCGCCTCGTCGGGTCAGGTCCTCGTCCTGAAGCCAGGCGTAAGCCGCCTCGGATTCGCCGGCCAGTCATGGAAGGGCCACCCGACGGAAGGGATTGATTTCGACGTTTTCGTGCTGGCCGACGGCGACCAGCAGGCGCACATCGGCAACTGGGCACACGCATGGAACCCGGGCAGGGAAATCGGCGAATTCCAGGAGGCACAGGGCCGGCCGTTCGAGGAACGCCAGCACATCTTGCGCATCCGCAGCCAGACGGGCTTCCGTGTGGCGGTGGTAGCCTGGCCCAAGGGCAAGAGGCCGCAGAACCTGGCGGTCACGACCGAAGGCGAGGATATCGTCGTGACCGCGAACGGACAGCGGTTGCGGATCGCGCCCGAGGGGACAGTCGCCGCGCGCTGAGAAGGTGCTCGGGCAGCCTTTGCGTCAGCAGAGCACACTCCATCCGGAGCATGACCAATGCCCGCTGCAGTCATGGATCGCATCATATCGAACGCCGGATTCCCGCAATACCGCATCGGACAGGATCTTGGCGTGACGAGCATCATCGGCGGCGCGCCAAGTGGAAGATACAGCATCAACGGCGCCATCATGCGGAGAGCGATGGCGAACGGCCAGGAGGACATTGAGCAAGTCATGCCGCAGACGGCGTGACCGGGGTAGCCTCGGCGCTTGTCCTGAAAACGCGAGAAGGTGAGGCGATTGAACTTGTGCTGCCTGCGGGCGGCACGGCTGCCTGCGCGGGTCTCACGGCACAGGTCGGCCGTACGCTGCCCGGCCTGAGGAAGGCGGAATAGCCACATCGGAAGCAGCGTGCTGTATCTCGCATGTGCCCAAGGAAAACGATAAGAACATGATTAAGATGTACCTGTTGTCCGCTGCTGCTGCGTTTCTGGCGGCGTTCTGGTTGACGGCGGCCGCGGAGAATGCCAGGCCGCTGCAGGAGTTCACGCTCAAGGAGCACTTCGGCGTGAGCCACGCTGAGCAGGTGGTCGTCTTCGAGCTGAAAGAGAAGGCCGAGCCGGGCCGATGCCATCTCGCCGACGACGCCGGCAGGGAGGTGCCCTTTCAGATCCTGGAAGGCGGCGCCAACGGCGGCATCGCCTTCTGCATGGACTTGCCGGCCAACGCTGCCCGGACCTTCCGGCTCATGGGCGGACGCGGCCCGCAGGTGCTCGACGGCGTGAAAGTGGATGAAAAGCATCCGGACCACATCGAGATCACCAACGGGCTGACTGGCGTGCGGGTGCCCAAGGTGTACGAGCCGCTGAGCAGCACACCGAAGGCGCCGATCCAGGGCATGCGCTTCCGCGACGGATCGTGGTCGCCGGCCGGGACGCCCCTGCAGTTCAGGAACAGCAACAATGAAGGCGAAGTCACCAGCGTGGATGCCATAACGGTGACCGTGAAAGAGAAAGGCCCTGTGCGCGCAGTGGTCGAGGTGAGGTACGACATCACCTGCCCGGATCAGATGTACGGCGCGCTGAACGTCCGGCACGGGGGCTCGGCGCACTACACCACCACCTTCACGCTGGAGCGCGGGCAGCCCTCGGTGCTGGTCGAGACCGACACCGACCTGTATTCCACCTTCTCCCTCAGCCTTTACGAGGGCGTGCGCCCTACGCAATTGCGCTACTGCGGAAGCAACGCTTCCGAGCCCAGGTATGGCCGCCTGGAGGACGGCTCGCGGTATCCCGTTGCGCATTCGCGTCCCGGCATGGATGCCTTGGTGGACCTGGATTGCTCCAAGCCGGTGGAGGTCGGCTACATGGCCACGGAAGCCTCACGGCCCTGGATGGCACTATGGAATCCCTGGGCGTCCAACACCGGCTGGTACTGGCAGATGTACGACGCGGACGGGAAGCCCGACGGCAACCTGATGGGGATCTTCGCCGGCGCCCCGTCGCGTCTGATCGGCGCGGGCGGCAGCGGCCCGGGCATCTACAACCGCCCGGGGCCGGATGCCGGAATCACGATCGAGACCAACCTCCGCGGCGGGAATAACTCGCTGTTTCTCGAAACCTCGAAGCGCACGATCCGCTTCGCCTGGGGTATTTACGCCGGCACGAGGGCCGACGTGCCCGAAAACCTGACCGACATCCCGGGCATCAAGAAGCAATGGGCCATGCACGGCAACGGCATCAATCTCCGCAAGCTGATCCGCTGGCAACTCGACTATCCCGATCCGAATCCGCCCTTCGGCGCCATGTACATGCCGCGTCCCGCCATCGAGGCGATGATCCGGAGGCTCCGCACGGACGAAGCCTATTACCAGGCCTGCTGCAACAGCGACCCCTACAACCGCGACCTCTTCGACATGTGGCGCGACGCCACCGGTGCCAAGGCGCACGTTATGGCCGAGCAACTGCACAAGGACATGAGCGGCCTGGTGGACGACTGGGCGAACGGCCACGGGTACATGTCCATGAAGTATTCCAGCCAGCCCTGGCTGATCCCGCCATCCAAGGTGGATCGCTACGACCAGGTGCTGGCCAGCGGCTTCCTCAGCCCGAAAGAGAAGGCGCGCCTGAAGGCTGGCATCGCGCTCTTCGCCAACTGGCTCTGGGACGACGACCAGTATCCGTTCCAGACAGGCGACAGCGGCCAGGATTTCATCGCCAGGGTCAACATGGGCAACGCCAACATGGTCGGGCAATGGATGGGCGCGCGCGGCACCTACACCTGGTTCATCGCCTCGCATCCGGCCATGGCCCCGCGCCTGAAGGCTCCCGCCGGGCGGGTGGATTCGGCCGTGCCGTTCATGGGGCAGGTGAGCGATTTCGGCGCGCCCTCCGCCTGCCCGCATTACGCCGGCACCCTCACCCCTATCCACAACGTGGTGATGCAGCGCAGGATGCTGGGCCACAAGGATTGGGAGACCGATCCGAAGCTCCCCCGCCTCGCCGAATGGTACCTGAACATGATGACTCCTGCGGATGCGCGCTTCGGCGGCCTCCGCGCCAACATCGTTGACGGCGATAGCCATCCCTGCGACGGGGCACCTCTGCTTGGGGAGATGGGCACCGCCTGCGCAGGGAGCCACCCGGCCCTGTCCAGGCGCCTGTTGTGGATGTGGCGCGCCAACGGCCGGCGCCACAGCGGTTTCTACGCAAGCAGCCACCTGCGAATCAACGAGGCCCTGCCCGACGAGGATCCTCGCCTCGGCAACGCGGCCTTCCCTGGCTACTGCGCCGTGCTGCGCAGCGCATGGAACACGCCGCAGGAAACCAGTGTCCACTGCATCATGGGGGATTTCTATCGCGACCACCGCGGCAGCAGCAGCGGCGAGCTGATCATCTATGCCATGGGCGTCCCCCTGTCGCTCGGGTGGGAATCCATGTACAGTCCGCACAATCCCACCCCCTACAGCCGCTGCGGGATTGTGCCCGAGCGCACCCTGTCGATAGCATGGAACGCGGATCTACCGAGCCTTTACGAACCGGCAGAGCCTTGGGATTGGAGCACGCAGAGGCAGGGCGCCTTCGCCTCCTTCCACGATAGCGCCTGGGCGCGGATGTCCTCCGGGGCCAAGGGCGGAGGCCTCAATTGGACCCGCCAGGTGGCCTCGGTCCACCCGGACCCGGCGTGCCCGCTGCTGCTGGTCCGGGACACCCTCGAGGGCGGGCAGGCGGCCGAGCCGATGATCTTCAACATGCACCTGGTGGCCGAGGGCCCGGTGGAGACCGCCGCCGGGGCGGCTACGCTCGGGGAGACCTTCTGGGATGTCCTCGACAAGAACAATCAGAAGCCGCCCGCCGGAGGCAAGGTCCACCCGATGCCGGCCGGCCTGAACCGCTTCGCCTTCAAGGGGCAGCAGTTCGGCAAGGCGGGCGAGACTCCGGCCATTGATTTCGAGCTTTACTCCCTTTCCGGGGAGGCCCGGGAGTTCTGCCTCGGAAGCTGGGGCCACAATGCCGGCCAGGGCGCGCATGTGGATAACGTTTTTCGTCCGGTCAACGGCCGCCCCTACGAGCTGCGCCAGCACATCCTGCACATCAAGGGCGCGGGCGGCTTCGCCACGCTCATCGTGCCGCGCCTCAAGGGCGCGGCGGCGCCGGCCGTGACGCGGGAGGGCGAGGCCTTCAAGGTCGCGTTGCCGGGCGGGGCCGCGCTCCTGTCGACCGACGGCTACAGCTACGCCGGGGCGGACAAGACGGTGGCGACGGCCTTCGGCGCCGCGGCCGTGGCGGCGGAGGGGCTCTCGGCCGAGGGCGGCCCCACCGAGGTCGTCCACGACCGGAAGGCCGGCACGATCACCGTCACTGCGCACGGCGATACCGGCAGGCGGCTCATCGGCGTGCCGGAGGCCCGGTGGCAGGCGCAGGACAAGTCGTTGGCATGGGACGCCGCCGCCAGGAAGTGGACGCTGGACTACGCGGGCGGCGAGCCGGGCAAAGCCGCGCCCGTAACGGTCGTGCTCAAGGCGGCCCAACCGTGACAAAAGAACAACGCTTGGGGCGATCCAGCACGCCGGAGGAAACGATCACCGCCCTCAATGACAATTCAGCTTTGGACCCCATTTTCGGGAGGATCTCAGCCGCACCGGCCGCCTGCCCAAGCTTCTCGTAGGCTGGCGGGTCTGCGTGTGGATGTTCTTTCTCATCGGATAGGAGAACGAACATTATGCGTTGGAACCCCTTAGCCAAAAGGATAGAAGCATGCACGTACTGTTACCGACCGGGATCTTCTGTATGACAATCTTCCTGAACCGCCTTCTTGTTCCCGCGTTCTCGGCCGCGGACGGATATCCCTACCCCCGCGCTGCCGTGCCAGCGGACGGAAAAATGGTCCTGACCGATTACGGCCTCCGGGAATGGGGGCCGGAGCTGGTGAGCTACACGCTGGACACGAAGGCGTTCCCCCCGGGCAGGCTGGCGCTGCTCGGGCCCGACGGCAAGGCCGTGCCCTTTCAGGTCGAGGACGGCACGCTGTCCTTCGTAGCCTCACTACCGCAGGGGCAAGCGGTCGCTTATACGCTCCAGAAATCGGAGGCTGATCGCGGCGCGGAGAATACGACGCTGAAGGTGACCGCAACCGACAAGTGGACTGAGATCGGCAACGAGCTCATCGCGCTCCGTTTGCCCCCGGCCGGCCGGCAGGCGTTCGACGCACCGGTGGCGGCCGATAAGACCACGCCGCCGCTGCTGCAATGGAAGGCCGCCGGCGCGGACTGGATGGGCGGCACACGTTTCGCGACGAAGATGAAGATCGTATCGCAGGCATTCAAGCTGATACGCCAGGGGCCGGCCTGCGCCGAGTTCGAGTCGCGCTACGCCTTCGCACCCAGGGGCGAATACGTCCTGCGTGTGCGGCTCTCGCCGGGCATGCCGCTGGCGGTGGTCAACGAGGAATTCGACATGGGCGAGGTGACTGATGGCGGCGACTTCCTGCTGCTGGAGCTGGGCAAGGGTTGGCAACCGGCGAACATCGCGAGGGTCGTCTATGTAACCGAGCAGGCCCCCTGCAAGGCCACGCCCTCGCCCCTCGGGCAGATCGTCGAGGAGAAGAGGGCCGTCAAGCCCCCGCCCGCGCCCGTGGGCGGCGTGGGCGCTGAGCCGACTATCCCGCTCCCCTTTCCGGACCTCGTCAAGCTCTTCTGGGTCGGCGCGGGCGCCCAGATCCAGGGTGCGAGCGGCGGCGTGCAGCTCTGGGACGGCGACGCGGCCCAGCCCGGAGCTGGGCGCAACTTCGCCATGGTCTCGCTGCATAGCGGCTCGTGGCGGCGCGCCATGGCCTGCCCGGTCTGGTACCGGGACGGGGACGGGGTGCTGGTCGGTCTGCCGGTCAGTGTGCGACCGATCCGCTGGTGCTTCGAGGTGACCGACGACAGCTCGCCCTTTTCCACCCACGAGCACGACGACGGCCTGCCGCGCACGTACGGCCGCCGCGAGTGGGGCCTCTACACCGGAACTGAGTTCGAGACGGCCCAGCCGCGCTTCGGCCACATCGGGCTGGACCGCTGCAAGGACTGGATCGTCGATCGCCCGGAAGGCCCGGCGGCCAAGGGAGCCTATCCGGGGAGCTTCTTCTCCAACGAGCATGTGGCCCGGCTTCGGCAGGCGCTCGGCCGGAGCCCAGCCGCCGGCGACCTGAAGAACCGCTACCTGATGTCCGGCAAGGCCGGCGACGCCATAGGCAACGCCCAATCGGTCATTGCCAAGCTCAAGAAGCAGGAAATCGCTTATCCGGAGCGGGATTTCTGGCTCTGGGGCCAGTCGAACTACCGCAAGTGCCAGTTGATGATCTTCGTGAACGAGGCCGAGGACGCGCTCGCATGCCCGGAGCTGCCGGCGGACCTGCGCCGGGAGCTGCGGCGCTGGCTGACGCTCTACGCCTACGTCACCTCCGATCCGGATTGGAACCCGCGCGGCTCGGGGGTGCACCACGGCAACAACAACATGCCTATCAACCGCACCCTGGCCCTGGCTTATTTCGCGGGCCTGCTGCCGGATCATCCCTGCTACGCCTACTGGATGAAGTGCGTGCGGGAGTTCACCGAGTTCAAGCTGGCCACGCAGTTCTCGCCTGGCGGCGAGTCCATCGAGTGCCCGGAATACTCGCTCTATGCGCCGGCCGGGGCGCTGAACATCGCTCAGAACATCCTGCGCCACCGCGGCATCGCGGACCTGACGGCCAGCGGTGTCACGCGGCGCAACCTCGAATACATGGCGAACCTGACCATGCCGGACGCGCGCTTCGGCGGCGCGCGGATCATCCCCGGCATGGGCAACAGCGCGAATACCAAGGAAGGCGCCTGGGGTGTCTCCGTGGCCACCTTCGTCGACCATGATCTGGCCTTCGCCGGCTGGTGCAAGACCATGTTCAGCGTCTCGAAAGGGAGCTTCGGCCCCGTGGCCAACGCCTTCCTCGGCCACCCGATGTACTACCTGCCTGACGTGAAGGACAGCCCGCTGGAGTTCAAGACCGTCTTCATGCCGGCCTACGGCGTGGCCTTCCGAGCCCACGGCGGCACCCCTGACGAGACAGCGATGCTCCTGCGCGCCGGCTGCAACTCGGGCCACTGGGACCCGGATCCGCTGAACGTGATCCTCTACGGCAAGGGGGCGCCGCTCTCCCCGGGCACCGGCTACCAGTACTACGGCGGCGTGGGCAACCGGAACGGGGCGGTCAACCACAACCGCGTCCGCGTCGGCAAACACGCCGGTGGCGAGCTCTTCGGCCGCGTGGACGTCACGGTCGCCGACTACGGCTTCGGCCCGAGCGCCGACTATGCCATGGCTGAGCGATACCTGCCTCCGCAGTATTTCGGTGACGACAAGGAGGGAAGCTGGCGGCGGCACGTCCTCTTCCTGAAGAGCGACCGTCCGGCGGGTCCAAGCTACTTCGTGATGCGCGACACTTTTCCCGGGGCCGAGCACCGCAACAAGTGGTGGACCTGGCTCAATCTGGACATGCCGGACAGGGTGAGCGTGGACGGCAGACCCTTTGCCCGGGACCAGGTCCCTGTCGAGAAACCGGTCGAGGAGAAGGACATGCCGATGCAGCACGGGCAGACGATCGAGATGGCCGCGGGCTTTGGAGCATCCTCCTGGCACTGGTTCACCGAGCCGCATGACGTGCGCGTGCGCGGCATCATGCAGTATCCCGCCCGCGTGATCGGCACCGAGACCAAGACCATCGTCGAGGCGTTGGCCGGGGCGGGGCGCGACTACTTTTACGTGGTCTTCCCGAAGAAGGACGGCGAGCCGACGCCCGCTTGCGAAAAACCTGCGGAGGGCGTCCTGAAGATCGCCACGGCCGAGGCCGCCGACTACGCCTTCGTCTCCGATGCGCCGCTCAACTTCGAGCAGGACGGCGTGGCCTTCTCCGGCAGGGCCGGCGCGGTGCGCGTCTTCAATGACCGCGTGGCGCTCTGCATGAACTCGGGAAACGGGCGCATCGGCTACCAGGGGATGATCTTCGAGGGGCCCGGCCCCTTCGAGAAGGTGGTGGCGCTCAAGGACCTGAAGGCCGGCGTCACGAAGATCGAGGGCGGCTACGAGAAGAAGATGGTGAGCGTGGACATCGGCCGGGGGATCACAGTGCGCGGAGAAGTGCCCTTCGAGGCCTGGCTCGACGGCCAGATGATCAAGATAAAGACCGCCGGCCGCGCCCGCGTGCTGCACGTGACCCAGCCGCCGTTCATCGTCCGCCCGCAGTTCTGGATCGACGGTCATGAGCGCATGGCGAGCTGGACCGACTACCCGGCCAGCGGCTGGGGGACTTGGAAGAACACCTGGCTGATGGCGTTGCCCGTGCCGGACGGCGAGCACGAACTGGTGGTCGAGGACGCCGTCTTCCCGCCGGTCTGGGCGCGGCCCTTCACCCCGCTCATCGCGCTCGAGGCGGGACGGTGAAGAGCCATCCCCCCACCGACAAGCCGACGCCAGCCACGGCCGGGGACATGTCCTGCTTCCGCGAGGCACGGTACGGAGTGTTCATCCACTTCGGCCTCTATTCGATGCTGGGCCGCGGCGAATGGGTGATGCGGGCAAGGGAATTCACGTCCGTGAATGCGGTAAGCTCGCCAAGGATTTCCGGCCCGATCCCGGTTCCGCACGCAGATGGGCGAAGCTCGCGGAGCGCGCAGGCATGGGCTACATGGTCCTCACAACAAGGCACCACGACGGATTCTGCCTGTTCGACACAAGGCAGACGGGCTACAGAATGACACCCTTTCGCCTGGACGCCGCGATCTGGTCCGCGAATATGTTCAAGCCTGCCGCGCCGAAGGCCTGCGCGTAAGCCTCTACTTCAGCCTCGGCGACTGGCACGAGCCTTGCTGCCTCGCCGTATTCCGTCGACCGTTCACCCCCTTGATCGGTGGAGTGCTCCTCCCGTAGCGATGCAGATAAACCGCCTTCGCCTGCGGCACAGGCTTTAGAGCGTGTTTGAGAAGCGCTCAAGTTCCTCCAGTTGCCAGTCGATACAGGTCCATTAAGGGCAGGGGCTGGAGCGACCTATGGCGACCAAGCGGTACCCCAGCGACCTCAGTGACCGGCAATGGCGAGCAATCGAGCCGTTCGTTCCGCCTCCCAAATGGGGAGGACGTCCACGCAAGACGGACATGCGGGGCGTCACCAACGGCATAGTGTTGTCGTCGGCAGCGGCTGCCAGTGGCGAATGCTGCGCGACAGCAGACGCGGACGAGGCGGACGCCGGCGCCTCCAACGAAGACGACCTCTACGCCAACCTCGACTGGCTTGCGGAAAAACAGTCGGCCATCGAAGACCGCCTCTTCCGCCGCCTCCACGGCAAGCGCAAACGGTCGCACGCGATGGCAAGCCCGGCAAGCTGCAGGTCGTCATCGGCCTGCTGTGCGACGCCGACGGCGTACCGCTGTCAATCGAAGTCTTCGCCGGCAACACCTGCGATCTCGCCACCGTCGCCTCCCAGATCGCCAAGGCCGCCGGGCGCTTCGGGGCCGGCCCCGGCGACGTCACCTTCGTGGGCGACCGCGGGATGCTGAAGAGCCGGCAGGTGGAAGACGTGACCCAGCACGGCTTCCACTGCATCACCGCCATCGCAAAGCCCCAGATCCGCGCGCTGCTTGACCAGGGCCTCATCCAGATGAACCTATTCGACCAGGAGCTCGCCGAGGTGACGGCCGACGATGGCCTGCGATACATCATCCGCCGCAATCCCGAGTGGCCGCCATGCGAGCCTCACGGGACGACAAGCTCACCAGCCTGCGCGAATTGGCCGACAAGCAGACCCGTTACCTGGCCGCCCCCCCTCGCCCACGCCGAGGCCGCCGTGCGCACGGTCGAGCAGAAACGCGAGCAGCTGAAACTATCCGGCTGGGTCACCGTGAGCGCGGCAGGCTTGCCCACCGCCGGGCCAGCTCGCGGGCAATCCGATAGGCCAGCATCACGACGAGTACGTGGCCCCGCGTGCGGCTCTCCAGCCGCACGTGGATCGGCCGCATCTCACGCTCCACAGCCTTGCTGGTGCGGAAGGCCTGCTCGACGAGGGCGAGGTTCTTGTAGCGGCTGTGGACAGTCTGCTTGTCGGCGGCCTGCTGGGAGAGGTCGGTTCTGAGGACGTAGCAGCCGTCGAGCTTGGCGGCTTCGGCGAAGGCGGCTTGCTGAAAAAGTCGTTGAAGAGCAATGACTTACGCCGCATGAGGGTGGGCGCCGGAGATCAGCGATTCCGCATCACCTTCCCCGGACAGCCTTGTCAGCACAAGACTTTAGCCCGCGCGCTGGTCCCTATCATTTGCGCATGCCAGATTTTCAAGCGAATATTGCAGAATCTTAAATCGCTGAAGCATTTAAGTATCCCGCCCTTCATGACGATATCCTCCTCCAGAAAGGAGCATCGCCATGACACCGCAATCCTTCTCGCCCGAAGAACGCGAGGCTCGATCACGCCTCCGGCAACTGTTGCACGACCAGTCCTTCATCCGCGGGACGCTGACCGTCCGCAAGATCACCTGCGGCAACCCCTCCTGCCGCTGCGCGCAAGGCTTCACCCACGACACGCTCTACCTCGCCTACGGACGCGGCGGCCGCACCATCCAGGTCTCCATCCCCCGCGAGATGCAGGCGCAGGTGCGGCAGTGGGTGGCCAACTACCACAAGGCGCTCGAGTTGCTGGAAGAGCTGTGCGATTGCTCCCAGCAGACGATCAAGGCCCGCAAGTCGGGCGGGAGGTGAAGGATGGGATTCTTGAGCCATCAGCTTCGCTACGCCGACAAACGCTTCGCGATCACTAAGATGGCCGGCGAGGTGCGCGACAGTCGCCGGCGACCCGAGCACCGGGCGCCTGTGGTCGTCCGGGGCCTGCTGGTGATGGTCGTGGCGCGCCTGGGAAGCATCAACAAGCTGGCCTGCGCCGGTGCGAACCGCCTACGGGCCTGGATCGGCGGCCTGCTCCCCTCTGCCGACACGCTGGGCCGCGCCTCGGCTCGCCTTCACGCCGACGACGTTAGGGGCCATGGTGCACAAGGTCTGCTCCGTGACGCGCCGGGGCAAGAACTTGCGCCCGCTGCGCGGCCTGCGCGTGCTGCTGCTTGACGCACACGATTTTCCCACCAGCGAACTGCGCCATTGCCCCGGCTGCCTGAAGCGCACCGCCGCCACCAAGCGCGGCAAGCGCGTGCAGTACTACCACCGCTTCGTGGCGGCCATGCTGGTCCATCGCAGCGGCTGCCTGGTGCTGGACATCGAACTGCAGCGCCCCGGCGAGGACGAGATCGCCTGTGCCAAGCGGCTCTTGCAACGGCTGCTTCAAAAATGCCCCAAGGCCTTCGACGCAGTGGGCGGCAACGCCCTCTACATGAATCCCGGCCTGTGGAGGCTGGCCGCCTCCCACCGCAAGCACATGGTGGCCGTGGTCAAGAACGAAAACCGCGACCTCGTCAAGGACGCCGAAGCCCTCTTCGGCGAGCGGGATCCAGTCACCTTCACCACCGGCTCCACCACCTGCCTGTGGCGGGATCTGGACGGCTTCACCACCTGGCCGCAGTTTGGCCCGTCCGTGCGCGTCGTCAAGAGCGTGGAGACCAAGCGCGTCCGCCGACAGCACACCCGCCAGATCGAACAGATCACCACCACGTGGATGTGGGCCACCACTCTGCCCCCTGCCAAGGCCGGCACGCAGGCCATCTTCGACATCGGCCACGGCCGCTGGTGCATCGAGAACCACGGCTTCAACGAGATGGCCCACCACTGGCACCTCGATCACTGCTACCGCCACGAAGAGAACGCCATCCAGGTCATGCTCCTCCTCTTGTGCCTGGCGTACAACATCTTCCACATCATGATCACCTTCAATCTCAAGCCTCCCCTACGCGACTGGCCCCCCTCCTGGATCGCCGGGATCATCAGCGCGGAGTTCTGGATGGCCGTCAAGCCCGCCGCTCCTTCGTAAGGCCGCCGCCTCGCCCCGCATCTGCCTTCTGCTGAAGCCCGCCCTTCGCCGGGTTGCGCACCGGTGCGCCTGCGCCTCTCCAAAATCGCTCTCCTAACCATCCTCGGCCCCAACTTCCGACCTCTGATCCGTCCCTCCCGCCCCGGTTCCCGACACCCGCGGCCTGCCATGCGAAAATGGATCCCCAAAAACGCTTCGCCTGCCTGCATCTCCGGGCAGGATGCGGAATCGCTGTGGGCGCGGAGCCATTTGCGATGCACGTAACCTCTTGAGCCGGAACGACTTACGACGGTAGAAAAAACTTCGTACACCAGGAAATGGCGGTTTTGAGGGGTTCTACGGGCAGGAATGGCGATTTTCACACCAAAGAAAAAGGCGGTTCCGCGCGATATATAAGGT
>Ga0172362_10001030_pt1 | contig 23588 bp, 15 predicted proteins | sample LakKivs1_kivu2a2_FD_114534 | JGI IMG/M metagenome (GOLD analysis project Ga0172362, IMG submission 114534) | Sediment microbial communities from Lake Kivu, Rwanda - Sediment s1_kivu2a2 | ecosystem: Environmental > Aquatic > Freshwater > Lake > Sediment | place: Rwanda: Western Province, Lake... | reverse complement strand
GTAATAATGCATAATATCTTTCGAGAGATAGATATTCTTCTGCTCCTATAGAATGCGTACTTTCTTCAACAGGTGGTATTATTAGTCTTTGTGAGGATTGATCATAAAACTGAAGTTTTGTTGCTTCGTTTATAAATTTATCTACTTTTTGAGTAGTTTCTTTTTTGAAAGCAACATCAATACCTATCAAAAATAATTCCAATATACCGCCTGTTGTTATATTAGCAAATCCTTTGCATGTACAAGATCCAATTGCAGCATACGCACATAATGATTGGTACCTATTATATTTTGATTCTATTGGTGCAGTGATATTACGAAAAAGTTGATTCATTATGCTGTATCTATAAAAACCTCTTCGTTTTCCTGTTGTATAATATGGTTTTTTGTTTATAATATGAATTATATTCATTGTTTGAGTGTTTGAGTATTTTGTGTGTTGAAATACTTAACAATAACACAACAAAAAATATTGTTATAATTTATGATCATTGTTTTTAATATGTTTATTGTTTTATTATCAAGGGGATTATCAAGAGGATTATCAAGGGGATTATCAAGGGGATTATCAAGGGCATCCATACATGGGTAATGGTGTGGTAATATAAATTCCGCCTTGGTAGCCCATTGTGAGACCATCATCCTTTGAGCAACTAGGCCTTTGGTATCCAGAAGTATCAGCAGACGGAACTTTCCACGAACGCAGAGGCCATGTTTTTACAAGACCAGTAATAGGGTCATTATAAAGTTCAGGGTATCCCTTTCCTTCGCCTATGCACATGTTGCATTCCTTGCCTTGCTGGCAATCTGCGGCAACATTTACTGCATGATTATATTTGGTGGTCCATCCAGTAGGGCAAACAATCGGACCAAAGTTACGGCTCTTTTGGAATAACGATTGAGTCGCTGCGGCACCTGCATCAGCGGCACCTGCATCAGCGGCACCGGCTCCAACGCCCGCACCGGCACCAGCAGCGTCCGTGCTTGCAGAATCAGTAGGTGTCAACTTCTTATTTTTATTTTCCGAAGTCAGCATAATAACTGCAACAATTACAATTACAACAATAACCGCAACTAACATTCCAATTCCAACAATAACGCCGGTAGAAACACCACCTTCGTATGTACCATCGGAACCGCCATTAATATATTGGCCAAGATTATGGGTGTACGATTCACTCATTTTATATGTTTGATAGTATATTAGTTGTAAAAAAGAAAAAAAATATTTTAATGATTTTTGTATTTTTGCATTTTTCTGCGTTTTTACAATAATTGCAAAATTAGACAATAATATCAAAAAAACTTTTATTAATAGAGAAAATACAACAAAGAAATAATTTACTAAATTTACATATACTTTTCGAGAATAAATCCAAATTTATATGTAGTTTTTGTTATAAATATTCTATTAACCAGCTACCAATTGAATAAAAAATCGTTACCCACAATTTCTAGATTGTTCAAAAGAAATAAAATTCATATAAAAAAATACATACTTAAATATATTATGATAGTTGGACATAGCCTATAAAAATAAATGTCAGTTATAGATTGCGTGGGATATGATTCATCTACAATTGAAATTGATTTATCACCAACGTGTAAAATTACCAATGTAGATGCATCGCAATCCCCATATACTACTCTTCTTACAGACGAATTTATTCTAGTAAATGCATCAGCAGGCAATGTTATTATTAATTTAGCTGCAACAACTCAAGCCGTCAAGTATACATTTAAAAGAACCGATTCTACAACAAATACTATTACTATAAATCCACCAATAGGAAAAACCGTTGATGGCGTTGCTTCGTATAGTCTCCCCCGGGAAACTGAAGTGGTTACTTTTTGTCACTGCGTGTCGTGCAACGATTATAAAGTAGTCAGTGATAAATTAGACAGAACTCTAACAACTAAGGGAGATTTGTTTGTTCACAATGGCACAAAAGTTATTAGAGTTGGAGTTGGTGTTAATAATCAAGTATTAACTGCTGATAGTACTACTGCATCAGGAGTGGCATGGAAACCAGAAGGTGGTACCGATGGTTCAAATTATCAACTATTCAGTGGTACCGCCGTACCCACAAGTCCCACATTTACTCCTATTGCTTATTTTCCATGGGATAATGCATTTCATAATTCATTTACGTCTGGAACATTGGTTGTGCGCGTTAATGCCAGTGTAAATCGCGGTCTTAATATTCGAATTAATGATGTAACAAGCAGCGTTGTTAGGGCCGTATTAAATAATATCACGGTTACTGGAACATATGCAATATCCTTTACAACATTTCCAACTATAGATTCCGAATTGCGGTTAGAAATTAGTAAAACATCACAAGGCGGAATCAATCCGAGAATTTTTGGTTGTGTTCTTGAGTTTACATGAAGACGCGTAAACAATATGATCAATATGTGTTATGCACTAATAACCCATCACACATAAAAAAGTTATTTTTTTATATGTTAAATTATTAGATATTAATTTAATATACAAGAAAATATAAATCACCACTAGTATATTAACAAATAAGATAATATGGCAACTATATTCGAGGGTCTTATCGCTAAAGAGAGCTTCAGCTCGCGTGTAAATGTACGAGTAGCAACTACTACTGATATGGATAACGTCGGTAACGGTACTTGGGTTGTTACCTCGCAAACACTTACTGCAGGTTCGGCTGGTCTTACAACAATCGACGGTATTCAGCTTGCTGATGGTGATCGTGTGTTGGTTAAGAATCAAGTAAATGCCGTACGTAATGGTATTTATGAAGCATCTGCTACTGATGCTGGTTCTCCCACTGTCTTGTCGCGCACTGCCGACTTAGAACTTGGTAACAACGCATCGGGTACATTTGTGTTTATGATGGAAGGTACTACAAACGAACAGTCCGGCTGGATTTGCATTAATACCTTAGCCGTAGACATTGTTGAAACCGATCCTTTAACATTTAGACAGTTTGATACCATTGGAACTCTGCGAGTAGGTCGCGGTGGTACCGGTGCAACGTCATTTACCAATAACCAGATTGTTTTGGGTCAGGGCACTAACCCACTTACAACTATTACCACAGCAAATAACTCAGTACTTGTAACTAATGGTTCAGGTGTTCCATCATGGACTACGATTTTACCAAATACTCTACAAGTATCTTTTCGAGATGATTTATTCACAATTTATGACAATGTTGTTAACACAAAGACCTTCCAATTTGAAGTGTCACCTGCTGCACCGGCCACAAACGTTGTTGCAACTATTTTCCCTACATCGGATACTATCACTGGTATTGCATCTACTCAAACTCTTACTAACAAAACTATTACATCTGGCCGTTATAACCAGCTTAATGACACTAACGGTAACACGATGGTTGTATTCACACCAACTGCTTCAGCAGTTAATGGGTTTACAATGACCAATGCGGCGGCCGGTGGTACGCCATCTATAGCAGTAACTGGTACTGACGCCAATATTAGTATGAATTTACTTGCAAAAGGCACTGGTAAGTATAACTTCCAAGGAACTTCAGCGGCACCGACAGAAATTCGTTTATTTGAAGATACGGATAACGGTTCAAACTATATTGGTATTGACGTTCCTGCCGCAGTTACTGCAAATATCACATACACATTGCCTGGCACCGATGGTTCTTCTGGCGACTATATAGTTACAGACGGCTCAGGTAATTTATCATTCGTAACTCCTCTTGCTGGTCGTATTGCATATCACATTGTAACTGAAGAAGTCGTTGCTAATACTCCAAACTACGTTACTATTGGATACTTTGCATGGGCACACACTCGCTATTCCACTTATACAATGGGTACACTTATTTATGAAGTGGCAGTTAGTAATCGTAATTTGGATCTTCGTTTGCGTAATACAACTGCTGGATCGGACATAGTAACTGACCTTGGCGTTTCAACAAGTGGCTGGCGCGTTATTACAGCAGGTTTTACTAACCCCACAGCTAACGCCCGCCTGGAATTGCAGGTTAAGAAGTCTGCAAATGGCGGAAGTTCACCCAAACTCTTTTCAGTGCAATTGGAATGGCGCCCAAGTTAATTTGCATCACACCTAAATCAAAAACATTTTTTTTATTTTTTTAAAAAATGTAAATAAAAAAATCTATCAAATATACAACACTTTTAATATGTCAGTAATCATCCCAGGTCAAGCTAAAAATTTAACTGTTAGATTGTGTACAAGCACAAATTTAACTTTAGCAACACAGTTAGAGCAAGGTGATGTACTTGATGGTCAAATATTAGTAACTGGTGATAGAATTTTAGTATTAGCACAAACTAATCAAATTGATAATGGCGTTTACGAAGTGCAGGATTCTGGAGCACCCCTAAGATCATTCGATGCTGCTATAGGTATGTCATTTTCAAATGCTACCGTGTCGGTTGAAGAAGGTACAAATCTTAAAGATACTAGATGGATGTGTATATCTAATAGGTCGGCTGATATTATTGGAACTAACAATATTGTATTTCAACAGATATCAGGAAAGGGTGTAGATGGTAATGTCATTTCTAATGAAACTAGCGTAATTGATAATCAAATAGTAGTATTTAATGGTATCTCAGGTACTAATATTAAAAGGTCTACAGCAACAGTAGATAGTTCAAATAACATTGGAAATATAGGATATGTTCAGTTTTATGATATTAATGAACCCGCCAATCCCGCAAATGGTCAAGGTCGTTTATACAAGAAAACAGGTCAACCTGGACTTTTCTGGAAACCAAACGCAGATACTGCAGAACTTGATATTGCAGCAGCCCGTGCCGGCACAGCGAGTAACATAGGTGTTGCTGGAGTTGGTGTGTTTAAGCAAAAAGTAGGAAATAATTTTGAGTTTAAGCGAATTAATCCTAGTTCAACTAGAATTACAGTTGCTGATGATACTGCGAATAATGAAGTTGATGTTGACGTGGTCGAGGCTAATTTAACACTATCTAATATGGGCGGTGTGTTACAGGTAGCAAAAGGCGGCACTGGTAATACAACTTTTACATCGGGCCGTATTCTCCAGGGTAATGGTACCTCCGCTATAACTAGCACTCTAGTAGCACCTTCCGGAGCCATAGTAGGTACTACTGATACTCAAACACTTTCTAATAAAAGCTTAATTGATTTTAATACATTTATTATTGATGATCTTGATAATACAAAGAGATTGCAATTTCAGTGCAATTCCATATCAACAGGTGTTACGCGAACATTAACAGCTCCAGATATTAATGATATAATTGCAGTTCTTACTGGCATACAAACTTTCACAAACAAAACTATAACTGATGCTACTAACAATGTTACTGCTAATGGTTTACGTAGCCTTACAACAACAGTAAATGTAAGTAATGCCGCCGCTCCATCAGCTTTATTCTGTTTAAGAGCAACATCTTCTACAACTGCAACTTGGCAAAATATTTGGATAGAACATAGAAATAACACAACTTTATTAGTAGGTAATACCACAAATACAGCAATTACAACTGCTGCGGATAATACAATTATGGGATTTCAAGCAGGTTGTCCAGTCACCACTGGAGAAGGCAATACACTTATAGGTAGAAATGCAGGATCCACATTAACAACTCAAAATTATAATACATTTGTAGGAGCTTATGCAGGTAATGTTTCTACAGGATCGACCAATACTTATATAGGAGAATGGGCTGGGTATTACCAAACATCAGGCAGTTCTAATATAAGTATTGGTTCAGACTCATTTGGGCATACAGCACTCACATACACTGGTTCAAACAACACATTTGTAGGTACTCAATCTTCGACTTCACTTGCTGCCGATTCTAATGCAGTAGGCGTGGGATGGGGAACAAGATCTGGAAACAATGGTATTGCACTGGGATATCAAAGCACAGCGGCGGCAAATGAACTGGCGGTACGATCAAACAATACTTATGTGTTGAGAGCTAATGCATCAACATTGATATTACCGTCTACTGCTTCTACGTTAACTCTTGGTACAAACATAATGACATTTCCTACTGCCGCGCAAACAATAGCAGGATTAACTTCAGCACAAACCTTTACTAATAAAACTATCACTGATTCTACAAACAATGTGACTGCAAATGGCTTACGTAGCGCCACCACCACAGTAGCAGTATCTCCAGCAACTGCTCCAGTAGCGGGACAGGCATTAATAGCAACTAGTTCGACAGCAGCTACATGGCAAAATATTCCTCTTGATCTTGATTGGCGAGGTACATGGGTATCCCAAAATTATTTAAGAACTCAAGTTGTTTTCTTTGGAGGTTCTTCGTATTATTGTAAATTGAATACAGTTTCTAATAATCCGCCCAGTGACACAACTTATTGGGATTTATTAGCTCAGCAAGGCGCATCTGGCCCAGCAGGCAGTGGATCAAGTATTATAGTGAAAGATGAATCAGTTAATGTTACCGGAACTCCTCACACTCAATTAAACTTTATTGGTCCATTAGTAACTGTTACTAATGGAGGTTCTGGCGTTGCTAATGTTACAATTGCCCCCATATTTGGTAGCCAGTTTCAACAAGTGTCTGATAATGCGGAATCAACCACAACTCAAACAGTTTTTCAACAAAAATTAAGATTAACAACGCCTTCTTTACCATCTGGTGTTTATCGTATTGGATATAATTTTCATTGGCGACACAATAGTGGTTCTACTAATTTTAGAGGACAAGTTCAACTTAATGATGTAACTACAATAATGTCGTGCACAATAGAACCACAAGATGCGGGAGCCAGTCAAAGTCATCCTATTTGCGGTTTTTATTACACTAGTACAATTTCTGGAGTTCAGTTTATTGATATGGACTATTGTTCAAGCAACGCGAGTCATACGGCAGCTATTTCCACTTGCCGATTAGAAATATGGAGAGTATCATAAAAACAACATCATAAAATTATAATTAAAATAAATATTAAATTTTAACTATTATAGAAACAAAATCATTATGGCTTCTTGGTATGAATGGAAGGTGCAATGTGCACAGGATTTACAATACTATAAAGTTTTAACAAAAGAAAATGTTGAGCCCACTGTTTGCCCAAATAATGCTGCACATTCTGTAGTTCAGGGCAGTGGTTTAATTATAGACTCTATTTCAAACAAAAACCCTGAACTTGATGATATGGGTGAAAAACGTTTACTTGTATCTATTGGTTTATTTCCTGATTATATGAATCCTTGTTTCTTTAGTCGAGGAGATAACTTTGAAGATGGTACTAGAGGAAATGGAGAGCGATTATTATTAATTCATCCGGACGGAGCACCTACTACAACGATAACCACTTTACATATTGTTGATCTTATTCAATTAATAGGTGGTGTAGTTAGAGTATATAATGGCAATACTGAAGATTTCTTAACCGTAGATATTTACGCTCCAGCAACTCCAGTAACTGAAGCCCCTGGTGGTAATACTGGCAACTGTAATTTAGTATTCATTGGAGCCGGAAATATGATAGTACCAGCTGGAGGCGATGGTACACACAATTGTGACATTGAGTCTCCGGTCAATCCAAATTTGGCAGGATTACCAGGTCAGCCTATTAAAGTTACAGCGGCCGTTCCCGTTCCTGCACTTGACTCACATAGCAAACCATGTGGTTACTGGAATTGGAATAGATTTAATGGGAATATTACTCCCGCATATGATGGAAAAGGCAGCTACTATTTGTTAGATCATTCTACTATATTGGTTAAATATGTAAATGAATTATCCGTATTTGGTGGCATGGACAGTGAATTTAAACAAAAATTAATGGTAAACCACCGAAGTGGAGCATTTATGCCACATTATAAATGCCGAATACATACCACTCGTTCGGCAACACATGCACCAACGGATCCGCCTGTTATATATAGTATTTTAATGATATGTGCAAGACAATTCTCAGCATAATGTGTGAGTGGGTGTGTTAGTGTGTGTTAGTTTGTGTGGGTGTTATGTTAATAAAATATTTTTTGATTCTTACAATATACTAACAAATATAATGTCCATATACATTATAACTAAATCTAAAGCACAGGACTTTAATGGAAATTGGAATCAAGATAATTTATCCAATGAAATTATCGCAAATCCTGTTCTTTCAACCATTTTTAAAGGTGTTGAGTATTCCGTTTCTTTTCCAGATGTTATATCTATAATTTTTACAACTGAACCAGATATAGATGGAATGACTATTCTTAATAACATAATACTTAATCATAACCCCGTTCGTGTTCCGCCTCGCGTACAGTTTACTAATGGCAATGCAAGAGTACCAAAAATAAATTCACACAATTATTACTTAATTTTAACGATAAACTATCCTGGTTGCTTAAAGAGAATGACCATAGATTATATTGATATTACAGCCCATTGTGACGAAGATACTACTTCATATTCTCTGAAAGTAATTGATTCAATTAGTATGAAAACTATAGCTGAAAAAACATCTATTACAAATAAAGTAAAACAAGTTATTGATTTAGGTACTATACAAAATATGCCACCTGCTGGTTCAATCCTAGAAGTATATGCAAAGCGCATAAGTGATAATCCGGAATCTTGTGTACATGTGGATGATATTGTTGTTTATTACGGAAATTAATTACTTCTAAAACATTTACAAAACATTTACAAAACATTTACAAAACATTTACAAAACATTTACAAAACATTTATAAAACATTTACAAAAGAATAAAAAAATAATTTTTATTGTTTAGAATGTAGGAATGAAGTGGGAAGATTTACAACCTGGATTCTGTGAGGGAATCCTCACAGGCCCTCCTGAAATATTCAATTCTATTTCTTCTATAGCAATGGTTTTTTATGGGTTATGTGGTATATTCATAACTCGTAATAATAACATACTGTTACGTGTAATTAGTTCATTACTGGCAGTGTGCGGCATTGGCTCAATAGTTTATCATGCGACCATGCATTTTGGTTGGGGTATTATTGACAGTATGCCAATGTTAATTTCTAGTTATATTGGTGCATATATGAGTGTTGACATTATCATTTATAAAAAGTACTATCTAGATAAGATCATAAACAAAGAAGGCGAACCTCAATTATTAAGACGATATGAAAAAATATCTGGGTTCTTGGCATTTATATTCTCGCTTATGCTTACATTTGCAATTGCTCTATCAAGTGCAGAAGAAACTGCACATTTATTTTCTATTTGGTTTCTTATTGCCGAATTAATTATTGGAGCAAGTGTTATTGTTATTCGCTATAATACTCATGTAGAGGATAGTTTGCCTGAGAATGATCAAGAATTTGCAAAAGCATTTAAAATAATGGGCAGTGGCTTTGGATGTGCGATACTTGCAGCAATATTCTGGTTTACTACAGAAAGCTTGTGCCTCACATACACATGGTTGAGATATTTACAGGCTCATAGTATATGGCATATTGCTATTTCGATAGGTATGTATTTTCTTATGCAGTTTCTGGTGTTTATTAACAATTACAACAAAAAATTAAACCCATACTGGGTAAAAGGCGATACTAAACTTCAAAAAATATTTTATGCGCTTGTACCATCTGTTGGTAATGCAAGAGAAATATATCATTTTGATGAATAATTAGAATTTTATTGCGGGTTTAGCATTCATCACTCACACACATATTTTTTTGTTTTTTAGTTGTTTTTTAGTTGTTTTTAGTTGTTTTTAGTTGTTTTTTAGTTGTTTAGGTGTATGATTAAAATCGGTTGGCAACGTTTCGTGCCGCATTTAAGCCAGTCTTTACACCCGAATTGAAGATGCTCATATTAAGCAAGGCAGGGATTGCAAAAATACTCACAAAGCCAACACCAGCCATAATACCACGTACCATTCCAGTGGTCAATGATAAACCTCCAACTTCACCCGACGCCTTCTTCTTGTCTTCAGCTGCCTGAGCCAGTGGAATAAGACCGGCCTCACTTACAACAATTAGAATAATTAAGAATACAATAACCGCTCCAAACGACATTGGTGCGGTCAAGGGATTAAGAGCCAGTAGAAAACCAAACATTGTTATGTAATATTTGCAGTAACTGCGACGATATTAAACTAATGATTATATTTCAATTGAGAAAAAAAATAATCATTTTATTATATAGGTAAAACATTCTTCAATGCATTCGGATCTATTTTCATGCGACAATTTAGATAAGTTTATTGGTTGCATTCAACTAATATTGCCTTATCGAGGTTACTCAGAATCGAAGTTTTTCATTTGCAAACTAGATGATGTAGAATTCTTGACTAAGTTATCTTTCTATAAAAAAACCAATCCTGAGATTTATAACAAAAATAATAGTGAAGTTATTAATATTAATCCGCATGACGCTGAAATTGGAATATTAAAAATTCTCAAGAAAAAAATTATAGATGCAAATATTTCTCCTTGTATCCTCGAACTATTATTTACTCAAAAATGCAATTCTCTCGATGGGATAATTCCCGACCCATCTATTTGCGATAAATTTCTTATCGATAAGCCCACAAATACAAAAGATATAGTTCTAAGTTTATTCTGCAAACATCTTGATTTAGTAAAGTCTGGCCTTGCTCATAAAAAATTTAGTTTTCTAGTTTTAGAGGAATGCGACATCACATTTCATGATTTCATTCGCAGATATATAGAAGGCGATGGAATTGAATATACAATCTTTTTATCGCTGATGTTTCAAATTATATACACCATGTATGCAATAAAGAAGATTTATCCAAATTTTAGACATGCGGATCTTCATACTGAAAATGTAATGTTAAAATTTATAAACGACTATGAATTTGATATGTTGAAGCCGCAATTCTTAGTTTTTATAATAGATGGTGTATCATATTACGTGCCATATTTTGGAATAATTTGTAAAATCATCGACTTTGGATTTGCATCAATTCCTGAAGAAAATATTAGATCCTTCGCCAGCGAAGATATGATGTTGATGTCAATGCGTTCAAAAAATGACTTATTATTCTTCTTCCATGATATATACGACATCGCAGGTAAAAATAACACCATAACAAAGATGTTGTCTCAACTTGAACCTAATCAAACATTTAAGCATTATAATGTAAACAATATAAACAAAAATGAGCAAAAAATACCAACTTATGAAACAATGATAAAAAATTCAATATTTCATATTTATAAGCGAACTGATGTTTTACCTGAGCATATTTATCATACTTATACAAGTTTATAAAAATTACAATACATCACACTGTTAGTTTTAAAGTTTTTTCAGAAATAATACCGTCGATTGTTGAGGTTAAACCAACGGGCAAATCAACATCTACATAACGTTTAACTACTTTAGGATTAAATGTTACTCGAGAGCTATTTTTTGGCTTTATAATTGTTTGTGAATTTGATGCAGGTGTGGCAGGTACGGCAGATGCCATCGAAGCCGCTGAAGCTTCTGATAATGTAGATGGGAATGTTGTAGTTTTTGTATTTTTTGTATTTTTAATTGCTTGATTTACTATACGCGATGTTATTAATTCGCGTTTATTTATTTTAAATAAGCCTAACCCAATTACAATAACAAAGATTAAAATAATAATAAAAGTCCACATGTATTTTAATGGATCACTATATAATTAGATTCTATATTTATCTTATTTGATATTTTTTATCTCTATATGATTGTTTAGAATATTTTAGCAAAGATAAATGTTTATATTTCATACTTAATTCGTTGATGCAGGGTTTGCTTTTTCATCACCTTTCTTTCTGCAACCACATGGGCAATCTTCACCACACATTCCGGGCGTATTGGGATCATCGGGGCATCCGCAGCCGCATGATTCACAACCTCCTTTTATGCCAGTGCAGCCACAACCAGATCCAGTTACTGGCTTAGTAGATTCCTTCTTATTGGCACCTCCACATCCGCAACCACAGTCACCAGACTTCATTCCGGCCTTTCCGCAATCACCGCCTCCTTCGCTACCGCCATATGTTGCATATTGTTGACCCATCATAGATTGATACGGAGGCGGTTGTTGAAAGGTTTGATACGGATTGCCAATAGGTGCATATGGCATTTGAGGATATCCAGAGAAACCTTGAAAATTGTTATTTTTCTTACTACCACCTCCCTTGAGCATAAAAGGCAGAGCAATCAGGAATATAATTAAGAAAACAATACCACCAATAGCAAGAGGAATTGCCATTGCAGCAGTTGCCGCAGTCATTCCTAAAGCATTAGCTATGTTACTTAAAGTACCAGAAGATTCTGTTTTAGCAGTTTGATCAATTGCATTAGCTACTTCATCAACAACTTTAGAATATCCGCTGGATTGCAATATTGATTTTGCAACTAACTCGGCAGATTGCTTTTGAGTAAAAGTCTTAATATTAAGAACACCGCCGACATTAGTAATATTAGCACTTTGCGCCTGAGTAATTGCCGCCAATGTTTCTTGTTTATCAGTTTGCTTAACTGAACTCTTAAATTTATTATTTATATTAGCCTCAATTTCCGTAAAAGTACCGCCTAAGCCCGGGATGGTATCTTCTGACTTGGCTTTAGCAAATTGCGTTAATACATTCGAGAGATTTCTCTGAATTTCAGATTGTTTCTGTGCACTAAAAACACACTCTAAATCCAATGTTGCAGTTTGTTCTTGAGCAACATCACCCAAATTAGTAGATCCTCCCGCTGACACACTAATATTTAAGTCTTGCTGTTGTTTAATTGTACCAGTGCAATTTGAAATCGTTTCCGAAATTTGTTCCACTGCAAGCTCATTTACCTGCTCACTAATTGTTTTAGAACTGGTGGCACCCATATTGATTATCGCTGCACTCAAACAGTATATATTTAATTCTTGATAAAAATAAAAAAATATATTTTTTTGCTGACAATTGCAAATAAATGCCACATAATAAACCATATTTGTTTATGTTAATAAAATCGCTGTGGTCCATATGCTATAGGTTGATAGGGTAAACCAGGAACAAATGATGGTGCAAGTGTTTTAGCCTTATTACCAGATAAAGACGCGCCTATTATTCCAATTGGTAAAATAATAGACAGAATTATTATAAATATAAATAATCCAAAAATACCCTTTTCTTTTGTGTCTAAACTAGATAAATCTTTATTCTTAATTGCTGATTTTATTGCATCAATTGTCGATGTGGTAGTATTATTATCTGTTCCGCCGCTACTGCCACTACTGCCACTACCAACACCTCTATCAACAGCATCATTATCAATAGTCCCAGGAATGACTGCAGGAGGAACAGGAGAAGTATTTGTGACGGGTGTATTTCCGCAATTCTGTTTCATCACTAAACTGCCAAATTGAATTCTACCCGCTGACTCTGCATTTAAATTATTAACAATACTGCAATCAACAACATCTGGGCATTTATTAGTAGTGGTATCCATACCTCGCAGTTTATAACCTGTATTTCGGCAATATGTATCAACACATGCCGGATTTATAATGCCTTTTGCTGGGCTAGTAATGCAAGAGCAAAGATCGTTATTATATGGTTTATTTTTGCAGAATTCGGTCATTCCGCGATCACATCCGCCAGGGTGCGCATAACACCAATCTTGGCAAAACTTCGTGTTCATATTAGTAGGATTTGCGCAAAAGTTATCCATAATATTGATAACTTGACTATCAGTTGAATTTGCATTAACCCAGGCTCTGCAATCAGCAGTAGTTGGATTTGCACACGCATCTACAAATTCCATTCTGCATTCGGCACTACGCTGTCTATTTGTTATAAATTTGGGATCGCATGTTCGCACTGTACGTATATCTATAGTTCGTAATCCCAGAGGAATTTTTTGAATATTAATTTCACCTTGACCCGTTAAACAACAAGATTTGCTACTTCCTGAATATCTTACTTTTTTACATACTGGATTTTCAGACCAACCCCACGTGCAATTATTACCAGCTGCATATATACCGCTACCTCCTTCATATGTCCATTCTCCCGGAACTTCAAAAGTATCACACGCGATTGCATAACCAGCAGTTTCTGCTATTGTGACGCATGGTGTTAATTTTTTTAATGTACCCAGTGGATCACCTGACATCTTATTAAAATAACTATATAATAAAGGATGTTAATTATTATTTATATTTTTATTATGTGATTTGTATTTTTTGTATTTTTGCATATTTTTTATGTATTTTTGTATTTTTTATGTATTTTTTGTTATTAATAAAATATCAGATAATTTCTTCATAATACTAACTTTTGTATAAACTGTGAATATCACCGAACAAATAATAAACAATATAACTATTAGCATTATCAATGCCTTATTTGATGTTTCTTCAGGTACATTAGCAGTAATATTAACAGGTGTATCAATATCATCATTTCCACAATTTTGCGATGTTACCATTTTATCAAATACAATCTTACCATCAGAAGCTGCATTTAGTTGTTGAACAATACTGCAGTCAACAATATCTGGGCAATTATTAACTGCCGTGTCCATACCCATCAATTTATATCCGTTATTTCTGCATGAACTATCAACACATGCCGGATTATATATTGATGACGCTGGACTAGTTAAGCAAGCGCAAAAGTCATCATCATAGGATTTATCTTTACAATAAGCAACAGCACCGCGATCGCATTTACCGGGACGTTTTACACACCATTCTTGACAAAATTTATTATTCATATTGGTGGCGCAATAATCATCCATTATTTTATCTATTTGAGGATCCGACCCAGCATTTACCCAATCTCTACATTCTGCTGATTCCCCTGGCGCCGCTTTGCAAGCATCTAAATATTCCATTCTGCATTGAGGGCTACGTTGTCTATCAATTATGTATTTAGGATCACAAGTTTTATATTCGGTGCCATATCCTCTGTCAATTGCTTCACCCACACCTTTTAAACAGCATTGTTTGCTACTTCCTGTATAAGCTACTTTTTTGCAAGTGGGATATTCAGACCAACCCCATCTACAGTCATTTGGAGGATTTTCAAAAATGCCTGTACCGCCATTATAACTATATTCACCAGGAGCTCCAATTAGATCACAAAAATCGGCATACCCAGGCGTTTCCGCCATAGTGGTACATGTTCCAATTATTTTTCTAACGCTGCCAAGAAGATCGCCCGACATATTTTCTTTTTATAATAAAAGAATTAAAATACACATAAATATATATTTCATAATGTCTTCGATTGAGACCGAACGATTGTTTAGCGTTACACGAAATCCTCGTCAAGTTGGCGGAGATCCTGGCACTCTTACAATTGATGAAGTAGTTGCAAATACTGTTCGTACAAATGTTTTAGATGATAATACAACTGGTTCTATAGATGTTAGAGATGCGCGTCTTAACAATACAATTGGCGGTACAACGTTGGGCGCAATTAACGGCTTACCTACTTTAGATGCTACGGGTAGAATTCCTGTTGCACAACTACCGCCTGGCTTAGGCACGGGCTTAAATGTTAAAGCAGCGGTAAGAGTTAAGACGGCAGCTACTCTTCCTGCATATATTGCAGCAGGAGCCGGTGTTGGTAAAACAATAACTGCCGCAGTTAACAGCGTGTTACCAGATATTGATGGTGTAACTATGGCATTAAATGATCGTATTCTTGTTGATCAGTTTGGATCGGCATCTAATGTTGATAACGGTATTTACGTAGTAACTAGTTTAGGATCAATAGGTACGCCTTGGGTTTTAACTCGTGCCCTAGATTTAGATACATCAGCTGAACTCCTTAATGGAACTTCTACATTTGTTACAACAGGAAATACAGCCGCAGGTTCTACGCGCATTTTAGATACCACTGGTACAATTACAATTGATGTAACGCCTACAACTTGGACTGTGTTTTCTTCTTCGTTAATTGGTGTAACATCATCTTCAAATACAACACTTGGACAGGCTACATTGAACGCAGTAACAACCGGCATAAATAACGTTGGCGTTGGTGGTAGTTCACTTACTGCTCTAACATCTGGTAATGATAACGTTGCGCTTGGCACTAGTGCACTTACTGCAGTTACTACCGGTTCTCAAAATACCGCATTAGGTTCTGAAACACTTACTGCAGTTACAACAGGAGGTCAATTAACTGCAACTGGCTATCGCGCTTTACGTAACGTAACGACTGGCGTTGGTAATACTGCAGATGGTCATTTAGCATTAACTACATTAACCACAGGTAACAGAAACACGGCAATAGGTCGTACTGCTCTCGAGGATTTAATTGTGGGTAATGATAATACGATGGTTGGTTTTTCAGCAGGCGCTAATGCAACATCATCAAATAATACTGGCACTGGTTCGTATGCTCTTGCTGCTCTTACCACCGGATCAAGCAACACCGCATTTGGTACAGAATCACTGGAAACATTATCTACTGGATCAGGAAACACAGCTGCTGGTTTCCGTAGTTTACAAAATAATACTGGATCATATAGCACGGGCTTTGGTTTCCAGGCGTTAATTAACACCACTGGTATCAACAACGTAGGCGTGGGCCGAGATGTTGGTACTACCCTCACAAGTGGTTCAGGCAATGTGTTAATGGGTAGCACAGCCAATGTTTCAGTAGGTAATGCCATTGATAGAATTGCAATAGGTCGTGCTGCATCAGCGGCCACTGATTTCTCTGCTCAAGTGGGAGAAAATGCCGTATCTCCAGGCACCTCGGCACTTCTTCGATTTAGATCGCAAATTGTTTCTCAAGAAGTGTGGACAACAACTGCGTCCGGCTTCGCATTTATTGATGCATCTGGTAACATTCAGAAAGGTTCTGGTTTACCATTAGCTGGAACAGTTTCAGCAGATAACACGGGCGTTGGTCAAGGTCATTTTGCTGCACTTACCACCGGCGTAGATAACTCAGCTTTTGGTGTTAATGTGTTAAATTCCCTAACTTCGGGCACACGAAACACAGGTATGGGTGATAATGCTCTATCCTTGCTTTCTATTGGTGCAAATAATACGGCAATTGGCGCCGATAGTTTGCTCAGTTCAACCAATGCTACCAACAATACAGTAATAGGTTCTAGGGCCGCTGATGCAATTACCACATCATCTAACAATGTGGCTGTAGGTTACAACGCACTTGGCGCTACCACGATCACCGGGCCAAACACTGCAATTGGTGCAAATTCATTAATCTTGGCAGCTTCAGCAGTCGCAACTGAAGCACGACGCAATACTGCAGTGGGTTATAACTCGCTTAATGTGTTAACTACTGGTTCTCAAAACACAACTTTAGGTCATCAATCTGGCTATACAACCACCACGGGTTCTTCAAACATTAGCATAGGTTTTCAATCTCGCGCAGGAACTACTGCGTCATCAAACGCAGTAGTAGGTACAAACTCAGGTAACGCCGCAATTGGTTCATTTAACACTGTACTTGGAACAAATGCTCTTAATAGCGCAGCGGCAGCAGTCACGCACTCAACTGCTATCGGCTATAATGCACTTACTGGCGCAGTTACTGTTAATGGCTCGACAGCAGTTGGTGCTGATTCCTTAGCATCATTAACATCGGGAGGTCAAAATACAGCAGTAGGTCGTAATGCATTAACTGCACTTACTACTGGTGCTCAAAACACAGCCGTTGGTTATTCAGCCGCAGACGCACTTACTACTTCATCAAACAACGTAGCGTTCGGTTATAATTCACTTGGTGCATCAACAACTAACGGACCGAACGTTGCAATTGGTAATGCAGCGCTTGGTGCATTAAACTCGGCCATTGCAACTGAAGCGCGTCGTAATACATCAGTGGGTACTAGCAATCTTTCCTCGCTAACAACTGGCGCTGAAAACACTTCAGTTGGTCATGCAGCCGGTGCCGCGATCACAACCGGAGTTCGAAATACATTAGTTGGTTATAACACAATATTAGGTCCTACCTCTAATAATAACGTAATTATTGGTAGTTCTGCAGGAAATACAAATGCCGGTGTAGGAAATATTGCAATTGGCAATAATACATTTGATTCAGCAGCTGCCGCCGTTGGTGGTGTTGTTGCTATTGGTTACAATTCTCTAACAGGCGCAATTACTGCAAGTAACACAGTTGCGATTGGCAATCAATCACTTTCTAGTCTCACAACAGGCGCAAACAATACTGCAGTAGGAAATAATTCAGGTAGAGATTTAACCACCGGTGCTGCTAACACATTCTTTGGTAATCTTACCGCAGCAACCCTTACATCGGGATCGAACAATGTATCGGTGGGTCATTTATCTTCGACCGCGCTTACAACAGCGTCATCAAACACTGCAATTGGTACACAGGCACTTACCACAGCAACAAGCAATGGATTTAACGTTGCAGTTGGTCATCAAGCATTACTTCTTGCTAACTTCTCGGCACTTGCAACAGATGGTGTTGAAAATGTTGCAGTAGGTGCATTCTCTCTTGATTCACTGACTACAGGTCGCAGAAACGTTGCACTGGGTCACAATGCAGCAACTGGTGTAACAACTGGCTTTAACAATGTTGCAATAGGTCAAAATGCGGGTGCCAATCTCACCACAGGCGATCGTAACATTACAATTGGTTATAATTCAAACTGTGGCCCTGCTAACGTATCAAACATTATCATTGGTTCAAATGCGGGTACTAACGCAATAGGCGGATTAAACGTAATTATCGGCGATGGTGCACTGGCGCCCAGTGCATCTGCAACCACACGAAATGTTGCAATTGGTTTCCTTGCTTTATCAGATCCCACATTATCAGCCAACAACACAGTCTGCGTGGGTTATCAAAGCTGCCGTAGTTTGACAACCGGTATACAAAACACAGCAGTAGGACATCTTTCGGCAACTGCTCTTACCACCGGAGCAAATAACACAGTATTTGGTTTCCAAGCAGCGGATGCTATTACTACAACTTCATTAAACACTGCAATTGGTAGCTCTGCATTAGGCGCTGCTATTTTGAATGGACCAAACACTGCAGTCGGTGCTAACTCATTATCTTCCGTTGTTTCCGCTGTATTAACTGAAGGTCGTCATAATACCGCAGTTGGTGTGTCATCTTTGTTGGCATTAACTACTGGTTCTAATAACACCGCTGTAGGTCATAATGCATTGCTGACTGCAAATAGCAGCACAAACAACACAGCAGTTGGTTACTCAGCTGGTAGTGTTCTCACCACTGGTTCATCTAATACAATTATTGGTAACACAGCAAATGCAGGTTCAGCAACTGCCAACAATCAGATAGCAATTGGCAGTGGCGCCATTCCTACTGCTACTAACTTCGCTGTGCAAATAGGTAGAGCCGTAAATGATTCAATCGGTCAAATGCGATTTAAGACACAAATAATTGCAGATGAAGCATGGATCGGTACCGGTGTTACAACCGCTTCAATTGATAATGCGGGCAATATCATTAAGGGGGGTGCTGCAAGCGGCGGAGTACAACGCATTACTGCGGCAACTCCTACACCCGGTCCGGCTGTACCCGCTTCGCCAAACGTAACCACTTCCGCAACATTTATTAGCACCACAGGTACTTCAGGTGCGGGCACAGGAACATTGCCCAATGGTATTGTGGATGGACAAGTCAAATATTTGGTGGCCGCATCACTTGCATCAGGCACCACTTATTCTCTTGATGTAGCAACAATAACTAATCTTCGAGATGCATCGGGTGCATTAGTTAACACTATGACTTTTGACAATAATGGTAACGCCGCATTAATTATATGGGACGCGACAGCCAATGAATGGTTTATTGCATCGGCCGGTGTAACTTTGTTGTAAATTATCTATTAAAAAACTCATGATAAAATTATATAACTTATATAATGTCTGGCGATAACTTAACATTTAATCATTCTCGTGCATTCACGGTGTGGTTGTTGGAAAATAAATGCTCAATTGTAATTAGCTGCTATCGCAAGCACAAATTATTTTGCCTCGGTGTTCAAGGCAATGGCGAAGTAAGCACCTACTTTTTAAATACACTCCGGCCAATGGGTTTAGTGGCACACAATAATATGCTTATATCAAGTTCATTAGGCAATATAACTACATATGTTGCCGATAGCGATGAAAATCATAAAGAATGGGGATATTTTGATAGTATTTATAGGCCCACTCACGTATATTTGTCCGCAGATAGTGACGTACATGATTTACGAATTGATCCTGCAACATCTTCTATTTATTACGTGAGCGCGCTTTTTAACTGTATATGCACTCCATCTACTACTAAATCATTTAACGTATATTGGACACCCCCATGGATTACTAAAGATAAACATGGTAACCCACCATGTGAAGATCGTTGCCACCTTAATGGTATGGCATTATTTGAAGGCAAGCCGCGTTTTGTTACTGCATGTTGCATAAGTGATTATCATCAAGCGTGGCGAGAACATCAAGGAGAAGGTGTTGTTTATGATATCCTCGAGGAAACAATAGTTGCGCACGGGCTGTGGGCACCGCACTCACCCAACTGGTATCGCAACCAACTGTGGATTGCGGAAGCCGGTACTGGCCAGTTTGGTTATGTTGATCTAGATACGCGAAAATTTGTTCCTAAAAAATTTGTTCCTGGATTTATCAGAGGCATTACATTTTTCAAGAATTTTGCTTTGGTAAATACATCAATGGATCGACATGATGTTGCATTTAAGGATATTCCGCTGGGAGATATTTTACAAAAAGAAAATCGATCAGTTCGTGCGGGTGTTCATGTTATTGATATGGACACGCCCGGCTTGGACATAAAACATTGGTTTGAGTTTCTTGATCCAAAAACTGAGTTATATGATATTGCATGCATAGAGAACACTCGACGTATTAGAATTTTAGAGACCAATGAACTTAAATCTGATAAATTTTATTTGTAAAAATAGAAAAAATAGAAAAAATATAAAAATATACAATTTCAAGTTTCTATTTTTTCTTATTTTTTGCCATAAATATATTTAGTTGCAATGTCACTCGAATACTTTAAGGGAATTCAAATCAGTAATGTTAACACATCACTTGGTGCGAGTTCATTGGGATTATTGACATCAGGTGTTGCAAACACTGCAGTTGGTACTAGTAGCTTATCATCAGTTACATCTGGATCCTCAAATTCGGCGTTTGGTTCGTCTGCATTGCTAGCAGCAACTGGATCTGAAAGCAGTGCATTTGGTGCAAACTCTCTCACAGCTTTAACATCCGGTGCGGATAATGTTGCGTTTGGTTTCAATGCATTAGCTGCCGTTACTATAAACTCTGGTAATTCTGCATTTGGTCATTCCGCTTTGGCCCTTGTTAACAGCGGTACCGGTTCTTTAGCGTCAAATAACACAGGTATTGGTCGTGATGCCTTCAATGTATTAACGTCTGGTATCGAAAACACTGGGCTTGGTTCTGGAGTAGGTGCATCTATTACTACAGGCACAAATAATACACTATTAGGCTTCTCTTCAAATGCAGGTGCAACTACCACATTTAACACCCTGGTTGGTAGTTCCACGGGTAATTCTGTAATTGGTGGTTCTAACACCGCACTAGGTGCGAATGCGCTTGATGGCGCAGTTGGTGCGGTCACTGATATAGTTGCAATTGGTAGAAACGCATTAGGTGCAGCCCTTTCAGTTGCCGCTAATGGTGCGGTTGCTGTTGGTAGTGGCGCACTTGGTGCAATGACTACTGCTGCAAATAACACTGCGGTTGGTCGAAGTGCAGGTGCACTTTTAACCACCGGTGGTAATAATACTTTATTTGGTTTTCAGGCAGGCGATGCTATGACTGATTCCGATTTTAACACAGCAATGGGCGTTAATGCTCTCGGTACTGCTGTTTCTAATCAACCTAACACAGCAGTAGGTTTTGCTGCGCTTGCTTTAGCAAACGGTGCTACTGCGATAGAAAACACAGCAGTAGGATACAACTCTCTCACCGCATCAACAACTGGAGGATATAACACTGCAGTGGGTCATAGCGCTGCAGCTTCGTTAACAACTGGTGCTCGTAACGTTGCTGTTGGTGACACTGCTCGTGTAGGTACCACAGCAACTTATAACGTAAGTGTTGGTTTTACTACCGGCAGCAATACTCAATCCGGACAGAACACTGCCATTGGTGCTCTTGCATTTGATGCGGCCGGTGCTGTAGATTTCTGCACAGCTGTTGGTTATCAATCACTTTCGGGAGTATTGACTGCCGCAGCCACTGGCTCGACTGCTGTTGGTGCGTCTGCTCTTGCCGCGGTAACCAGCGGCGCTGCAAATACTGCTGTTGGTCGAAGCGCAGGTGCAGCTTTAACAACTGGTGCAAATAATGCACTTGCCGGTTTTCAGGCTGGTGATGCTCTCACCACATCATCATTTAATACTGCAATGGGTTCGCAAGCACTTGGTACTGCTACAACAAACGGCCCTAACACTGCATTTGGCTACCAAGCATTAACTCTTGCTGCGGTAGGTGCAGTATCTAACACAGCGGTTGGTTATCAATCACTTGATGTATTAACAACAGCAACACAAAATACCGCGGTTGGTCATGGTTCGGGTGGTGCAACTACAACTGGCGGCTCCAACACGCTAGTTGGTTTTAATTCCGGTGCTGTAATAACTACAGGAACTGATAATACTATTTTAGGCTCGGCTGCAAATGCTTCTGCTCTTGGTGCCACTCATCAGGTGTCTATTGGCTCGGGCGCCACACCAAACGCAAGCAATTTCTCTGCGCAAATTGGTCGAAATGCCAACGACACAACGGGTGTGTTCCGCTACAAATCGCAAGTAGTGTCGCAAGAATCATGGATTGACGGTAATATTCGAGCAGCAGTCATCGACGCCACCGGTAACATTACAAAGAGCGCGTCGGGTAACTTTATTACGGGTGTTCAAAATACAGACAACACATCTGCGGGTAGCACTGCTCTAGATTCAATTACAACTGGTGTTGATAATACTGCAATGGGTGTGAATGCGGGTACTTCAGTCACATCTGGTAATGCAAACACACTCTTTGGTGACAATTCTGGTCCTCTTATCACCACTGGTAACAATAACACTGGCGTTGGTACTAATACACTTTTAAACTTAAGCACAGCATCTGATAACAGCGTATTTGGTTTCGCTGCTGGTGATGCTCTTACTACTTCAAGTAATAACGTAGCAGTTGGTAGCGGTTCACTTGGCGCAGCAACCACAAACGGCCCTAACACTGCAATTGGTTATCAAGCATTGCTCACTGCTAACTCAGCAGTCGCTACTGAAGCCCGCCGCAACACAGCGGTCGGTTATCAATCACTGGATGTTTTGACTACCGGTTCCGAAAACACAGGCGTTGGTCACGGTTCTCTTGGTGCAATTACTAGCGGTACTAATAACTCAGCTGTTGGTTTTCAAGCAGGTGATACAATTACCACTGGCTCCGGTAACACATTACTTGGTCATGATTCTGATGTAAACTCTGTCACTGCAGTTGATCGAATTGCAATTGGTCGTAACGCAGTTTCCACAACGGATTTCAGTGCACAAATTGGCGAATCGGCAGTCTCTGGCGGTGCGGCAGGTGTTCTTAGCTATCGCTCGCAAATTATTGGCAACGAAAACTG
>Ga0172362_10001028_pt1 | contig 23616 bp, 17 predicted proteins | sample LakKivs1_kivu2a2_FD_114534 | JGI IMG/M metagenome (GOLD analysis project Ga0172362, IMG submission 114534) | Sediment microbial communities from Lake Kivu, Rwanda - Sediment s1_kivu2a2 | ecosystem: Environmental > Aquatic > Freshwater > Lake > Sediment | place: Rwanda: Western Province, Lake... | reverse complement strand
CTGTTGGTTTTTTCAAGAGCTCCTTCAGGATCAATATTATACAAACGCGAGGCATTGATCAGTGAAAACATTACATCACCAAGTTCAGATTCGATCTTCTCTTTGTCCTGGCTGTCGATCTCTTTTTTAAGCTCGGTGATCTCCTCTATTACCTTATCCCATATCTGTTCGCGTTTTTCCCAGTCGAACCCTACGCCTCTGACCTTTTCCTGGATCCTGTTGGCTTTAATAATTGCCGGTAGCGAAGAAGGCACTCCTGAAAGGACAGGCTTGTAACCATTGTTCTCCTTTATTTTCAGGTGTTCCCAGTTCTTTTCGACCTCTGAGGCTCCTGATACCTTGACCTCTCCGAATACATGAGGATGCCTGTAAACCAGTTTCTCATTTATTCCCCTCAGAACATCAGTCATGGTGAATGATCCTTTCTCCGATCCTATTCTGGCATAAAAGACAATATGGAGCATCATGTCTCCGAGCTCATTCCTTATGCCTTCATCGCTTTGCGAGGAGATGGCATCTGCCAGCTCATAAACTTCTTCTATGGTAAGTTTTCTGAGGCTCTCATTTGTCTGTTTCTTATCCCATGGACAGCTTTCTCTCAGCCTGTCAAGGATGCCCAGCAGCTTTTCAAACTCTTTACAGCTCTTTTTAATATCGTTCATTTACAGTTTAGTTTCAGAATAATTTATCAGGAGAAACATTCCCTGATATGTGATCAATACGGACAGTAGTTCCCACCGAAAGGCTCAGAAGTTCCGAAACATTTGCACCATTGATCGCAATTTCAAGGAGATCGAGGGAATTGAATCTCGCAAGAAGTTCACCTACAGGTACATCACTGTATTTTTGCATTAACTGTTCAGTATGATTCTTGTTGCTCTGTATAAGGATACGGTATTTCTTCCCCTCAAATACCCTCAGAAATATCTCCCTGGTGATATTTGATATTGCATTTCCGTAGGAATCAATGAAAATGATGCTCCCGATTATCACGTCCTTTTCGATGGTTGCCCTCAGCGGCACTCTTTCCGTGATATTCTTATCCGGATTGCCTATTTCCGTCAGCTTTTTCCCAGCGATAATGTCCGCTGCCGCCCTTGCAAAAACATCCAGCTCATTGTCGCTGTTTTTGCAGGTGAGTCTTATTACTTCATCCGGTTCAGAGTTCAGTATCAGGTTGAATATGCCGTTGTCAGTCCCGATGAAATAATGTCCCCTGGCCTTTACCACCAGGTAGTCCTGTCCCTTTGCTGCCTCCGAATATACACAAATGATATGTATGGTCCCGGGGGGATAATTATTGTATGTATTTCTGATGACAAATGATGCGTGGGATATATTAAGAGCCGGGACAGAAGTGGCATTGTCAATTATTGTGGCGCCGGGACAAAGCGTACAGAGTTTCCCTTTTATTATGCCGTGAAAGATATCATCCGGCCTCCATTCTGTTGTAAGCGTAATTAGTGGCATAGGGAAAAAACTTACAGCAAAGATAATCTTCTAAAGAAAAATAAGCTTACTTTGTAGCTCTTCAATAATCATTTTTATAAACCTTATTTGGGACTTAGGACAACCAGGCAGAGCATTGATGACAGAAATAGTTATTTTTCTTGAGGACATAGATCCTGTCGTTTTCTTCGGCACCAACAATTCATTGCTCGATAAAATCCGCACCCTTTTCCCGAAAATAAAAATCATATCCCGGGGAAATGAAATTAAATGCCTTGGTGAAGAATCGGAACTTGTCGTATTTGCCGACAGGTTCAATGATCTGATAGAATATTATCACAAATATCACAGGATTGACGAGCAGGACATAGAAAAGTATTTCTATGATGAACAGCACATGAGATCGGCATCCAATGGCGAGTTTGAACAGGTGCTTGTTTTCGGGACAAGCGGGAAACCGGTAAGGGCCAGGACTGTCAACCAGCTGCTGCTTGTAAATGAATATAAGACCAACGATCTTATCATTGCTGAAGGTCCTGCCGGCACAGGTAAGACGTATACATCCATTGCTCTGGCGGTAAGGGCATTAAAAGAACATGAGGTAAAGAAGATAATCCTTACCAGGCCTGCTGTTGAAGCAGGAGAGAGGCTCGGATTCCTGCCCGGCGATGTGAAAGAGAAACTCGATCCGTATCTTCAGCCATTGTACGATGCCCTTCATGATATGCTGCCTTTTAAGAAACTGGAAACATGGCTTGAAGACGGAACCATCCAGATAGCGCCCCTGGCCTTCATGAGAGGCAGAACCCTTGAAAACGCATTTGTAATTTTGGACGAAGCCCAGAATGCGACAATAAGCCAGCTGAAAATGTTTCTCACCAGGATGGGAGTCAATTCAAAATTCATTATGACCGGCGATTCCACACAGATCGATCTTCCCAAGAGAAACGAATCGGGATTGCTGCAGGTTATGAGGATACTGGCAGGAATTGAAGGTGTATCGATAATCAGGTTTGACGAACGGGATATTGTGCGGCACAAGCTTGTGAAGAGAATAGTTAAGGCATACGAACAGGAAGAGAACGGCCCCCCTGCCCCCTAAAGGGGGGGGGTAAATCCTTATTGATCAAATATTTATAGTGGGTTTTAACCCCCCTTCAGGGGGGATGGGGGGTAGGTAAAAAAAATATAATATGCACAGGACAATTATCAGTTCAGATTTTACTTTTCCCCGGCAAAAGAGCGTCTATAAAGGTAAAGTCAGGGATGTTTATAATATCGATGAGAAATATCTTCTTATGGTGGTTTCGGACAGAATATCAGCATTTGATGTTGTCTTGCCGCGCGGAATACCTTATAAGGGTCAGGTGCTCAACCAGATTGCTGATAAATTCCTGGATGCAACCGTTGATATCGTTCCCAACTGGAAGATAGCCACTCCTGATCCCAATGTCACTTTCGGCCATAAATGCGAACCATACCCTGTCGAGATGATTGTAAGAGCTTGTCTTACAGGGAGTTCGTGGCGAACCTATAAGGCAGGCGCCCGCGAAATATGCGGGATAAGAATACCTGATGGAATGAAGGAGAACCAGAAATTTCCCGAACCCATTATCACCCCCACAACCAAAGCTGAACTCGGACATCATGATCAGGATATTTCACACGATGAGATAATACGACAGGGAATTGTCCCGGACGAAGAATACAGGCTTCTTGAAAAATATGCCATGGAAATATTCCTGAGGGGGGCAAAAATTGCTGACGAACATGGTCTGATTCTTGTAGATACCAAATATGAGTTCGGTAAAAAAGACGGCAGGATATACCTGATAGATGAGATCAATACTCCTGACTCTTCCAGGTATTTTTATGCTGAGGGATACCAGGAGAGATTTGACAAGGGCCTGCCGCAAAAACAGCTATCCAAGGAATTTGTCAGGGAATGGCTTATGGAAAATGGTTTTCAGGGAAAAGCAGGACAGAAGGTCCCTCATATGACAGACGAATTTGTGAATGAGATATCAGAACGGTATATTGAGCTTTATGAAAACATTACAGGTGAAAGATTCGTCAGAAGCAATATTTCTGATATAGCTGAAAGGATAAAAAACAACTGCCTGAATTTCCTGGCAACATTATAAAACACCGGAAATGATACTGCGAAGGCATTATATTACGATACTGATCTGTATTTTCATACTTTGTCTTGTGAATCCTGCTGCTGCCCAGGTAGTGGTTGAAAGATCAAAAGACAAGATTATTATTTCCGGAAAGTCTTATTATATACATCAGGTAAAGAAAGGAGAAACCGCGTATGCAATTTCCAGGGCTTATAATATCACTGTCGAGGAACTGACAAAGGAAAATCCTCCTGCAGTATATGGTATCAATGAAGGACAGACACTAAGGATCCCTGTCAGGGATGCAGACGAAAAAATCACTCAGCCTCAGCCAGTTACCAGATCAAGAAAAGATGAGACAAGGTTTGTCTATCATAAGCTCCAGCCTGGGGAGACGGTCTATTACCTGTCGAGGCTGTACGGTGTTTCTGAGAATGAGATAGTAAGCGCCAACCAGGGAATTGAAATAAACAAGCTGCCTGTCGGTGCGGAAATTGCTGTGCCGAGGCGTCAGTTCATGATAAACAAACAGGAATTTGCCGTTCAGGATCCTGATTATATTTTTCATAAGGTTATAAGAGGGGAGTCCCTTTCGTCTATCGCCGAAAAATACGGATTGACCGTCAGGGAATTAAGAAGGGAAAACAGGGATATAAGATTTCCTCAGGTGGGGGATTACCTGAGGATCCCTGTGGCAAAAGCCCCTGAAACACCGGTAAGCCCGGAACCTGGTCCTGATACTGTCAGAATTGCTGTGGCGGAACCTTCAGCCACAACAATTCGTCCGGAAACATTTACGCCGGTAAGGAAACTGTCGGGAAAGATTGATGCTGCCGTTCTTCTTCCATTTTACCTTGAAGAAAATGCAGAAAGGACCTATATTGATTCCTCAAAAATAGTCAAGGGTAAACGGATACCCAAAATAATCCAGCGGCCTGATGACTGGATATATCCGGGCAGTCTGGGCTTTATTGAAATGTACCAGGGAATCCTTCTTGCGGCTGATTCGCTTCGTTCCCTGGGCATGGATATTAACCTTCATGTATTTGATATTAAGAATGATACCATAGAGCTGACAAAGCTGATGGCCGATGGGTCACTATCAGGCATGGACCTTATTATCGGACCGGTCTATTCCTCAAATTTATCAAGAGTTGCAGAATTCGTCCGTGATCTTGACATACCTGTTGTATCTCCTGTACCGCTATTCAGTAATGAGCCTCTTGTAAATAATCCTCATCTGTTCATGAGTGTCTCATCACTTGGAGTTGTACAGGATGCACTTGTAAAAAAAGTCAGCGAATACCCCGACCATAATTTCGTGTTCATCCATTCCGACACTGCAGGCATTGATTTGAATGTAAGGGATTTCAAAGAGAAAATATATGCTGAGCTGACCCGCAGGGTCCCCTTTGAAGAAATCAGGTTCAAGGAATTCATATTTTACTCCAGGTCAACTTTCAATAATGATTCGATCAACAGGCTGGCACATGCACTTTCTGATAAAACCGGAAATGTAATTGTTATCGCCTCCGAAGAAGCTCCTGTTATCAGTGAAACACTAATGGATATTCATGCCCTGATGAAAAAATTTGACTTGAAAGTATTCGGGTATCCTGTCATGCGGGGCCTCGATAATCTTGATCCGAGGTACTTCTTCGACATGGATATTCTCCTTTATACACCCTACTGGATTGACTACTCTAAACGGGACGTCAGGCAGTTCAATTCGGATTTCCGGCGGCTTTTCCTTACCGAACCGCCTGAGAAAAGTTATGCCTGGCTGGGTTATGATATTACATATTTTTTTATCAGCGGCATAGCCATGCATGGTAAAGATTTCATTGAACATCCTGAAATGCATCGTCCGGACCTCCTCCAGACAGATTTTGATTTCAGAAAAAAGAATCCTTCTGACGGATATGAAAATTATAAACTGTTCCTGATCAGGTATACAAAAGACTATGAGGTAAAGTTGGTCAGCGAACCGGATCAGGATCAATGACTTATAATTGATGGCGCATCTGATAATATGTTTTACAACATATATGTTAATAAAAATTAACAATCGGGAATAAACAGTGCCTGTTTATTGTCTATAAACTAAAGAATAATGAAAGAGTCGTACAGGCAATCTGACGAACTTGAACTTGTAAAGGCCTCACTGGGAGGGGATAAGCTTGCCTTCGGCGAGATTGTGAACCGTTACCGGAAGATGGTCGCAAGGACAGTAAAAGGAATGCTGGGCGATTCGGTTTATTCAGAGGATATCGGACAGGAAGTATTTATTAAACTGTATAATTCACTGTCCGAATTCAGAGGTGAGGCAAAATTGTCAACATACATTCAGAAAATAGCAATTAACCTTACTCTGAATGAAATAAAAAGAAGAAAAAGGTTCTTTTCAATGTTTTCGCAGAAAGGGAATGATGAGATGCATGAGGTCGAGATCCCTTATTATGAGAATGAAGAGAAGCGCGAGGCAAAAGAGCTGGTAGACAAAGCTTTGCAAAGTCTTGAGCCGAAATTCAGGATAATCGTGGCAATGAGGATGCTTCAGGGATATTCGACAAAGGAAACTGCTGAAATACTTGACCTGCCGCTTGGAACAGTACTTTCGAGACTTTCAAGAGCACAGGAACAATTAAAGGGGATACTGAAAAATTTATAATGATATGAAACGTTCAGAGATAAAAGATCTTATTATCAGGTCGCTGGAACCTGATGCTCCGGAAGATCTGGCAAAAAGTCTTGATGAGGAAGGAGTATCATTTGACTTCAGCAAAGGATTCACAGGAAGAGTACTTGACGCTGTTTATACACCCGTTATGGCCGTAAAGCGCGAAGCAGAATTCCTGAGAAACCTGAATTATGCTTTTTACCGTATTGCACTGACAGGAGTAGCCGCAATAGTCCTTCTTCTCTTGTCCCTCTTTATTATGGAAGGGTCTTTGTCACTCAATGCGTTTCTCGGAATAAACGATACATACGACGAGAGTATCGTTTGTCTGCTAACTGGTAAATAATTTGTACAACATGAAAGCACGGCCAATTATACTTGTTGTTATAACGCTGATTATCGGATTTATCCTCGGGATGCTTACTTCAGCGCAGATACGCGCTCACAGGCTGAGACCCGTGAGATTATATTTTTCTGAAGAGAGGTTCAGGGAAGGATTATACAGGACAATTGAACCTGATGAGGCGCAGAAAGCGGAAATAGAGGCGATAATTGAAAAATATGCGAAGCTTAACAGCGAACTCCAGGGCAGTTTCAGGAAAGAACTGGATTCAAATATGAAGGAATTCAGTAAAGAGATCGATTCTAAGCTGACCAAAGAACAGCTTGCAAGGCTCAAGGAGATGGATGAAAAACGCCAGGAGATGATCAAGCAGGCAAGGAGGGATCATGAAAATGATTCAACTGGCGACAGGAATTTCCGCAGACGCAGTCCGGATGAGGGTCCCGGAAGGTCGTTCTCAGGTCGCAGACCCGGACCGCCTCCGCAGCCCGGCAGCCCGCCGTATCCGGGAGCCGATTCAGCAAGAGCTACCCGGTAATAAACAGAAGATGATCAAGTATTATGGGGATATCATCGGGATTTACTCCCAGTGATATAAGAAGATTACTGTCTTCGGAAAATATCGAAACAAATCTTTCCCTGGTGATTTCACCGCCTGTAATACTCATCCTGTAACAATCAATGGCTTCCTTCCTGTTGCCTTTGCATAAATTAAGGTGCCCTATGTTTATGAGGTCGTGAGGATTCAGTTTTCCGACAGACAGCCGTTCATAATATTTTGAGGATTCATCCAGCTTGCCGAGGGCAAAATAACAATAGGCAATCGGCCTCAGGATCTTCAGGTTTCCGGGATCATTGTATTCAATCCTGAAATAATGCTTCAGAGCCTGTTCGTATTCCTTAAGATCGAGATAGCAATGAGCTGTCATTATCGCGGTATGCATATTCCCGGATTCCATGTCTCCTGCCTGGAGATAATACTCAAGAGCCTCTTCAGTCCTGCCCAGACGCCGCAGGCATAAACCAATCTTTTTTAGAGTCCACGCCTTCCTGTCTATCAGTTCAGCTCTCCTGTAAAATCTGAGAGCTTCCTCATAATCAGAGATTTCCTGATAACAAAAGGCAATCTTCTCAGAGAGCTGTGCATCATCAGGCCTTATGGCAGCCTGCCTGAGGTAAAGCGATAATGCATCTTCATAGAAGTCCTTGCTGAAAAAATAATCGGCGAGTCCTGCTTCTGCTTCCGGTGCATTGCAGGTGAGCCTGAAAAATTCAGAATTGTAAATATCTAGCCTTCCTGTAAAAATATCTTCAAATTCCTTGCGGTAAGGCGAAAGCTTGAAAAACCTGTAGATATCCTGAAGGTACTGTGTCACATAAGTTCTGAATTGCTTATCAGGATCTGTAAGAGACTCATCATCTGTCATCTGCTGCAGGCCCTCGAGCTCCATCCTGAAAACCTTGAGCATCATGCTTTTCTGCGATGATGGGAGATATTTTAGGTTCAGTATCAGGGAATATTTATCGGAGTTGCATATGAACGGGGTTTTGTACATCGCCTCTGCAAGCTGGTTGGTCCCCGGTCCGAGTATCTCATCCCGGAATATCTCATCAACTGTCTCGTGATCAGGATAAAACGGGATAAACCAGTTCTGAAAATCCTTGAAGAAGTCGAAATGTTTGAGATTGGCAAAGGCCGACATATATACATCAGCGCCTTCCATCTGAAGTTTCGTCAGCTCTTCCATGGTTTTAAAGATCTCTTCAGAATCAGAGAACATTTCCGACCAGTCGGGATTCTTTTCTTCATTTTTTTCTCCGGGAAGGATATTATCGAGATCCAGTTTTTCCTCTATCCTCGGCCTTAGCCGGGCAACCTGTGGAAGTATTTCCTCATGCAGCTTCTTACTTAGTTTTTCCGTTTCACGCGATCTTATGGTCTGCAAAACAATGAGTCTGCAATGTTCCCTGAACCTGCCGGACTTTGCCATCTTGGTTATCCTGGTACTTATCTCCGGATAAAGAAGAACCCTCCCGTTATAATAATGCAGGTTAAGTATAAGACCGGAAAGAGCTCTTTCCATAACCTGTTCCTGACCTGATTCATAAATGTCTATGAGGTGCATGAGCTTTTCCGTCTGCCAGGTCCTGAATGAGCTTAATGTTATGGCTGTTGTAAAAAGGCTTGATTCGTACCACCTGAATTTTCCTGAACCGAGTATTATTCTTATCAGGCTCTTCTCAGCCTCACCATAATAGTCTGTTAACCATAAGTGATTGAATATGTTCTTTATAAGCTGCCTGTGCTTTTTCGAGAATTCCGATTCAGGATCGGGATTTATCTCATTTGTAAGCTTCAGCCATTCGTCAAGTTCCGACTTGAATATAAGGTCATCGACAGTCTCTGCAATAGTCTTCCCGGTCAGTTTCTGCTCCTTCTCGGTCTGCTGCTTAATCCAGTATGTATTCCATCCCGAATAATGTGACAATATGTCCTGTCTTACCCTGTCTGAAAGCTCCAGGATTGATTGTATAAGTTTCAGATATACCTTCCGGCGTTCAGGATCATTGATGCCTTCAATGGTATATGCGAGCATATTCCTGTAAGTCATAACCAGATTCTCATATTCATCCCTGAAATAACCTGATGATGCCCCTGAGATCATATCAGACAGAATATCAAGGCTTTGTTTTATCTTCTTTTCCTTTACAAGTGAGCAAAGCTGCTTGTGCTGCGCTATCGTCTTCTTAATATCCATAATTACTTCTTCCTGCCAGAATATCCTGAATGACAAAATATCAAGTCATTCCCGGAAATATCTGTATGCAACAATCAGGCCGTAAAATGTCCGTAACATTGCATATTTTTGATGTTCATTCATGAAAGAGACTAAAAACATAGCTGATTGGCTGCCTGCATCTGTCAGAGATCTTGAAATCAGGGGATGGGATGAGGTTGATGTCATAATTTTCTGCGGGGATGCATATATCGACCATCCGTCATTCGGACCGGCAGTTATTGGGCGCGTTATAGAGGATGAAGGATTCAGGGCAGCGATAGTGCCCCAGCCAAACTGGAAGGATGACCTTCGTGATTTTAAGAAGCTGGGAAAACCGAAGTATTTCTTCGGAGTTACCGCGGGCAATATGGATTCGATGGTGAATCATTATACTGCCGCAAAACGCCTGAGATCAGATGATGCCTATACTCCCGGAGGCAAGGCTGGTTTCAGACCGGATTATCCCACTATAGTCTATACCAGGATCCTTAAACAATTATTCCCGGATGTCCCGGTTGTGATAGGAGGAATAGAGGCTTCCATGCGCAGGCTCACTCATTATGATTACTGGAAGGATAGACTTGAACCATCAATTCTGATAAGCAGCGGAGCCGATATGCTTGTATATGGAATGGGGGAGCAGCCTGTAAGGGAGATTATGAGACTTCTCGGGAAAGGAGTCCCATTCGCTTCACTCAAGACAATACCTCAGACAGTAATTTCGGTGGGGAAGAATGATTATGTCCCAAAGCATAAGAAATGGACTGACAGGGTTCTTAATTCATACGATAAATGTCTGAAAAATAAAAAGTTATTTGCTGAGAACTTCGTTGTATTTGAAAAGGAATCAAACAGGATTGAAGCTGCCAGGCTGACAGAACCTTGCGGGGAAAATATTGTAATAGTAAACCCTCCGTTTCCTCCGATGAGTGAAGATGAAGCGGACAGGTCTTATGATCTCCCGTACAACTACAGGCCTCATCCGCGGTACGACAATAAAGACCCTATCCCTGCCTACGAGATGATCAGGTTCTCTGTCAATATCCACAGGGGCTGCTTCGGAGGCTGCAGTTTTTGCGCGATAGCAGCGCACCAGGGAAAGCATATTGTCCGGAGGTCGGAAAAATCAATAATGAGAGAAATAGACAGGATAGCGTCCCTTTCTTCATTCAGGGGCTACCTGAGTGATCTCGGCGGTCCGTCAGCCAATATGTACGGGATGAAAGGAATAGATATGGATCTCTGCAGGAAATGTTCCCGCCCTTCATGCATATGGCCGGGAGTGTGCAAAAACCTTAATACCGATCATAAAACGCTTACAGCTCTTTACAGGAAAGTGAACGGGAGAGAGGATATAAAAAAGGCATTTATCGGGAGCGGTATAAGATATGATCTTCTTTTTCCGGAGTGGAACAAAAATGCAGGAAGAAGTGAGAAGGAATATTTTGAGGAACTTGTCACAGGGCATGTTTCAGGGAGACTAAAGGTAGCTCCTGAACATACATCACTTCACGTAATTAACCTTATGCGGAAAGTGCCGTTCAGCCTGTTTAAATCACTTAAAAAACAATTTATAGATATCAAATCAAGATATTCACTTAATTATGAGCTGGTCCCGTACTTCATATCTTCTCTCCCCGGATGCACTGAGCAGGATATGCGCGATCTTGCCGGAGAGGTGAAGGTACTTGGCTTAAGACCTGAGCAGGTTCAGGACTTCACACCTACGCCAATGACTCATTCGACGGTAATGTTCTACACAGGTTTTGATCCTTATACAGGCCGGAAAGTTTTTGTGGAAAGAAGTATAGAAGGTAAAAAACGGCAAAAAGAGTATTTCTTCAGGAAACGGATAAATGAGTAAATTATGAAAGTTCATATTTATTTATCCGAATATTCTTTAAGGATATTCTTCACATCGTCAGGCGCTACCCTCCCGAAGGTTTTGTCGCCGACCATCACAACTGGAGCCAGTCCGCATGCACCGACACATCTAAGGCTCGAGAGGGAGAATTTACCGTCTTTGGTGGTCTGGCCAACCTGAAGACCGAGTTCCTTCCTGAATTCCTCCAGCACTTTCTCCGCCCCGCGGACATAGCATGCTGTTCCCATACATATGCTTATGGGATGTTTTCCCTTCGGGGTCATTGTGAAAAATGAATAAAAAGTGACTACTCCATAAACCTTCGCGACAGGAACATCCAGTTCGGCAGAGATCACTTCCTGGACTTCGGCCGGCAGGTATCCGAAATGTTCCTGGCATTTGTGAAGAACATTGATAAGTTCCTGTGGATCTTTATTGAAGGATGCGCAGATCTCCCTGATCTTTTCGGCATCTTCCTGTCTCAATTCTATCTTAATACTTGACATGGCAACAGATATTTTGCAGTACCTTTTAGTATCTTATTGTTTTACAATTATTTTCTTCTTCTTTTCGAAGTAATGTGTATGAAGCAGCTTGTGAGCTTTCTCACTGTTTGGTTTACCCAGGAACTCTTCATAAAGCTTTATTATGAAAGGATTCTCGTGCGATTTTCTCAGGGGCTTCTTCCTGTCTTCGGCATAAATTGCAGCAGCCCTGGCTTTAATTATTTCCGAGTTGCCGTGATGAAGCGGCTGACCGCCACCGCCGATACAGCCTCCCGGGCAGGCCATCACTTCGATTGCATGAAACTGCGATTTGCCGGCTCGCACATCATTGAGAAGCTTCCTTGCATTACCCAGTCCATGTGCGATACCTATGTTCAGCGGAAGGCCGTCAAAGTCGATGGTTGCAGACCTTACCCCTTCAAATCCCCTTAATTCCGTGAAGTCAAGCCTGTTGAGCTTTTTACCTGTGTGAAGCTCGTATGCTGTACGTACGGCAGCTTCTATAACACCTCCGGTGGTTCCGAAAATAACTCCGGCACCGGTCGATTCACCGAGAGGAGCGTCGAAATCGCTGTCCTCCAGATTATTGAGATCTATATTTGCCTGTTTGATAAATACAGCCAGTTCTCTTGTTGAAATGGAAAAATCCACATCTCTGTTACCATTAACCGAGAATTCTCCTCTCTGGCACTCGTATTTCTTTGCAAGGCATGGCATTATCGAGACTACCACGAGATCTTTCCTGTCGACCTTTATCTTGTCGGCAAAATATGTCTTGGCTATTGCTCCGAACATCTGCTGCGGTGATTTTGCGCTTGAAGGCACATCTTTTAGGTCGGGGAAATACTCTTCAAAAAAGTTAACCCATCCTGGGCAGCAGGAGGTAAGTATTGGTAATCTTGCCGTTTTGTCTCCTTTCAGATGCCTGTTCAATCTGTCAAGAAGCTCAGTACCCTCTTCCATTATTGTCAGGTCGGCGCCAAAGTCAGTGTCAAAGACATAATCGAACCCGAGAGCTCTCAGCGCGGTTACCATTTTACCTGTTACAAGCGTTCCTGGCTCCATTCCGAAGAGTTCGCCCAGTGCAGCACGCACTGCAGGAGCTGTCTGGACGATTACTGTTTTTGTGGGATCTGCAAGGGCGCGGAGTACATCGGGAGTATGATCAACCTCTGTAAGGGCTCCTGTCGGGCATACTGCAACACACTGTCCGCAATAGGTACAGGTGGAGTGCTCAAGGTTCTGTTCAAAAGCAGGAGCGACGGTTGCCATGAATCCCCTGTTAACAGCGCTGAGCGCTCCTACCGTCTGGACAACATTACACATCATCTCGCATCTGCGGCAGAGTATGCATTTATCCTGGTCCCTGATTATAGACGGGGATGTATCTTTTTTATATGTCGACATTGCAGCTATCTCCTGTCCCGGAATCTCCCTGATACCCAGCTGATGCGCCATTGCCTGCAGTTCACAGTTGCCGGATTTCGGGCAGATAAGGCAATCTTTAGGGTGATCTGAAAGGATGAATTCCATTACTGTGCGTCTGGCATTGAGCACCCTTGTTGTATGGGTGCTGACCACCATGCCTTCCTCGCAGTTTGTCGCGCAGGAAGGAGCAAGGTTACGTCTTCCCTTCACCTCAACCACGCATATACGGCAGCCTGCAGGTTTATTCTCGATACAGAGATCTTTGAGTTCCATGTAGCAAAGGACAGGTATATCGATCCCTGTCATTTTTGCTGCTTTATTTATTGTTGTGCCCTTGGGCACTTCAACCTGCTTGTTATCTATTGTAAGTTTGATTGTTTCCATTTCCAGCACTCCTTTAATTACCTGATTATTATAGCGTCAAACTTGCATTTCTCCATGCATGCACCGCATTTGATGCAAATAGACGGGTTTATCAGATGCGGTTCTTTCCTTTCACCAGTTATTGCATTTACAGGGCAGACCCTGGCGCAGGCTGTGCATCCCACGCAGTTTGCAGATATGATGAAGTATTCCATCAGGTCCTTGCACTGCCCTGCAGGGCATTTCTTTGTAGTCACATGCGATACGTACTCTTCCCTGAAGTTCTCGAGTGTTGATAATACCGGATTAGGTGAACTCTGTCCGAGTCCGCAAAGTGATGTATCCTTGATAACAAGGCTCATATTTTTCAGCCGGTCGAGATCTGCAAGATTTCCTTTTCCCTTCGTGATATGTTCGAGCAGTTCGTGGAGACGCTTGTTACCGATACGGCAGGGCGCGCATTTTCCGCACGACTCTTCAACGGTGAAGTCAAGGAAGAACTTCGCGACCGAGACCATGCAGTCATCCTCATCCATAACTATAAGTCCGCCCGAGCCCATCATTGAACCTGCTGCGGTAAGATTGTCAAAATCAATGGGAGTGTCGAGATGTTTCTCTGTAAGACAGCCTCCGGACGGACCACCGGTCTGAGCAGCCTTGAACTTTTTCCCTTTTCTGATTCCTCCGCCGATTTCGAAAATAACTTCTCTCAGAGTGGTACCCATCGGCACTTCAATCAGCCCGACATTATTTATTTTACCTGCAAGTGCAAAGACTTTTGTCCCTTTTGATTTTTCAGTACCAATGCTGTTGAACCATTCAGCACCTTTGAGGATAATCGGTGATATGCAGGCAAAGGTTTCAACATTATTGACATTTGTCGGCTTCCCTCTGAATCCAGCCTCCGCGGGGAAGGGAGGTTTCACAGTGGGTTCGCCTCTCAATCCTTCCATTGAATGGATAAGAGCTGTTTCTTCACCACAGACAAAAGCTCCTGCTCCATACCTGATCTCAATGTCGAAATCAAATCCTGTTCCCAAAATATTGGTGCCGAGCAGACCGTAATCTTTTGCCTGGGTGATCGCTGTTTTCAGCCGCGCCACGGCGAGCGGGTATTCTGCACGTATATAAATAAGGCCTTTGTGTGCTTCAATGCTGTATCCGCAGATTGCCATTGCTTCGAGTACAGAATGGGGATCGCCTTCCAGAACCGACCTGTCCATGAATGCTCCGGGATCACCTTCATCGGCATTGCAGACGACATACTTCTCATCAGATTTGTTTTTCGAGGCAATTTCCCATTTAAGCCCGGTGGGAAATCCTCCTCCTCCTCTGCCCCGCAGGCCGGAATCCTTGATTATTCTGATCACATCAGCAGGCTTCATTTCGGTGAGAACCTTACCAAGCGCTTCATAAGCATTGTGGGCAATAGCATCATCAATATCCTCCGGATCGATTATGCCGCAATTCCTGAGCACTATACGGAGCTGTTTCCTGTGCGATGCCAGTTCACCTTCCGTGGAGATAGTTTTTCCGGTAGCCGCATCTTTATACAGAAGCCTTTCAACTTTCCGTCCTTTCATGACATGTTCTGTCACAATTTCCTTTGCATCTTCCGGCGATACACTGGTATAAACGACATCACCCGGCATTATTTTTACTACCGGCCCCAGGGCGCATAATCCGAAGCAGCCTGTTCCGGTAACTGTAACGTTGTTCTCAAGTGCATTGGCTTCAAGCTCTATACGCAGATTATCGAGGATGTCTTCACTCTGATTACCGTGGCAGCTTGAACCTCCGCATACCATTATTTGCATCTTATTTACTGACATTATTTTTCCTCCAGAAGTCTGGTTGTTAAATGGTCCGGTAATTTACTGGCAGTATCCCGTCAATAAATTCCCCGTTCTTTATATATTTCTCAATTATCTCATCAGCTCTGAGCTTATCTACATTTCCGAAGACAACAGGGGCTTCGCCCGGGCGGGTGACCTCAACCGTAGGTTCAGCGAAGGAATAACCCATATCTCCGGTGCTTATGACATAAGAGTCGATATTTCTCTTTTCAAGCTCAAGCCTGAAGAGTTCATAAATCTCCTTTGCACCTGAAGCAAGTCCGCTTGTTCCCATATGGACCCTGACACGGGTTTTTCCGGTCTGGTGTTTTTTTTCAAGGATCTGGTTTTTCTTTTTTTTCAGAACTGAAATTGAATTGATCGGTTTCATATATGATTGATTTACAGTGGTATAGTATGAAATATAGATTAAATAATATAATGAGTGTCGGAAATGATAAATGAAAAAATATTTATGACAAATTGACGAGGATTCCTCACTTCGTTCGGAATGACAGGATAGTCATGGGATGTAAGGGAAGAAGGGGCGATTTGTATAAATATTTGTGCTTTCTCTTGATGGTCGAAGCAAATCGCCCCTTCTTCCCATTCTCACTTATAACAACCTGTCATTCCGAGTCCCGTCCCGATCCCGAATACTCGGGACGGGATGTGGACGAGGAATCTTCGTTTTGTTATTAATCATTCCTGATACTCATAAATAATACTTTCCGACGCAAAAATAATAATTTTCTGTTAATAAAATAACACTGTTAATAAAATAACAATATTTTATACTAATTCTAAATAGCAATAATATCTGACTAGATTGAAGAATTTATGTTATTCATTAAACAGCAGGTTGAAATTGTCTTGTAATTATTTGTTCCTCAGATTCTTAAATTCTGAGGTGGATTTCCATACAGGGAATTTACGTGAAAATGCGAGTTCATAGCCTATGTTAAATGCCAGTCGTGCATCTTCAGCAATGCCTTCCATATCCCATTTATCAGGTTCATAGTTATCTGCAGGCTTGTGATACCTGTTCTCAATATAATCTTTCTCCCGGGCTGCTGCCCATTCCTTACCATATTGACGGCTGTCCGTATTTCCCCTTGCATAAAGCGATGGTACGCCTTTAAGTACGAATGCAAAATGGTCTGACCTGAAGAACATACCGGTGTGTGAATTCGGATCCTTTACGATATACCTGTCCTGTAGTGTTGCAGCCCTTGCTGCATAGTCATCCAGTTCAGATTGCCCGAAACCTGTTATCATTACATCCTTCATTCTTCCGGCAGGCAGCATTAGGTCGTTATTGATACAGGCTACGGTTCTTTCCATCGGTATAACCGGATTCTCTGTATACCAGACTGATCCGATAAGTCCCTCTTCCTCGCATGTAGGGAAAAATATGATTATGCTTCTTTCCGGGTTTCGTTCCAGCCTGGTAAATGCATTGCCAATAGAAAACGCCCAGGCTATTGAGGTCCCGTTATCGACAGCGCCGTTATATATAGAGTCACCGTTTTCCTTTTCGCCGATACCGAAGTGATCCCAGTGTGCAGTGTATACTATGCACTCATCAGCTCTCCGTGATCCTTTGAGTATTCCTGCAACATTTATCGATTTATTGAACCTGGCGCTGTTTCTGACAGATAAAGATACCTGCAGGTTCAATGGGAAACCTCTGAAACCTTTCTTGCAGGATTCCTGCCTGAGTTTTTCAACATTATATCCTGCTTCACCAAAAAGCTTATCGGAAGCTCCTGCTGAAAGCCATCCGGTAAAACGGCACAAGTGCCTGTTACTGTCGGCATCCTGCATATAGAAACGCGGAGTTATTGAACTTTTCCTCGGAATGGAATACGGATATCCGGCCCCTTCCGTCTCATGGACAATAAGTATCCCTTCTGCTCCCTGTCTTGCTGCTTCTTCATATTTATATGTCCACCTGCCGTAATATGTCATTTCCCTTCCTTTGAACAGAAGCGAATCGCCCGTGTATAATCCGGGATCATTTATCAGGACAATGACTGTTTTACCTTTCACGTCAAGACCTGCGTAATCGTTCCATCCGTATTCAGGAGCTACTATACCGAAACCCGCAAATATTATTTCCGAACGATCGGTTTTTATTGTATCACAAATCTGAGGAGATATTATAGCCGCTTCATCAGGAGAGGAAAAACTTAATATTTTTTCTGAAGATCGTGAAATGTCAATCCCTTTGATTTCAGAGGATATCTCAACCACCGGCACATCCTGGAAATAACTGCCGTTAAAAGCCGGGTCAAATCCTATAAGTCTCAGATGATCTGCCAGGTAGTTAACAGTAATGACCTCACCTTCTGTAAATGGCGCTCTTCCCATAAACCTGTCGGATCCCAGATCGGAAACATAATTTACCAGGTCTTCTTTTTTTATGCTCTGCACAGCGTTGTTAAAATCCTTTTTTCTGCCTGAGCAGGAAAAGGTCACAACCAGTATGATAAAAAGGATCAGATATTTCATCATGATATGGATTATTGTGATTACAGTGGCTGTAAAATTATAAAATGTTTGATTAAAACTTTATTTCAGCGCCGTTACCCTTAATCCTTAATCTTCTTTTAATTTTCTTATTTTTACAGCCACTATTACTATCGAACCATAATTAGAATTCCTATGATCCAACCAGTCTTAAACAGGAGAATCCTGTTGTTTTTAATAATTATTCTCGCAGCTGCATCATTACAGGCTCAGATGCCTCAAAGGAACTTTAACCAGGTAGCTGTTCTCGGCTGGGCAGACGACACCCATTATCTGATCCGTAATTTTGATGCCGATAAAAAGCTGGTAACATACAGGGTTGATATCCGGTCGGGAAAGGGAGTTGTTGTAACTCCGGTAAAGACAGACAGGGAACTGCTTGAGGATTCTCTGCCGGAGGGAGTGTCCATTTCTTCTTCTGATGTTGTAAGCCCGGACCAGAAAAGCGTGGTTTTTGTAAGTGATGGTGATCTATTCTATTTTAAAAGAGGTGACAACGAAGTTAAAAGATTAACCGGTGATAAAGCTCCCGAGGTTAATACCAGATTCTCTCCGGATGGGAATAAGATTGCCTATACAAAGAATAAGGATCTTTATGTTTATGATCTTGTTGCCGGCAGGGAAATACGGCTTACCACAGATGCAACAGACAGAATTTACAACGGCTATGCAGCTTGGATTTATTATGAAGAGATTCTTGGCAGGCCAAGCCGTTATGCAGCTTTCTGGTGGTCGCCTGACGGGAATAAGATAGCATATCTCAGATTCGATGAAACCGAAGTGCCGGTTTTCACTCTCAACAGGCTTGATGAACCTGACGGCATTCACGGAACTCTGGAAGTTGTTCCCTATCCCAAATCCGGCGATCCTAATCCAAAGGTTAAAATGGGAGTTGCCGATATAGCCTCTGAAAAGACCACATGGATCAAAACAGATTACACTGTTGACCAGTATATTGCATGGCCTTTCTGGACCCCTGACAGCAGAAAGCTTGCTGTTCAGATTGTTAACCGCGATCAGACTGACCTGAAAATCATACTTGCAAATCCTTCAACCGGTGATTTTGATCAGATTTATGAAGAGACTTACAGGACATGGATAGAATTCCACGAGGATATCAAGGTACTGCAGGACAATTCGGGCTTTATATTGCGAAGCTATAAATCCGGCTGGGAGAATCTTTATTATATAGGATGGGATGGCAGCCAGATTTCTCAGCTTACAAACTTTGATTTCAGGGTAACCGCCATTGACAGAGTGGATGAAGAAATGAAAATGGTTTATTTTTCAGCAACGGGACCTGAATCGACCGACGTGCACAGTTACAGGGTCGGATTTGACGGAAAAAACCTTATACAGATCACACGTGGCGCCGGGAATCACAATGTAAGTATCTCGCCTAAAGGAAGTTATTTTATTGATACATGGAACAGTATTACAAGCCCTGGTTCAATTATCTCATACGATAAAAAGGGTAAAATGATCAGGGAGATACATAAATTTGAACAGCCCGATACTGATCCGTCAAAATACGCGAGACCCGAGTTTGTAAAGATCATGACTTCCGACGGATTGTTCAGCATGCCTGCAATAATTACTTACCCGCTTAACTTTGATGCTTCAAGAAAGTACCCGGTGATCTTTGATATCTATGGCGGTCCGGATTCAAAAAATGTAACCAACAGATGGCAGGGTTCAAATCCTTCATGGTATTCGCGGAATGATATTATAACGATTAAGGTGGATCACAGGGGTTCAGGCCAGTTCGGCAAGAAAGGACTCGATTATATGTACCGCTCTCTTGGAAAATGGGAGATACTCGATTATGCCGATGCGGTGAAATGGCTGCGTGAAAAACCTTTTATTGATCCGGCAAGGATGGGAATTACAGGCAGCTCATATGGAGGATATATGACTTGTCTTGCGCTTACCAAAGGAGCGGACTACTGGACACACGGCTTTGCCCAGTACTCAGTTACTGATTACAGGTTATATGATAATGTTTATACTGAAAGGTATATGGATACTCCCCAGGATAATCCTGAAGGATATAAGGATGGATCCTGTCTGACCTGGGTAAAAAACTATAAGGGGAAGTTATATTTAACTCATGGCGATATGGATGACAATGTACACATGCAGAATTCCATATGGCTGATTTCAAAGCTTCAGGAAGAGGGAAAGACTTTTCAGTTCATGATATACCCTGGCTGGCGTCACGGCGTCAGAGGTTTGAAAGGGATTCATGAACAGAATGAAATGAACCAGTTCTGGCTTGAGAATTTTTTTGGTAAATGATCCGGGTACCTGGTTCTCGGTACTCAGTACTCGGTTACCGGTTGAATAAATTGTAACAAAATGAATAATAGAATGAAGAAATTGTTTTCGGAATATATTCTGTTGCTGTTTCTGTCTATGATAATTAATGCTCCTTCCAGAGCAGAGCTTAAGCCGAAGGAAAGAAATATTCTCGCGAATGAAGCAAAGAGTGTCGACCTGGCAAAGTCATTAGTAACGGATAATTCCTGGAACAAACTGCCCGGATATAAAGACAGGCCATTCTGGGAAGGCCTGGCTGCAAACATCAGGCAGGAGTATATCAAAAGAGCAGAAGGTTATCTGGGTTATAACTGGCCTGTTGTAAAAGCAACTGATTATCTTGAATTCATCCGTTCCGGAGACCGGAGGCAGGAGGTCTATTCTGCTTGCAGCAATGCACTCATCGGACTGGTTATGGGTGAGCTGATGGAGGGGAAAGGCAGATTCATCGATCAGATAATCAACGGTGTATGGTACTACAGTGAACAGACGTGGTGGGGCTGGTCGGCACACCTGGGTCCACAGAAAATCGGTGCCGGCCTGCCGGATATAAATGACCCTTATGTCGATCTGGGCGTCGGCGAAGTGACAAGCAATCTGGCGTGGACATACTGTTTATTCAAAGAACAGTTTGATAAAGTCCATCCGCTGATCTCGCAAAGGCTGAAGCAGGAACTGTACAATAAGGCACTGAACCCATACTTCGAAAGGGACGATTTCGGATATATGGGCTTCAGGGGCGGGAGACCCAATAACTGGAACCCCTGGGTAAATTACAATATGCTCAACAGCTTTCTGCTGATGGAAGGTGATCCTGTAAAGAAAATTGCAGCAGTCAATAAAATAATCAATTCACTCGATAAATTTCTGAACGGATACTCCGATGACGGCGGATGTGATGAAGGTCCTTCATACTGGGGCGCTGCAGGTGCACTTCTTTATGAAAGCCTTGAAATCCTTAAAAATGCTACAGGAGGTAAATTCGATGTATTTGACGATCCCCTGATTCGGAATATAGGGACATATTTTCCGAAGGTGAATATTCACGCACCTTATTTTATAAATTTTGCAGACGCAGATGCCACAACAGGCGGCAATGCATCAGCAGTTTACAGATATGGCAAAGCAATAAATGACAAACAGATGCAGCAGTTCGGGGCATATCTGGCAAGACTGGGTAACTGGGGTGAGCACAGCATGGGAGGGAAGATATGCGACCAGATTAAGAACCTGGGTCTGGTAACTGAGATCCGTTCAGCAGAAGCAAGTGAAGCGCTTGTCGCTAATTTCTGGTTCCCCGAGACCGAAATAGCTGGTGCACGCGATAAGGAGAACAGCTATCTGGGATTTTTCTTCGGGGCCAAAGGCGGCTTCAACGCCGAGAGTCATAACCACAACGATGTCGGCTCATGCCTGATGTATTTTGACGGGAAACCGTGCCTGATAGATCTCGGCAGGGAGGAATATGTGGCAAAAACTTTCAGTTCCAGGAGATATGAGATATGGACCATGCAATCGGGGTATCATAATCTTCCTGTGATAAACGGAACAGAACAGAAAGACGGCAGCAGATTCAAAGCCGTGAATACAGCTTTTGCTTCAAATTCAAAGTCAGCAACTTTCTCGGCCGATATAGCCGGAGCTTATACTGAGGAAGCAAAAGTTAAAACATGGGTTAGGAGCTATAAATTAAACAGGGGCAGGACTTTTATTATCAACGATAAATATGAGCTTAACGGCTTGAGCAGTGAAGCAACAAGCTCGAACCTTATGACCTCATGCAAGGTCTCGCAGGTGAAGCCCGGCCAGCTCAGGTTCGACGGGGAAGGCTTCGGCCTGTATATGAATTACAATCCGAAATCTGCTAAACCGGAAATTGAGTTCATAGAGGTGACAGACAGGTCCCTGAAACGCTACTGGCCGAACGGAGTTACCAGAGTGAAAATGGAATTCATAAATCCCGGATTAAAGGGAAGTCAGGTATTTACATTTACCAGAGCCCAGTAAGGTACAGGTTATTAAGGCGTTAAGGTAAATAAGCAACAGGACTAGAAGATAATAAGACCAATTAATAAGTACTTTATGATTACAGGTATTCTCAGGGAAGGCGGAACTGAATCGAGGGTAGCCATGCTTCCGGGTGAAGTTACCGCTCTAAGGAAGCTGGGTATGGAGGTTATGGTTGAAAATGATGCCGGCATGAAGGCCTTTGCTTCTGACAGCGATTATCAGAAAGCCGGTGCAGTGGTTTTATCCAGAAAAGAAGTAATATCAAAATCAGATCTACTGCTTTCTGTCAATATTATTTCAGAAGAAGATATATCTGCCTGCAGGAAAGGTCAGGTACTGTGTTCTGTACTGAGTCCTGCAGAAAATGGCAGCTGGATTGAAAAGGCCAGGAACTCAGGACTGACAGTACTTGCACTCGACCTTGTACCTCGTACTACAAGAGCCCAGGCAATGGACATACTATCTTCGATGGCAACTGTTTCCGGGTATAAAGCTGTTTTGCATGCGGCTTCGCTTCTCCCAAGGTTTTTTCCGATGTTCATGTCGGCAGCAGGCACAATAAAACCATCGCGTGTACTGATTCTTGGTGCAGGTGTTGCCGGCCTGGAGGCAATAGCCATTGCAAGAAAGCTCGGCGCTGTCGTAGAAGTTTTCGATGTCAGAGCTGCAGTTAAGGAGGAAGTAAAAAGCCTGGGAGGCAAGTTCATTGAGGTCGAAGGTGCAAAAGAGGATGGATCGGCCGGGGGTTATGCAGTCGAGCAGTCTGAAGACTTCAGAAAAAAACAACAGGAGATAATACAGCAAAGGGCAGCAGCAGCAGACGTAGTTATAGCAACTGCCCAGATACCCGGGAAAAAAGCTCCGGTTCTGCTTCTGAAGGATACTGTCAATATCATGAAACCAGGATCAGTCATAATTGACCTGGCAGCCTCAACAGGCGGTAACTGCGAACTGACGCAGAATGGAAAGACAATAGAGGTCAATGGTGTAAAAATAGTTGGTAAATCAGACTATCCTTCCGATATGCCGGCAGATGCGAGCAGGATGTTTGGATGCAATATCATAAGCCTCCTGAAAATCATTATCGATAAGGAAGGTAGGATTGTTATCAACCTGAAGGATGAAATCATTGCAGGGACAACAGCGGTTCATAACGGGGAATACATAAGCCTGCGTATAAAGCAGATTCTTAATATAAAATAAGTCATTCATGGAAAATATTCTGGGATTTTTCTTGCAGCACAGGGAGGCTATTTTTATCGTGATCCTTTCGATATTTCTTGGCATTGAAGTAATAAGCCATGTCCCGGCAATTCTTCATACACCTCTTATGTCGGGTGCCAATGCCATTCATGGCGTGGTGATAATAGGAGCTATAATTGTT
>Ga0172362_10001026_pt1 | contig 23629 bp, 29 predicted proteins | sample LakKivs1_kivu2a2_FD_114534 | JGI IMG/M metagenome (GOLD analysis project Ga0172362, IMG submission 114534) | Sediment microbial communities from Lake Kivu, Rwanda - Sediment s1_kivu2a2 | ecosystem: Environmental > Aquatic > Freshwater > Lake > Sediment | place: Rwanda: Western Province, Lake... | reverse complement strand
TTGCAGGTCCTGTTCTTCCTCTTAATACTTGGTATCATTTAGCGTGGGTTTTTAACGGAACTAATGGGTTTCATTATCACAACGGAACTCTTATAAGTGTTCACTCGGAAAACGCTATTGTTACTTCCAACAAACCTATTCTAATCGGAAAGACAACATCTTTTCTCAACGGCACAATAGATGAGGTAATGATTTTCAATAGAAGCTTGAGCAATGCCGAAGTCTTAGCTCTTTATAACAACCAATCTCCCAGGTTTTATCCTCACGGAAGCCAGTATATCTTTCCCATAAACATCACTCCAGGGATGAACACATTAAACCTCACATTATCTAACAGCCAGGAGCTTATGAATTCTTCTATCAACATAAGCATTGGGGAATGGCACGAATCTATTGGATACGACGATTCGGATGACTACATTATTGGCTCATGGCACTTCAACGGAAGCGCAGGGGACTGCTCAGGCAAAGGATACGATGGAACTTTGTCAGGCGATACTGCTCTTACGCCTTACGGCAAATACGGACAGGCATACACTTTTGACGGCAACGGCGACTATATCTCTACATCTTTAAACACTAGTTTCGCAGTAAACTCCACTTTATGCTTTTGGGCTAAGGGTGCCAAAGAAGGCGCTACTGATATTGTAGTAGGGGATTCCCTGGCATCAACAAGATATTACTTCAGGCTGAGGCAGAACTCTGACTTAATCCAGTACAGGATAGGCTCTAATACATATTCCTCCACATCCACGCTTGTAAATTATGTCAACAACTGGCAGCACTTCTGCGCAACCTATAACGGCACAGAAGCATTGTTTTACATTGACGGCGCATTTGCCTCAAAGTCTACAAATCCCTCAGATACATCCGGAGTGACAGGCAATCTCTGGATCGGAAGCAGGCAGGAAGGCAACTATTTCAACGGCACTCTTGACGAAATTATCATCATCAACAGGACTCTCTCTCAAAATGAGATCAAAGAACTTTATATTAAAGGAAGGATGAACTGGTCAGTCCAGTCTTTTGCAGGAATTAACAATAATCGTTCTATTTTTAGTATAGATCCTTTAACAACAAACATTCTTCCCATTATTAGGCTTAGTTCAGGAGATGGTTTTTATTCTCCTGTAACTATTGGTAATATAACTATTGACATATACTCACCAAGTCAAACTCTATTTCAAGTAGCTAATCTTGACTTAAATGGAAGATTTGACGATATAAGTTTTTATAACAATAAGATTTGGTGTGATAACTGCAATTCTTCTGATGGATTGATTACGCAATTTAACAATAATGGTTATTTCGGCAACAGAAGTTTTAACACTTCTTTTCAAGCTGGAGAAAACATCATAGGAGGAAGCTTTTTGGGAGGCAATTATTGGTATGGAGCAAACATAAACTTGGCTTATACTTCTGAAAACTGCACTTGCAATGCTTCTGGTATTTGTCAAGAAGCATTCAATCTAAGTAATGAAGATTTAATAGGTGTAAATTATGATTATCTGCCTCTTTGTTATTATCAGCCATCCTGTGGAGATCACATAACAGCAAATGTTGTATTAACTGCAAATCTATCTTGTGCAGGAGATGCCTTAATCAATGATGGGGATAATATTATATTGGATTGCGATGGATATAGCATAATTGGAAATGGAAGTGGCATTGGAGTATCTTCTGTTAATGATGAGAATGTAACTATAAAGAATTGTGAAATCTACAATTTCAGCAGAGGCATAAGTTTGAGTAATGGCGCTAATAATCTTACAGTCTATAACAATACAATCCATAATAACACAAATCAGGGAATATACTCATATGCCACTGGTGTTTTGAACATAACCTCTAATGACATCTATTATAATGATAATGATGGGATATATCTGGATGAAACAAGCGGTCCAAATACAATATTTTCCAATATTATCCATAATAATAATCGCTACGGAATAGGCATAAATTATGGGGGAGGCATAATCACCCGCAATACAATAACAGACAATTTAAAAGGAATCAATTTTATGTTTGCAAGCGACAGTCTAATTTATGATAATTATTTCAACAATACCCAGAATGTAGATGAGAGTAGCGGTAGCAATCTTTACAATACAACTTACAGCTGTTCTGGAGGATCTGGACAAAATATAATTGGGGGGGATTGCATTGGAGGAAATTATTGGAGTGATTATACTGGTTATGATTCCTCCGGCGATGGAATTGGCGACACCCAGCTTCCTTATAATGTTGGCATATCATCTGGAGGAGACTATCTTCCATTATCTGGTTATGGACAGACAATCAATATTAATTTTGGAGACAATATAACAGGAGTCCAATGGAGAGTGCCATTCTGGACTGGAACTACTGCTTACAATGTTATGCCCACAGGCCAAAATAATACAAATCCATTATTTAGAGTATACAATACAAGAATTGTAGTTGCTGATTTGAAAGTTAAATTGAACGATACTTATCCTAATGTAATTACATTCTGTGCAAATAACTCAGACTTTTCAGATGCTGATGACAATATAGCGATAGTGCTTAATACAAGCTATCAGACGATCTATGCAAACCAGGCTGGGAATAGCGGGCAATTAGCGCAAATATGGTGTTACAGGAATTACACTAATATTCCTAATCCAAAGAAATCAATAGGATGGGACTGGTCAAACACTTAAAATGGCAGAAGAAGGCAAAGATTATGAAATAATAATTGAGCAGACTAAAACCTTAGATAGCTTGGCTGTCATAGGGCAGATAGCACATCTAAACTCTGATGCCTATATTCTTAATACATCTGAGCAAACTATCAATTCAGATGCTTGGATATTAAAATCTGGCAATGAAAAAACTATCAATTCTGATGCATGGATACAATCTAAGCATCATGGAGAAGAAGAAATTTTTGTATTTAGAAAGGAAATCAATTCAGATGCTTGGATATTAAAATCTGGCAATGAAGAAACTATCAATTCTGATGCATGGATAACAGGCATACAAAGAATAACTTCAGACGCGTATATCAAGAAGATAGATAGTGAAGAAACAATAAATTCTGACGCTTATATTTTGCAGACTTATGAAATTACTATAACATCTGATGCTTGTATTATGTTGGCTCCTGCACCTGACCAATCAATAACTTCAGACGCATTCATCATTATGGACGGAAAGACAGTTTATGGCGGTGTGGCTGCACACTGCGGAACTATAGCTAGCGTTGCAACACTAATAGATTGTCAAGGAGTTCCATGGAGCAAATGCCATTTGTGGTGGAATGGAGCAAGGAATGATATATGTGTGCTATGGAAATTCCTTTAATAAAATAAAGGAGGAAATTCAATACAATGGGACAAGAAACAATAAATTCTGACGCAGTTATTGCAGATATTGGTATCCCTCATCCCATAAGTCCGCTGGCAGGTGGAAACATGAACATATGCGATAGCAACCAATGGATAGAATTTACAGTTCCTTATAATAAATACCCTGGAAAAGGACAGCATATACATATACAAATAGGAAATAGTGACTTTTCCACATTAGCTTTGGAGGATTATAGCTGGAATCATGTAGGAGACTGGCAGTATTATGATGAAAGCGATGGACAATGGAAGAATTGGCCTGCAAGAGGATTATTACCGAGCGATACTGATTAAAAATGGCTGAATCTGGAAAAGAATTTGAGATAATCATTGAAAGAACAAAAACTTTAGATAGTTTGACTGTCATCAGCCAGCCTGCTGGAAAATACAGAAAGGGCAGATTTAGACCATATGGAAAGATGAATCCTGGGGTTTATTATTGGAGAGTCAGAGGCGTTGTAAGACAATGAATGTAAATGAAACATTAAAGATAGGATCTTTGATATTAATCCTGCTAGTCAGCGGAGTAATCTATATCCAGATGAATGATTTAAAGATGAGGATTGATTTGGATAAAACTACTTTTTATGTTTACGATGGCAGATGGGTTATTTCTGGAGTGGAATATAACAGACTTTTTAATGGCACTAAAATTATGTATCGTATTACATCAAAAATATCCGTTGAAAAAGAAATAAATGGAAATAATGTTATGATTAGAAGAATGACACCATATAAAAATGGTCCAGTAATAGTAGATGAATATTATTATTCAGGAGATATTAAATCTAAAGAATTATTTCCTATATACCATAAAGTTAAGATATTTAATGGCACGGGCTATCTGTACAGGTACACTGTTGATAGTTTATCTGAAACAGGACCTAAAAAAAAGATAACTGATGTTTATATCCTGTCTTTCGGAAGAAATATGAAAATCAAATTTGAGCCTGGTTATAGATGGGCATGGATTGGTTATCCTTATGGCAGTGATAGTTTCTCTGCCCAATACAGCATAAAATCAGATTATGAAGAATTTAATATGAAATTATTTGATCCTACTAAATTTAATGTAACCTTAAATGAGCCAGCTGATAATTCAAATATAAATTACACATCAAATGGAATACCCATAAATTTTACTGTAGAGGTTGATTCTTCTAATATTACAAGTTGTGTTTTATATGGCAACTTCTCAGGGGTTTGGCAAGCAAATCAAAGTCTTGGGGGAATAGTAGCAAATCATTTCAATGATACCAATGCAACTAATGTCAATTTGAGTTTTACAGCTAAAAGCAACATAACAAAATATATTGAACTTTCAAATGAAACTGATGTTTGGTACAATGAATTTGGCATAAAAGGGTATCCTGGAGATACTTCTGTTGGAGATAATGAAACTGTTCCATGCTGGAATTTCGAATGCAGTGAGTCTTGGATTTATTCTGAAACAAATTCAAATTTTGAAGGGCATATCCAGACAATAGCAATTGATATGTATCAATTATTAAAACCATCCGATCCATCTTGCTCAATGTTTTTTAATTATGGGGATTACAATCAAATAAATGAATCTATCAATTTCAGCAAAGTTGGGAAAATAAGTTTTATTTATCATTTCCTGACAAGAAATAATTATTGGAGGGCAGAAGCATTAATTGGAAATGATGTAGTCTGGAGCAAAGAGGGGAATACTACTACACTTTGGGTTGGTGAAGTTATTTTGGATGTAACTAACAAGACTGAAGTACAGGATTTAAGATTTAGATTATACACTACGACTAATGCTCCTTCAGAGCCATTTTGCACAACAGGAGATATGTATTTTAGAGTAGGAAATATTTCAATATATCCTTATCCTGCAAATATCTCTATAGATATTGGAGCAGATGGGGATTGGGATTTTGTAGGAAATGGAACTTTCACACAACAGGGAATGCTAACTTTTGATGGAGCAGAAATAAACGATTGGATGGCAACGAATTGTATTTCTGAAAATTGTTCAGTGCCTATTATATGGCATTCTGATTCTCCAGGAAAACTCAATATTAACAATATTGCAGTTTATTCAAAAATAAAGAAATATGCTATAACTAACTTTAATCCTTTAGTCTTGCCATGGGGAATTTATAAGTGGAATGTGCTATGCACAAATGATTTAGGTGAAACAGACTGGGGCGACTCCAACTATACATTTACTGTTGGAGATGTTGATACAAATTTTTCAATATGGAATGGAACAACGTGGGATAATGCTTATGATTATTATATTGTGTTTAGATGTGCACCAAATCAATCTTATTGCGAACCAGAAGATCAGAATATAAGCGGAAATCAGAGCATCTACAAGATATGTAATAATGGAACATTCGCTTCCACTTCTGGAGTCCAATTATGGATTAATGAAACATGTCCTGGTATAGATCTTTTATGCAATGATAAAAATTCAACTATTGAAACACTAAATATTACTACAACAAAGAAATATATCAACAGCAGTGAATTAGCAGCAGGGGCATGTATAGATGTATTCTGCTGGGCTAATTACAGCGATCCAAGTCATGGGTGCTATTTTGATATTTATTCTAATGTAACAAGGTAAAATGGCAGAAAGAAAAGGAGGGGGAGTTTTTTATGTAATAAGGACTGTAACGATTACTTCAGATGCAGTCATAAATAAAATTGAAACTAGGACAGAAACAATAAATTCAAATGCTTATATCAAAAAATTAGCGAATACAAAAACAATAGCTTCTGATGCTTTTATAGCAAAGATTCCTACAGAAATAATCTATTCTAATGCCTTTATCAAAAAATTAGGCACTTCCAAAACTCTTAATTCAAATGCCTATATCAAAGAACTAGCACAAGAAGAAACTCTCAATTCAGACGCTTATATAATAAAATCAATATCCAAGGGTCTTGGCTCAGATGCATGGATATTCAAGACTGAATCAAAAACAATAGCTTCTGATCCATACATCAAGAAATTGGAAACAACTCAAACTTTAAATTCTGATGCTAATATAATAAAAGGAGGGATAAAAACAATAGTTTCTGATGCTTGGATAGCGATAATTGAAGAAGAAATATTAACTTCCGATGCTTATATTCTTAAAGTAACATCAAAGACCATAAACTCAGATGCGGAAATAGAAGAAGCAGGAGCTGTGCAAAATATCAATTCAAATGCTTATATACTTCAGACTTATACAAAAACAATAAATTCAACAGCGTATGCAAAAAAGATAGATAATACTGAAACGATAAACTCTAATTTGAATATTGCGGAAATAGGGGATTGGGATTCAACAGGCCCTGTTGATTTCTGGTGTCTTGTTCCAAATGAGCTGACTTCAGATGCTTATATTAAAGTTATAGATAATACTAATACTTTAAATTCATTAAGTTATGTTTTGAAGATAGTAACAGTAACCATCAATTCAGATGCTTGGATAAGAAGGACAGATACAAAACCGCAAGTGATACTGAATGATGATGATACGCCTGAATGGATATTAAACAACACTCATAGCATTGGATGGAGGGAATAAAATGATAAAACTTAAAAATATTAGCGAACAAAAGATTATTATTAAGACAAAAAAGGGAAAAAGGTATGAATTTCAGCCTGGGGAGACATTGAGTCTTCCAAATGATTTGGCAAAAAGCATACTAAAAAGCTCAAAACTATTTGTAAGAGGTGATTAGAGATGGGAGTTTTGCTGAAATGGAAAAAGCCTACTGCTGAGTCCAATTATAATCAGGCAAGAGTATGGAGATCTGATGATAGGGACGGAACATATACTAATATTGCTTCGCAAACAATAGCTGATAACAGCTATTATGACCCCAATGGAAAAGGCGAATATTGGTATAAAATAGATTTTTATGATTCTGTAAATGGGATTGCCAGCAATATGTCCGATCCTTTGCAAGGCGGGATTTATTATGGCTATTGCACTGTTGATGATATAAGGACTGTGACTAACATAAAGCCATCCCAGATATCAGATACTCAGCTGGCAAATCTTATAGAATTTGCCGCATCTCAATTGAATTCTGATATTAATATCCATCATGAAGAAGAAAAGATTGCTTATATCGATGAAACAAAAGAAAATGAGCTTGATGGTGTAAACAGCACTTTTTGGACTAAAGAGTATCCAACAGGGGATAGCAACAATGATTACAGGATAACCACATCAGATATAAGGGTTTTTCAGGTGGATTCTGATGGGGATAAATCAGAGTTAACTGTGTCGCAGATTGACGCAGAAACAGGGGAATTTCATTTGAATGTTGCTCCAACAAGCGATAAAACTCTTTATGTGACTTATGAAAGCGTACAAAGAGTTGTAGATCCACCCCATCAGCTGGTTAAAGCAGCATGCATATTGCTCACAGCAGCATGGGCGTATTCAAAGCTAAATGTTGGAAAAGCAGATAGGTTTCATATGGGAAATCTCACGGTTTTCAGGGATACTAATGCCCATGAGGATTATTACAAGAGATATGTAAGATTAGTGACACTGATAAATGATAGGTCAATAACGGATTACTCGGAAGCTGAAAATATAATCTAAAATGGCAACAAATCCAGAAAATGTAACTAGAAAGAAAACAGTAAATTCAAATGCTTATATTACTGGTAAGAGGACTATAACTGCCAGCGGATTTGTTTTATCTAAATATCAAAGGATATTTTCAGATGCTTATATTGAATATCCAAAGGAAACAATAATCTGTGATGGAGAAATTATAGATGAGATATTAGAAGAATTTGGAACTGATGTATGGGTTAGAGTCGTCACCAAGACATTCCCAAATGAATATGGGGATGCAACTGAAAGCCATATAGATTATAAGAAAAAAGCCATGGTTGTTTCATATACCGCAAGAGATGATGAAGTCAGAGAAGGCATATTTAAATCAGGCGAAATCGTATTTACATTTCCAATATCAGATGAATCATATATAAAGCCTGGAAATAGAATTAAATATGGACCAGATTGGTACGAGATCAGGGAAGTTGTTAAGCAACCAATGCAGGATGTTTTATACCATTTGCAGGCCAGAGTTCAAAAGATTTAATAGTATAAAAAAATACAGAGGAGTATAAACTCCTGGTAGGAGTTTGAATGCCGACAAAAATAATAAAATCGGATGCCTATGTATTAGGCGTAACAAAAGCTAAGGTAATTCAGGATGTGTATAAGGTAATATACACTCTGATGAATAATAATGTTACAGATACTCATTCTCCTACTAGAAGCAAATGGTGGTTTCCTTCATGGCCAGATTCAGACATTGACAACAAAAACAGCTATCCAATAGGAATTATAGAATCTCCAAAAATAAGCTGGGAAAAATACACCCTCACCAGACGATGGGTTATGATTTCAGTGGATATAGAGATCTACCATTATAAAAAAGAGTTGCTGGATCAGCTATCAGATGAAATAATACAGGCAATAGAAACCAAAAGAAATACATTTAGAGGGGTTGAATTGAGATTTGTTAATTTAGAAGGAACAAGCGACAATACAGTTATAAGGGATAAAATAAAAGTTCATTCAAAGATTATGACATTTTCAATGCAATTTCATTTTACAAGAACATATTAAAGATGATAAGGCTAACTATTACAACAAACATACCTGATGCCATAGGTGTTATGAAAGAATTGCCTGAAAGATTTAGAAGTGTAGCTACGGGTATTGTTAAAGGATGGGCGGATGCGTCTGTTAAGAAAGCAATTGAAACTGCTCCAAGATTTACAGGTACATTAGCTTCAAATTTGATAGCAATGGAAATAACAAAACAAAGATGGGGAATTGCTATTACAGGCCCTGCGGCTAATTATGGAAGATATATAGAAAAGGGATTTGCTCCTCACTGGATACCAATAGATTACATGGAGCAACATAGAGGAAGTCCGGGGCAAAAAGGGCAATGGGTTGATAACCCATCAGGCTGGATGTTATCACATCCTTATGGTGCTACAAATACCGGCTTCATAAGAAGAGCAATCATAAATGCTTCCAAAGAGTTGCAAAGAATAGGAAATAATGAGTTAAAAAAAGAATTTGCTAAAAAAAGGTGATAAAAAATGTATAGAATAACAAATCTGACAAAAGAAAAATATCCTATTGACAAGGATGGTATTAATTTTGTCTTAGAACCTGAAGAGAGTGTGGAATGGGAAGATAAACCTAGATTTGGCTACAACCCAAGACACATCAAGATTGAAGAGATAAAAAAGAAAACAGAAAAAAGGAAAGAAATCAAAGAAGGAGGTGATTAAATATGACTATGCCAGATCAATGGACTGAAATAGCTTATGTGGCTATATCAGATGAAAATGGAAATCAATACCAGTTTGGAACAATTACAGACACAATAGATATTGCTTGGGGTGCAAGAGATATAGAATCAATAGCTACAATCTCAGCAGGAAGAGTTACCAAATTCATCCCAGAGGAAGTAACAGAAATAACATTGGAATTATTCCCAGTGGGTATAAGTTCTAGCGGAACAACTCCAAATGGTGTAACTGGATGGTTTATGGGATTAGCTCCAACGGCAACAAGCGGAATAGTCACATTTACCAGAAAGAAATTTAGAGTAGCGGTGTTATGGACTACTGTTACAGGGATAACTGATGCAGCAGGAGCAATAAGCTCAGGAGATAGCTTAAGGTTTAGTTTTTGGAATTGTTATCTGACAACAGCTACAGCAGATTTTACAGATGACATTCTGAAGGCAACATGCACTTTCAAATGTCCGCCATATGACAGAGCAGGTTACGGGCTTATAAAGGCTGAAGAAGCTGATAATACAACATTAACAACATTAGGAGCTTACAGCGGAGCTCATCCATAAGAATAGAATGAGGTGAATAGATTATGACTGAAGAGATAAACAAGATAAAAGATAAAATAATGCATCCAAATGCAACAACAATAGCTATAAGGCGCGTACCAAAAGATACAGCAGAATTATTTAAGAAACTTGCAAATGATCGATTTGTTGGCGATTATGGTATGGCGCTGAAATGGCTATGCGATAATGCCATGGCAGAAGCAGAAAGGATGCAAAGATTATATACGGTATTAGAAGACCATGAACATAGGCTGGCAAAACTTGAGAATGCTGAGCCTATGAAGTTTAAAATACACAAGACTATAAGTGGTAAGGAAATAAAGATTCCTATAAAAGAACAGATGAGGTGAATAGAATGGATATTGAGAAATTCAAAAAACACATAAATAAAGGAATTAAAGTAAAACTTAAAGCTAGTGACGGGACTGAAGATGAGTTTGAGTTTAAACCTCTGAATGTAGAACAGTTCTCTACAATGATGATTTTGGGGAATAAACTAAATAAGAACCCTGACAAAGAGAATATAAAAGAACTGATGGATCTCTATGTTGATATTGTCAAAACATCATATCCAGAAATAGAGCAACCAATAGCTGAGCAGTTTGTAGTATCTAATTTTACTGAATTTGCAAATTTGATGGTAAAATTAGCTCCACAAAACATTGATGAAAAAGAAGCAGAGCTATTGAGAAAAATGCAGAACAGAATTAAATCTGAAGAGAAGAATGGGCAGAATCAGGGATAAGATACTCTCTAAGATAAATAAAAAAGACGCTGAGCAACAATTTTATTTTATTCATCATATCTTGATGAGAGAGTATGGATGGATACCTCTTGAAGAGTTTAAAAAACTGCCTATGCAAACTGTTAATAATTTGTTTAAGGAGATTATGGAAGAAAAAAAGCATATGCCTAAATTTAAAACACCTAAAAATAGATAGGAGAAAATAAAATGGGTAGACTAGAAGAAATAGTAGGCACTATGAGGATGGATCTTGAAGATAATGCTACTTCTCAAGCAGTAACAAATTTATCAAAAGTTAAAGTGGCAATGCAGGCTGTAGAAGCAGGCAGTGAAGCATGGAATACTGCATTTAAAAATGTTCAGGGATCTATGAAAAACATGGGCATAGGCATGACACAGCAAAAAAGAGGAATGGAAGGCTTTCAAAAAGATATGGGAAATTTAGGCATTGGTATAAATGAAAATTCAGAATTTTTCAGATTGGGAACAAGTAATGTATTAAGGTATGGTGAAGTTTCAAAAAAAGTTGCCCAATATGGGGTAAGACCCTTTAGAGGTGAAATGCTTTCTTTGATGTTTGTAGTGCAGTCTGCCCAAAGATTCTTTGGAGGAATGGTAAAAACTGTTCTTGAGGCTATGGGGATGTTTGATTTATGGAGAGGAGTATTAATATCTATTCTGGCACCGGTGCTGGCTCCTCTTATTGAAAAATGGTTGCCAAAATTAATGGAATGGCTGGGAAATGAAGAAAATGCAAAGTTTGCAGGAAAAATAATCTTATGGGGGCTTGCTATTGCATTTGTAATCGGATGGATTGCTAAACTAAATTTGCTTTTTATGAAATGGGATGGTACTATTGGGGCAGTAACTGCAGCATTCAAATATTTAAGCTCTATTTTTGGGGTGAAGAGTTTTTTTGGTGTTCTTACTATTATTGGATCAATTATTGCCTTATTAGTGGGAATGTGGAATATATGGAAAGGAATAACTGGTCCAATGAATGAAGCATGGAGAATTATTAAAGGAATATTGTATGTTTTGATAGGAATAGTAGCAATAATTGCAATTATATTACACGCACCTGCACTTATAGTTGCAGGAATTGCGGCTGCTCTACTAGCAATTGTTCATTTCCTTTCTGAAGTAGAAGCAGTAAAAGACGTATTTCAAGCAATTGGGGAATTTATAAGAAAAATAGTGGATTGGATAGTAGACATTAACGTTAAAGCATTCAAATGGCTTGCGGGAATTGTAGGATTGCAAGAAGGCGGAATTGTTACCCGCCCTACATTAACTAGATTAGGAGAAAGAGGCCCCGAAGCTGTTATACCTTTGACAGGCCCACATGCTGGTGGCGCAGTATCTATCAATTATGCCCCAACAATTTCAGTATCCTCTACAGGAGGGGGAATTAATGTAGATGCAATAGCATCAGCAATTAATGAAAGATTATTTGAAGATCTTAGGAGGATTGGTATAAGATGACTACAATAAAAATAAGAAAAAGCATGAACTTTGATGGCTCTGGGTCTAAAGAATGGATAGTTATAATCGATACTGCCAAAATGCAGGAAACTATCAATAAGGATGTTGTTAATTATGCTGATTTTAAAGCAAAAAGTAGCTGGGGACCACCAACTGCTACAAAGCCAAGAAGATTGGCTGATGATTTTCTCAATATAGAAAGAGAATTTATGATATCTGGCTATATTAACAGAGAATGCTTAGATTCTCCGGCTATTGTTTATATAAATGGAAGTCCAAAGCCGAAAACCCAGTTAAGCGTATGCTATATAAGAGATGTAATGAATGCTATGGCAATGTATGGAGGAGTATGTTATTTACAATATGGAATTCCATCAGATACCACCTCTGCTGGAGGGGATATTTATTTTGAAACTGATACTTATAAATATTATACAAATACTGGCTTTTCATGCCATATAAGAAGAATACAATGGACTGAAGTGCCAGAAGACAAAGATACCTATCTTGCTAATTATAAAGTTCCAGTAACTTACGAGTGTGCTATCAGTCTGATACATGCTTACGATATGTATTAAAATAAAATGGTAATCGGACAAACAGACAATCACAGGATATATCTTGTAAGTGGCGATAAGCCATCTCCAACAAGTAGTAGCGATTATAAAGATTATTCTGAATTTTTTATTGAATGGAAAATCAAATATAAGATGAATGGTCTTTCGGTATTTGAAGGTGAAGCCTGCGATATAGTTGGAACAAGAAGAAATAAAATAGTTGCTGGAAGCTATCTCTATGTTATGTCTGGGACAAAGATTATTTCTAAGTTCATAATCAATAAACCTATTTATGATGACAGGGGAAAAGTAACTATAACAGGAGTTCAAAGCTCTGGAACTGAGATTGTTAGGAAAAATCTTGTTCAAACAAATACAGGAACTGGAAAATATGAAGATGAAACATTAAATAATATATTTACCAGAACTTCTTCCGAACCTTATGGTTTGTGTACTGATAATTCAGGAAATCTGATAATTAATAATGGAATAGAGGATGGGAATGATAGAATCTCAATGGCAACAGATTACAATAACAGAATACAGGCAATAACAAAGATGTGCAGCATTGCAAAAAGAGAATGGACTATAAATCATGGGGTTAATATTGGAAGCACACCTTATGATATAGATACAATAACCGCAATGAAAAGGGAAGGCAGTGCAACTTCTGTTAAGACATTTTATTTAAGCGGACCTAATCAAAATGTAATAAATTCATCTGGAACAGAAGAGACTGATACTGCTGCAAATCATATAATTGTTGAAGGCAGGGATATTAATGGAAAGCAAGTGGAAACTGAATTGGCTGATGTGTCAAGAAGATATAAAACAGAATTGGCACAGACATTAGATGGCTGGCTATATGAGGATTTATCAGCAACGGCTATGACTATGAAAGTTAAAAAAGGTCATGGCTTTACTGGACTTGTTGATTTCTATATAAAAATAGATAATGAAGTCATTTGGTGCTGGAGAGTTACTAGCACAGCAAATCCCAATTATGATGAAATCCAAATAGATACAAGAGGCACTAAAACGTGGGTTGGAATGATAAATGATACAGTGCCTGCAAATCATAAGAGCGGATCTGATGTAATTCTTATTGATGATGGCAGAAACTTTGGAGGAACTTCTTATGTAAGAGTGTATGTTAATAATTATACAGCATTACCATCAGTCGGATACATAAAAGTTGGCTCTGAGATTCTTGTCTTATTTAACAATACAGGGACTTATTTGCGATGTCTGAGAATAGGTGCTGGTTTTATAACTACTGAAACATGGGATGCTTCCTATGCTCATTCTGCTGGTGCATCAGTTTATGATAATGCTTATACAACAGACAATCCAGATACAGATTCTAATTCTATTTATACTAATGGATTAATATCCAAAAAAGTTACCGATAACCTTGCATTAAATAAAGATGCATTGGATAAGAAAGCACAGCAATTATTGATCTCAAAACAAAATCCGGTTAAAAGAATTTCTATAGAAATATATAATCCATTAGAAGTATGGAATGATATAAATCTGGGCGATACTATAACTATCCAAGAATCTGATGATATTATTAATATCCCTGATGGCGATTATAGGATAATGGAATATGAGTATTCTTGGCCTCCTGGAAAGCTTATTCTATATCTGAATGATACAACTGTAAGAGGGTATTCCGCTGGAAGTTTTGACTTTGCAGAAAGTTTTGATGAAGCTGCTGACGAAAAAAGACAGGAACCAACAAGAAGTATGGATGACCAAAGAAAAAAACTTGCTGAAGATATTGGGGATCCATCTGGCTTTGCATTTGGCTCTGGAAAAATAGACAATGTCGTAGTTCCTTCCAATGCGTGGGGTGCGCTTGATCCAGCAAGTTATTTAACAACCCCAGAGGATAATATGGCTGCTAATGTCGGATTTGTCAAGGGATGGGCTGGTGGAGGTGGAGGTGGAGGACTGTGGAGCGAGAATATATCTTCAAATTATATATTCCCTACAACCGCAGGAAGGAATGTTGTTCCGAATGGAAATGCATGGTTAGGAACTTCTACCTATTATTGGCAAAGACTTTATGTAGAAAGCATATTGCATACTGGAAGCATTAATATTTCAGCAGACAACAATATTAGCATATTAGCTTTATTAGGAAATGCTAGCCTTACAGCAGACCAAATAGTACAAATTATGTCTGCTAATGATGATATACTTGTTGATGCTGATGATGATATAAATATTGATGCTGGAGATGATATTGATATTAATGCTGATGATGATGTTAGCATATATGCATATAATATTCTTGATATGCATGCAACTAATCAGTTTGCTCAGCTAGCTGCTGATGATGATGAATTATATTTATATTCATATGAGGATATGTATATCACAGTCTATAACAGTGGCAATGATTTAAATGTAGATGTAGGTGATGATATCTGGATAGATTGCGGAGGAGATTTTGATGTTACAGCTGGTGGCAGTAAGAATTGTGTACTTCAAACCACTAAAGGGACTGTCAGACTGGCTGCTATTGAAAGCCCAGAAGTTTGGTTTGAAGAAAAAATAAGTAGCAAACTGGAAAAAGGAATAAAGACAATTGAATTAGATAAAACATTTTTGGAATGCATTCATGTTGATGCAGATAATCCTTTGCATGTTATTGCAACTCCAACTGATAATTGCAATGGACTTTGGGTTGAGAAAAAAGAAAAAGAAATTATAGTACATGAATTAAAAAACGGAAAATCTAATGCAACATTTGATGTTACTATTTCAGCAAAAAGGAAAGATTTGCAAGGCAGAAGATTTGATTTGCAGATGATTAAACCAAAAAGATTTAATAATCAAGCTATTCAAAGCTATGCGGTAATAAAGGAGGTGAACTAAATTGGCAATTAGGAAAATAAAAGAAAATATATACCAAAAGGAAATAACCATAAAAGAGACCAGGCTTATTAATAAGTCTAGCTTAGAAGCAGAAAAAGAAAGGCTGGAAGCCAGATTAAAAGAAGTTGAGGAAGACCTCAAAGAAATATCAGATATGGAATCAGAAAATAAAGAGAAGGCAGAAGCTAATGAAAGAAATTAAGATGGACAATGAAATAAAGGAATTTAAGAAAAAAAACGGAAATAGCGACTATACTATCAAAGAATTGCTTGGAGGCATTTATACAAAATTTGATAGGCTGGAAGATAAGATAGATACTATAAAAGAAAGGCTGGCTAAGGGAGATAGGGAATTTGGGGAAATTGAAGGAATTATGAAAACAAGAGGATTAGTATTAAAAATAGGCTTTCCGATATTAATCAGCATGATGGGAGGCTTGCTTATGCTCATATTAAAATTGCATCGTATTTTATAAAAACTTGGAGGTGACATCATGGATTTGATGGATATAAATCCACAATTGCTTTTTGGAGCAGCTGGCTTTGTTGGAGCAGGGCTCAGGGGTCTGATAGCCTATTATAAAGTGAAGAAAGAAGAGCCGAAAACTAAATTTGATATTGCTGTGTTTATTGATACAGCGATAAAGGGAATTGGCGCAGGGATAGCCTTTTCAATAGGCTTGCCTATAAGCTATGCTTCAATGGCTGTAACAGCATTAGCAGGCGTAGGAGTTGATTCTTATATCAATAAGTTTGGAATCCAGATTACTCCTATGTTAAGAGATTGGGCTGTGAAACTGGGAGAAAAAAAGAAAAAGAACTAAAGCTTTTATTTGTGGAAATTGAATTAGCTACGGAATAACCTGACCCCCAAATGGTGGTTTAAACGTGCTTATTCTTGTCCATAGAAAATAAAAGCTATTTTTTCTTTTTTTAGAAAGAAGAAATCTTATTACTTTATGAACCACAAAGGCTTTCATAAATTAAAGGATATACTAGAAGATCTAAAAGAAAAATAAGCACTAAGGCAGTAATCATCATATATTAAAATACAGTCTATTAACGTGAATCTTTTGCATCTTGGACATTGATAATTTCTATTTTAAAAATATCTGAAGATTGTTTTGCGATAATCTTTTATCAGCTATGTCTATGAACTTTTGATTGATTTCTATTCCAATAAAATTTCTGTTAATCTGTTTTGCAACAACTCCTGTTGTCCCCCCTCCCATAAAGCAATCTAATATCAATTGTCCTTCTTTTGATAAATTGAGCATTATTCTTCTTATAATATATTCGGGCTTTATAGAAGGGTGATTGTATCTGTCTTGTTTATAATTATTATCAATAAAAAATCCTTTTTTGGTTGAATAATTGCCATATACTTCCAAATTTTTAAATAGATGTACTCCCCACTCTCTATCTGGAAGCCATTGATTATTGGAAAAGGGAATGTGTAGCAAGTCCTTTTCCTTCAGGCTCAAAGAAATAAGGGGGATCTGTAAGGACTAAGTCTATTGAATGGTCATCTATCTGTTTTAATAATTTTAAGCAATCTCCCAGATATATCTTATTGAATTCAAGCATTATCCAATCACTCCATCTGTCCTTCACCTGCTTTTTAGCTTATTTATTATACTAGAAAAAGACTGTATGTCATTCTCTGATTCAGCAACTCTTTTTTCCATTTCTTTTATTGAATTAATTAATTCATCTTTTCTTTTTAGCCTTTCCGCAAGCTTTAATTGCTCTGCCAGTTTTCTTATTTCTTCTGTTTCTTCTGCATCATCATATTTCCTTAATTCAGATCTTAATGCTTCTAATTGGTTTTTTAGTTGCTGTAGCTCGCCATATCTGTAAGAATATGTGCTTTTAAACTCATGTTCATCCATTACTTCATTTACCTGGCTTACAACTATAATCCTATTGCCTTCTATTTTTGCTTTTCTTTTTATATCTTTTTCAACCATTTTAGCCTCCTTTTAGATTCTTGCCCATCTGATTTCTGATGGATTTTAATACATCCCTGATTTCAGGCTCTCCTATATCCTTTCCTAATGCTTTCCTTATCTTTTCCATAGTTTCAGGGCTTGGTCTTTGTATTTTTCCAATTTTAGGAATATTCTTAATGCACTGGGTGCATATCGCTCTCCATTCATCACTTACTTGTTTGGAATCTCTGATTACTGATTCACCAACTAATACTGCATTTCCGCATTGTGAGCATTTATATTCCTTTTGGTTATCTTCAAACGCTTCATCATATTCCTCTTTTCTGTAACAGATGATAATTGCTTTTTGTTTCATAATTCGTTAGGCAGGATACCCAACAATTTATTGTTGGGAGGAATGCCGTGCTTCAGATTGCATAGCTTCCTGCTTAACCTCCATAACTTTTAGTTTAAATTGCGATAATGCTTCTTGTATTCTTTGGTTTGCTATTTTACAATATTCTTCTGACAACTCCATACCAATAAATCTTCTGTTTGTATTTACACAAGATACTGCTGTTGTTCCTGAACCAATACAATTATCAAGAACTAAATCTCCTTCGTTGGTATATGTTTTAATTAAAAACTCACATAAACTTAGTGGTTTTTGTGAAGTATGCAGTTTAGCAACACCTATATCTTCTTGGCATTCTAAAACATCACAAGGATAATTTGTAAATTCTCTTATAACTTCATCTTTGTGTGAAGGTCTATTACCAATATATTTTCCAAACCTACCATTTCCCTTTTTAATCTTCTTTCCATAAGAAATTAAATCTTGAGGGTTATAAGGCATTCTATTTTCTCCTAACAAACTCTTATGCCCCATTGAAGATTTACTAAATACTAAAATATCTTCATGCTTTACTAAAGGTCTATTTTTAGAGTGAACAAACATAGTTGAATTTGTTTTAATCCATACATATTTATATTTAAATAAATCAATCGCAGGAATAACTAATTTAAAAGAAAAAACATTATTTCCAAATAAAACAATTACCCCTCTATCTTTAATTATCCTCTTATATTCTTTCCATAATTCTAACAAATCAATCCCCTTATCCCAACCACTATCCATTACACCATAAGGCAAATCACATAAGATTAAATCTATGCTTTTATCTTCTATCTGTTTCATCAATTCTAAACAATCTCCTTGATATATTTTGTTTGTTTCCATCGTTAGTTAGTTCCGTAAGATACCCTGCCCTTTAGGCTTGGGAGTATGTCATATCTAAATCATCGTTTTATTTCAGTGCTCTTTTGACTCCATGCTTTTTCAGAGTTAAATGTAAACCAGATTTCCCCATAAATCTTATTATTTTTCACAGGAATTCTCTCAGCAATCAATTGAGAACTTGCATAGAAGCAAGGATCTAAATCAATCCATTCCCCATCTTGCCTTAAATAAATTGGATAACTATGTCCTCCAGCTTTTTTTCCATCTTTATAATTAACATATCCGCAACAGGCTTTTATTTTATATTTGGGTATTCCCGCATTTTCTACTAAACTTACTATAAGATGTGTCATACCTTCGCAATCTGCTTTACCTCTTGACAATACTTCTGCTGGAAAATCCCAATGCTCATTAAAGCCAAATTGAGAACTATCACTAATGTACTTAATATTTTCTTGCACCCATCTCATTATATTCCATATGGTTTTTTCTTCATTACCCATTTCGATTAACTTATTTTTTTTTAAGATGTCCTGTAAAATGCAATCTTCAAAAGTAATAAAATTCCTTACATCAAAAGATATTTTATCTTCTCTTGCTTTGTAAATTATAGGACTTTGCTTCCATTTATTATTCCACCAATTAGCAATTTCATCCTCTTTTGAGGATGGGCAAATTAACTTTCTTAGCCAGTTAATCATTTTTTATCACCTTTTAAACTTTATAAAAACAATAGCCTCTTTTCTGAATGAGCCATCTTTCTTCTTTCTTCTGGAATCTTTTATATGCAATTCATAAATGCAATCGAATTTATCCAATAATCTTGTAACATCCTCTGCTTGCCAGACTTTTAAATGCTCCTTCCAAGGGTCATCATTGATTGGAATTGCTAATATTAGCAAACCATCTTCGGCTAATAGGTTTTTTAGATCATTAATAAGCTTTTCTGGATTATCCATATGCTCAATGGCATGCTGGCAACTTATGATATTAAAATAATTCTTTTTAGTATCTTCAGGAAAACCCTCTATCCTATTCGTTACCCTTATAGACATATCTTTATTTCTGATTTTGTTTATGGCATAAATGCTGAAATCTACAGCATAAAGTTTACATTTTGGCTTCTTTTTCTGAAGGTAAAACAGAAATTCCCCTGGCCCGCTTCCGTAGTCAAGCACTACAGAACCATCTGGGATTTTCTCAATTATCATATCCCATCTCTCAGAATCACTTCTTTTAAAGTCTATCTGTGGCATAGAATCCTCTTTTTCATAAACAGAATCCCAATAATCAGGAGTATTGATATTTTCTGGAGGATTATTCTTCGCTGGGTAATTGGAGACTTGTATTTCATCAGTGACATTATCTATAATATCGCTAAATCTAGCTATATCATCAGGGAAGAATTCTTTAATCCATTCCTTGCTTATTGTTTCCCAAGTAAAATCATGTCCTTTACAAGCATTATGCATTTCCTGCCATAGCTCTTTGTGTTTTAAGATATTAACAATCTTATCTACAAATTGTTCCTGATATTCTTTTGTGTTAGAGTCGCCATCAATTAGAATTGCACATCCTTTTGGGATTATCTCAGGGAGTGCGGCTCTATTGCTTGTGACTATTGGGGTTCCAGCAGTTACAGCCTCCATTGCAGTTATGCAACAGCTTTCGTCATAGTGATTTGGATAAGCTAAGATTGCGGAAGACATCATTTCTTTTGCCAATTCTTTTCTCGTAACAGTTCCATGATAATGCACTCCTTCCATAGTTCTTGCTTTTTCATATAAAAACTTATAGCTGTCTTTTTCCGGATAACCATATACTTTCATACTACTAAATATGTGAAGTTCAGCTTGCGGAACTCTTTTTTTGATTTCTGGAAAGACATGTAGCAAAACATCAAGCCCTCTGAATGGAGTAGAACTATAAATCAGCTTATATGGATTTCTTTCTATATTTTCTTTGTATAATTTTGTATCAACACCATTTCTGGCGATGAAGAACTTATTTTCTGGAATATCTGGAAAATAATTCATTATGGATTTTTTATGCCATTGTGTTAATGCAAATATCCTGTCTATGTTTTTGAGAGCCTGTGGCAACTTATCAAATACATAGCTTTGTGGTAAATCATGTGTCCATAAGCAGACTTTATCTACTCTGAAATATTCTTTAAAATTTACATTAGCAAGAAACTGAGTATTTCTTGAAGATATAATCAAATCTGTATGAAATTTCTGCATCCAGTCTGTATCTCTGTGATGCAGATATCTAACACCATCGTATATGCCTGGTCTTGGACAATTACAAAAAACTATAACATTATACATTTTTGCAAATATTCTTGCTAAATTTATTATATCTCCTTCAGAACCCCCAACACCTCTTCTTTCCAGCTCATCGCCTGCAAATGGAGAAGGAGTGGCGTTGTAGAATATAATGGTTTTTTTATCAGGATTTAAATGGTAAATCTCATCATCTTTTTTCAAAATATCTTGCCTGCCGTGCTTTTCAAGAACTTTTCTTCTTATTCTTTCCACTTCTTCTTGCCCAGGGTATACAACTCCTGTATTTACATCAATGTGATCACACATAACGGAACTGCTACAATAAGGCTGGAAACCCAATTTTTTAGCAGTAATATAAAACCAATGGTCTTCTCCAATATTAACTTTTACTTTGCTTCCATCCTCTTTTTCATGCATCCAATTTTCTTTAAAATAAGGAAGTTTTGCCTTATCAAAAGCATCAAATACATCCATTGATATCAAAACGCAACCACAGCCTGAGCCTTCTATTTCAAATAATTCATCAACAGGAAAATCCCAATATGGCCCATCTCCCATCTTTTTAAAAATGACTGGTTGCGGAGGCATACACTTCATATAGTAGATTCCAGAAACAATTGATTTATTATATGACATCAGTTTAGTTATAACATTTGGATCGGGGTATACATCAGCGTCAATAAAGAAAAGCCATTTGGCATTCATTGCTTTTGCCTTTTCCACTACCTGATTTCTGGCATTCGCATATCCCTGTTTATTTTCTTTATAGCCTTTCCCTTCAAACCATCCTAATTTCCAGAATATCCCTGGCGGAGTATGGTTTCCAATATCATTAACTCTCATCATCCAGCTAACAGGCACTTTGCCATCGCTGATGAATCCAATCATCAATCCTTTTTTTTCTGTAATCATTCTGTTTTCCTTTATTTTAAATTTCCTGCTTGGACAATGAATGGCGAAAAACCCAAGCCAGTCGCAGAAACCAAGCAGGAAATGATAAACCAAATGGTGTTAATCTGCGACAATGCGTCATGCAGTATCAAAATTCCAATGCCCATGTCCAGATACTTTGTGAATTGTTTTTATGCTTGTATCAAAATAAATTGGAATATTTGCTTTCTTTAAATCTTCCGAAAAGCAACAATCTTCGCTTTTGTATAATTTTCCAGATTCATCCCTTTCACATACGATTTTAAATCTTTTTAATATTTTCTTGCTTATTAAAACACAGCCAAACCCTATTAAATCAACTTCATAAAGATCTCCATCAATCTTATCAGCAGGAAATGCATAATATAATCCATCTTTGTATATTTTTGCTGAAGGAATTGGATTTCCATTTGGCTGATTTAAGATTATACATAATGCAGTAATAATATCTTTTTTATCACTAATAAGTTTAGTAAGTGTATTTGGAGGAACAATAATATCTGCATCTATAAACAGCAGATAATCATAATTCTTCTTTATAGCATACTCTCTGATAGCGTTTCTAGCGCTTACAAGCCTATCCATAGCCTTTTTTTTCCATCGGTGTAGGTAAGTATAGCCTTCCTTCAAAATATAGCTCTCCATGGCTTTATTTTGGCTTGTATCACAAATCACTATTTCATCAGCATTTAAGCTATTAACAGAACTGACAAATTCTTTCCAGCAATATAATTTATTGCTATCAATTGGTGTTCCTATTATAGTTTTGATTTTGTCCCTTTTTGCACATCAGGTAATTCTTTTAATAGCTTTCTTTATTCATGCTTAGGATGTCATATCTGCATTATTTAGCAGTCATTGGAATTCCTCATGCAATAATGCAGTTTGATTGTTTATTGAGCTGGTTGTTCTGGCTCAACTGGTTTTTGCTTTTCCTTTTTTTTTCCCATACTTCTCACCCTCCCTCCCTTACTATATTTGCAAATATTTGCAATAAAACATTATTTCTGTTGATTTTGTTCACCTTCATTAAGAACAATCTTATATTCTTGATTAATAACAATCACTTTGTCTTTTATAAATTTCTCTAATTGTTCTTTATCTATTTCGATTATTTGGATTGAATCCTCTACATCATAGATTTCCCCCGGTTTGTGAAGAATCTTAATATAGCCAGCTTTTGCCAATTCATCAAGATTATTTATACTGACTTTTGTATATTCCAGCTTATTTATTTTGCCCCAATTAAATCCTTCTTGTATTCTATTCAGTATTTTCTCCTGAAAATAAAGATGGTTTAATATTTCT
>Ga0172362_10001023_pt1 | contig 23674 bp, 19 predicted proteins | sample LakKivs1_kivu2a2_FD_114534 | JGI IMG/M metagenome (GOLD analysis project Ga0172362, IMG submission 114534) | Sediment microbial communities from Lake Kivu, Rwanda - Sediment s1_kivu2a2 | ecosystem: Environmental > Aquatic > Freshwater > Lake > Sediment | place: Rwanda: Western Province, Lake... | reverse complement strand
GTTGTGCTCGGGAAACGGGATACAGGACGCCAAAATTCCGAAAATGGTGCTGGGGTGGAGTTCGCAGTGGGTGTAATTGTAGTGCTGCGATCCACGTTGTAGAAGCGAGTTTCGGAGATCGGTGCGCTTCATGGCAATCATACTGAAATTCTGTTCTTCGGGGTCAATGTATTCGATGATTGCATCGCCGATTTTGCAGTCGGTTACGAGATCGTCCCAGCTCAGTTCTTTTCGGTCGAGTTTGCGAAGGAGGTCGGCATGAATGAACGACTTGTTATCTTTTACACGCAAAACGGGACGGGTGATTCTACCGGCGTCGTTGCAAACGCGAATTTCCTTGTTTCGAATATCAAACACGATGGAAGTGTAGACATTGATCATACCCTTGCATTTTTTCTCCTTAAGAATGGTATACAATTCGACAGGATCCCTACTGATTCCAATCCATGCACCGTTTACAAATACTTTGACCTTTTCATACAAATCGTTGCAGTCGGCGAATTTATCGAGCGTATCAATGTGCGCCTCAACTTGCGCGCGAAGAGACTCGGGGCTGCTTGGGATGGTAATGTGGCTCATATAACTGATATTCTTCACAACACCGACACTCGCGCCTTCAGGCGATTCAGCTAAACAAAGAAATCCCCATGTGGTGTTGTGGAGTTTGCGCGGCGGAATGAGTTTACCGCTTTTGTCGATGGGTGTGTTCACTCTACGCAGGTGACTCAAACTGGAAACATATGTCAAGCGATTCAGGACTTGAGCGACACCAACTTTGCTTGAATTGACATTTTTTGTTCCAAAATCACCGGTGGAAAGGGCGCGTTTGATACCATTTTCGATTGTTGTTGACTTGATAATCTTATAAACATTTGTCTTATTGATGATGTTACTGTAGTCTTCGGTAGAACGCCAAGAACCCGTGTTTATTTCTCGAATGACTTGTTTGTTCATATCTTTGACGACCTTGTTGAAGTAGTTTCGGAAAAGGTTATTGAGGAGTGCACCAGTCAAGTCAACGCGTTTATTCATATAAGAATCACGATCATCTTGTTTCAATATTCCCAAACTGCATTTGATGAGGCGTAAAGCCATGTATCCTAAAAAGTAAACTTTTTGTGTTTCAGTTTTGCAATGAGGAAACAAATCAGAGTTCAAGATATCAAGAGCAAATTCGCGTTTCTTTTTTGCACCCGTTTCCTTGTCCATATACATTGGTGTATACATTACATTTGATGTGAGTTGGCGCATGGCATCTTCGTGAGTGAGAACAGTGTTGGCATCAATAATGGATGCTTGAAGACATTTTAATATAGCCTCATTATTTTCATTGATTCCGCTACCGATATTTAGCATAATTTTTTCACAAATGTCTTTATCGGGCAGAACCGATAGCGCACGAAACAGAACGAATAAAGGAAGCGGATGTTTGACGCGCGGAATCTGAACATAGATGGGAAACCCAAACCCATTATTTTTTGAAGCAATCGTCATGTTGATTTGTTTCGGTGAAATGCACTTATTGTCGGGAACAGATTTTACTTCTGCGAGCCAGTTCCATTTGGTGTTTCCTTTTGAAATATTGAAACAGTACACCCTATTTTCAGCGGCTCGTTCTTGACCGAGGACCGTTTTTTCACTTCCATTGATAATGAAATATCCGCCAGCATCGTATGCGCATTCGCCAGTTTCGGCATGATTTATGTGTGAGTATTGGGTAAGAATACACATGGACGATTTCAACATAATTGGCATTTTTCCAATATGAATTCCGGGTATGGATTTATACAGGGTTTGAATATTCTCAAGGTTTTCACCAGTGCGAATGGTATATTTTATATTTGCATCCACTGTCATTGTAGATGCATATGTAAAATTTCTTAGACGTGCTTCTTGAGGAAACATGAGTTTGGTTGCTCCATTATTTTCATGAATTTGGGCACGGTATAAATGAATGTCGCAGAATGTTACTTCAATTTCTAGTCTGTGTTTTTTTGTTTTTTTATCATAATCTTGTTCGGATGCAATCGTCACTGGGTTGAACATTTGAATTGTTTTTTCCAGTTGATGACCTATAAAATCATTATAAGACTCGATTTGATGTCGCACCAGTCGCTTCAAATGTTGTCCTTCAAAATAGGGGCCAATAATTCTCCATGCCGCTTCATCGTATTCAACGTTTCTATCGTCATCATAGTCGTAATTCGTGTGATTAAAAACTTGTTGAGTCGATTTGAATGTACATTTTCCCTTTTCATAATCACGATCACGAACATGATCACGGCTTTTTGGATTCAAAGTATTTACATCATCATGTATATCGATTCTATTCGTTGGCGTTGGTATATATAACGAAGAAGTATTATGAGTAACAGCACAACAATCCATTATGACGATTCCTGATTGGTGATTGTATGGGATGAATCTTATTCATTAAATAATCAATTTATTTTTAAATATTTTTTCTTATATATTAAAAATGATAAAATTGAAACATGAAATGAAACATGAAATGAAATAATTAAAATAAAATAATAAGTATGGTTTGTAATATTATTATTTATATAAATAAAAGAGAGATAGAGAGAAAAATATTGAATAAAAATAATAATAAAATAATAACTAGAAATACTTAGAAATACTTAGAAATACTAGAAATATTAAAAATAATAAAAATATTAAACATAACAACTAAAAATAATAATAGATGAGCGACGTGAAAAAGAAAATTATTGTAAATCATGAATTTTTAAATCCCAATGCACAAAAAAAAAGTAAAAGTAGTCTTGGCGCATCCACGTGTCGTGGAAGAACGTTGAAAAAAATGCCGGGATTTGTTCGACCAAGCGAGTTAAAGAATAATTTAATTAAATTGTTGAAACAAAAACGTGAAGAAAAAGCACAAATGCAAAAACAAATGGAGCAACATTCTGAGCAGCCAAAACAAACCCAACCAAGTACTGTTTCAACTCCTACGTTTGATAAAAAAAAGTATGAAGACATGTTTTCAAAAGATTTCGAAGAATCGTTGCATTACTTAAAATCATTTAAACAAAATAATTATCATCGTCACGTAACGCCAAAAAAATACAATCCAAAACAACATGAAAATCAGAGTGGTGGTACTGTAGTTCCTGCGAAGCTAGACGTTCCAAATGAGTTTATGACACCAATGACATTAGAAATGCCGTCTTTTATTCCTTCTCCGCCGTCTTCAATTCCTGTACCACCTTCTAAAGACATTTCAACTACACTTTCTGAATTACAACAGCAAATTCAAGAAATTCAACAACAACAATTTCATAGACCAGCACCAGCACCAACACAAGTATCAGCGCCTCCACCTCCACCACCTCCACCACCGCCTCCACCTCCTCCGCCACCTCCGCCTCCACCGCCTCCGCCACCTCCGCCTCCGCCTCCACGTTCCGCAACCAAGTATGAGGAATTTATCAATGATGACGATAATAATAATGAAAATGGATACACAGGTATAAAAAATGATGATAATACTGATGAATCACAATTTCATTATAAAATACCTCAAGATAAACCATATGGCGTTTTAAAAAAAGGTGCAAAACCGTCATATCGTGAATATTTTAATAAAACATTGAAGTTGCATACAGTGAGTTCGGGTGGAAATATTCCATCTTCTAAAAACAATAAAAAAAAATCAAGTAGACCAAAGCATGTGCCACGAAAAATAAAACAAATCAAACGAAAAACAACTGTAAAAAAATACAAGCTTGGTAAATACGGGAAAAAAATAAGTATTTTGATTAAAAATAATAAAACAATTAAAAAAATTCAAAATGCGCAACGCGAATTAAAAAATGTTCCTATTCACGACGTGAAAAATGAACTAATTAAAAATAATTTACTGAAATTGGGTTCAACCGCTCCATCAAACTTATTACGAAAAATGTATGAAGATGCAAATATGGCGGGAAAGGTTGTAAATGTTGGCGGAGATACATTTATGCATAATTTTATGAAAAACGGAGTAAGTGCTACTACATTTTAGAGAATAAATGAATTTAAAAATATGTTAAATATTATTGCAACGTGCTAAAAGTAAAAAAAAAATAGAATATTTATAAAAAAATGAATTTAAAAATATGTTAAATATTTAAAATAATATTTAACATAAGAAAAATAAGATGGAACAGCAAGAAAATTTGGATATAAGTGATCTTTATACATTTTTCAAAGATTATGATTTACAATATTTTAAAAATGATCATGATGTTTTAGACATTATTAAAAGTTTTTTAGAGAAATATGACAATGACCAAGCATTTTATATTGTGGATTTGTCTAAAATTATTCATCAATACTATCGATGGATTACAAATTTACCAAATGTGAAACCGTATTATGCAATTAAATGTAACCCAAATGCAGTTATTATAGAGCTTTTGGCTAAGCTGGGTTGTAATTTTGATTGCGCAAGTCGAGATGAAATATCACAAGTACTTTCGGCAAATGTGGCGCCTGAACGAATTATTTTTGCCAATCCGGTAAAAGCAAGTAATCAAATCAAGTATGCGAGACAAGAGGATATCGATTTGCTTACATTTGACAGTATTAGTGAATTATACAAGATAAAATTGTATCATCCCAAGGCGAAATTGCTGGTGCGTATTAAAATCGACGACAGTAAGAGTGTGTGTCGTTTTAGTTGCAAGTTTGGTGCTAGTGCAGACGAACTGGAAAGCATTTTTACAATTGCCAAGGCGTGTGATCTTAATGTAATTGGCGTAAGTTTTCATGTTGGCAGTAACTGTTACGGGCTTGAAATGTATAGTAAAGCCATTTGCGATGCCAAACATGCATTCGATTTAGCAGAGCGACACGGATTTTCGTTTTCCATGTTGGATATAGGTGGAGGATTTCCGGCAAACAATGAAAAACTTAGATTTGAAGATATAGCAACCACAATTAAAACCGCACTGGATGAATATTTTAGTGACAATCACAAAGATTTAGAAGTGATTGCTGAACCTGGACGTTACATGGTGTCAACGAGTCATACGCTGGTTTTAAATGTTATTGGAAAAAAAGAAAACATTGATAAACAGACCGGAGAAAAAACGTTTAAATATTATTTAAATGATGGGGTTTATGGTAGTTATAATTGCATTCATTTTGATTATGCTGAACCGAAAATATATCCATACAATGAGCGAGATGGTAAGGAATATAAAAGTGTTGTTTTTGGACCCACATGTGATAGTATGGACACAATTGATAAGGAATGTTTACTACCAGATTTAGCAATTGGAGAATGGGTATACAGTGAAAATATGGGCGCATACACAATTAGTTCCAGTTCTGCGAATTTTAATGGATTTAAACCGGCAAAATGTTACTATTGTATTACTGAAAATAAGTAATAAATATTTTTTTATTAAAATTTATACATATATTCTATTATACATATTATATTAATAGAATTCATTTGTAATGACAATTTTAGGGAATAGGGTGCCATATGAATATTTTATAACGCAAGGAAAGGGTGAGTCGGATGCAGGATCTAAGGATCTACCGTATGAAACAGGTTCATATGATGCTGCGTTATTTGATGCGGGAATCCAGAATGCAAATGTCATTGAATATACGAGTGTTATGCCAACAGAATCGAAAGAGATTTCAAAAGATGAGGGACTCCGAAGGCTGCAGTGGGGCGAAGTATTGGAATGCATTAAAGCGCAAGCCAATGGCAAGCGGGGGTCAAAAATTAGTGCGGCAGTCATTACTACTTCAGTAACGGACCCAAAAGGCAAATATTTAGGTGGTTTCGCGTGCGAATATTCGGGTTCGGGAACAAAAGAACAGGCTGGAGCATCATTATTAGATTCCATTGTTGGAATGATCGAGAGAAGGGGATATGGTATAATGAAAACTCCGAAACTGTATCAAGACAATGTAACAGATACAGGGTATATAGTGCATCCGGGTAAACATTTTGTGTATGAGGATTTACATGTTACGAAAAAGCACGGTTCTGTATTTACTGCGATATGTTTTGTAAGTTATAAGTTTCCGGTATTAAAAGGCGTAAATAAGTCAAGAAGACAACCAGGTAATAAAAAAAAGAAAACAATGCGTCGTAGTCGTTGATAAAGTGTTTTAAATATCGATATAATTTTATAATATTATTTAATTATTTATTCATTTTATAAATAAAATATAACAAAATATTATATTTATAAATTTATATTTGTAACTTTATTATTATAATTTTCATTAATAATATAATTATTCATTTTTTTATTTAACGATTATCTCTCTATCTCTCTAAAAAATCATTTGTAGAAAGTATTTTAAATATGGATTCGTTAGAACCATCTTCATCGTCATCTTCAGTATTTAGGTCAGCGCTTGAATTCGTCTATGAGAATTTTACACTCATGCTTGGAATCATGATTGTTATATTTGGAATACTCATTTATATTCATATGGCAGATGTGTCGTTTGATGTGCCGATGACAAGAACAAAACGGTTAATTATAGAAACAATGGAACATAAAAAAGGTGGAAAAAATGACAGTAATGAGAACGAGAATGACGGCACAAATGCTATGAATGCCAATGAAACTACATTGTTAACGCCGCCGATTGATCTTGAAAAAAAATTAAAGTCGGGATTTTGCAATATGCATGCAAGTAAAGGCAGTTCGGCAACGGATATTGATAATGAATGCAAAGTGTTTGGAAAAGCGTCTTGTTTAAATACAGATTGTTGCGGATGGGTTGTTACCAAAGACAACCCTGACGGTGTGTGTCGTTCTGGAAGCAAAACCGGTATGACCTTTGGTTATGATGGTGCAGGTAAAAAAATAGATGTGGATTGTTATTATTATAAAGATGCAAAGAATGGCCCTCGTTGTTCTTCTTAATTTGACTTGAATAAATGATTATCACTGAATAAATAAGAATCATTTATTTTTTATTATAAAAAGGAATTAAAATAAAAATTGATATAAAATAATATAGTTGTATAAATTTATAAAAAAGAAATCACCTAAGAAATAAATATGATTATTCCGGTCAAGTGTTACACGTGTGGAAAAGTGATTGCAGACAAGTATCAATACTATTTGAATAAAGTGAGAGAGAAGAAACTGGAAGAACAAGAAGGCGGAGATGTGGCGGTTGACAAGGTGCTCTATTTGACCAAATATAATATTAAAAAAACGGCGGAAGGGCAAGTTTTAGATGAAATTGGGTTTACAAAAATGTGTTGCAGACGTCACTTTTTGACGCATGTGGATATTCATTAAAAAGTATACATAATAGAATATTTAGAGCAAAATAAGTAAAAAAAATAGAATTAAATTTTTATAAAAAAAAAATATATTTACCTAATATATAAAATGAAAAATATTGCCGTTCGCAAACCATTAAAATTTAGTTATTATGTAGATTATGCTTCACCCGCATTTACACGTCCAAATAATATAGTTGTGTTAGGAGACAAACGAGAGGAAGGACGTTGGACTGTTTCACATAGACGTCCTATAACAGACAGGAATAATAGACAAATTGGAGACGCATCTTATTTAGTGCATGTATATAGGGTTGATCTTAGTGATGATAAAAAAACTGGATTAATGTATGCTGATTTTACAGCACATCACGAAATTAAAAAAGATGGTAAAGATTATGATATTTTTTATAAAGGATCTGTGAAATTTGGACTAGGAATACGAGGCCCACAACAAGAGGTTGATCCACTTTTTCCAATAAATCATATTGTGAAAGTTGATCCTGAATGTGTTTCTGCGAGTGAAATATTTGAAAATAAAATTAAAATAAACAGTGGTAAAAATAGAGTCGTACTTAAAAGAAATAAAAACCTTACAAATTATCAACTTGCTGGTTTTGCAGAACTTTGAGAAGATATTTTATTTATAAAATAAAATAAAAAATTGAATTAAAGATATATAGATATATTCTTTTTAACATAGACATATAAAGAATATAACAACCGATTATAACTGAAACAAATGTCATCCACAAATGCAAGCAAGATAATAGTGCGCCTATATACCGCGAGAAAAAATTTGCTGGATCTTTTAGCGGTTCAAGGGTATGATGTAGAGGGGTATACGAATTTTGGCGTAAATGAAGTGAATGCCATGTATGCACACAAACAACTCGACATGTTGGTGGAAACGAAATCGTCGTCAAAAGAAGGTAAAGGTAAGCCAAAGAAAAAGGTATACGTAAAATTCCATCTGGAGAAAATGTTGAGCGCCGGACACATAAATGATTTGATTGAAGACTTGTATGTATTGGGTGCAGGCGGTGAAATTGGAGGACTAGGAATTTCGACGAATGCGAATGATACTGTTCTCACGGAAAAAGACATGCTGGTTATTGTTACAAAACAGGAAGTCAAAACCATGAATCAGTATTTGAATCAGCTCTTTTTACAGGGCCGGTTTATTGTGCTGCTTTCATTGGACCGACTTCAGTTTAACATTTTGAATCACCAGTATGTTCCGCAACACACGATTTTATCCAAGGAAGAATTGGATGAGATGATGAAAAAATATAATGTCGGCGATAAATCGCAACTGCCGGATATTTCGAGATACGATCCGGTTGCTTTAGCGATTGGAATGCGACCGGGCGATGTCTGTAAAATTGACCGACCCAGCAAATCGGCGATTCATTCGACGTACTATCGTGTTTGTGTTCAGTAATAATAATTAATTATTATATTTCCCAACATAATTAATACAATCACCATAGTTATCATATGCGCGTACAGTTGTAAAAACGAAATTTAAGATTCCATTAAAATTTACCACATTTAAGCGGACTAAAGTATCTGAAAAAATACTTATTTTACTCGTCAAAAAACTACATGGAAGAAGAAAATAGATTATAAAATCTTAACGAGGCGATCAAATGCCTGATTAATTATTTCTTCACTAGTGCCAAAGTTTAAACGGACAAAATTTGAATGCTTAGGTCCATATAAAATTCCAGCATTAAGAGCCAATTTACTTCGTTCTAAAATCTGCCCTGCTGGATCACTACCTAGTCCTAAAGAGCTAACATCAAGCCAAGCCAGGTAGCCAAAATCAGGGATGCGATATTTAATAGTAGGTATTTTGCTATCAATTAGCTTTTTTATTAAATTTCTATTTTTATTTAAGGTAATTAATACCCCGTCTAACCACTCATCTGATTCACTATAAGCTGCCGTAGAAGCAACTGCTCCGAATAATGAAGCCCGCGAGGTTAACTCTGAAGGCATTGAATTTATTTTCTCTTTTAGCATAGCAGACTCAGTAATTATTAACGCACACTTTAATCCTGCAAGATTAAAAGATTTACTTGCACTAGTAATGATTATTCCAACCTCTTTTGCATCATCACTCACAGATAAGAAAGGATAAAATTCTTTTTTATTATAGGCTAATGGGCCGTGAATCTCATCACTTAAAATAATTACACCGTACATTTTGGCTAGTGTTGCGATCTTTTCCAACTCTGATCGCGTATAGATAATTCCAACTGGGTTATGAGGGTTACATAAGATGTGCAATTTGATGCCGTTTGCATATTCGCGCTCGATCGCATCTAAATCTAATTTATAATTTAATTCATTCTCAGCTAGTGGGACATCAACTAAAGTGGCCTTAACCTCCTCTGATATCCATTTCCAGATATTCTCATACACTGGTGAGTTAAGCATCACTTTATCCTCAGCCTTTATAAGAGTGCGCATTACCTCAACAGTTCCAACACCAACATCAGTTGCAATTCTTATCTGAGTTGTGTCAGGTTGCCAGTTCCATTGTCGTTGAGAAAATTTAGCAAATGCCTCAAATAATTCAGGAAATGCCCCTAAGTGACCAGTATCTGATCTATCTAGCATATCTTGCAGGCTAGCTTTAACAGCAGGTGCAATTGGAAAATCCATTTCTGCAACTGGTAGAGGCAAAACATCGCTTGGATATTTTCGCCACTTTGAGCTCTTTCGCTTACGTAATTCATCAAGAGGTAGTGCGCGCACTGCTTTGGTCATACTTGATGATAATAATGCGGTTGTACTCGATGAAGTATTAAAATTTCCTTTTTCAGTAGTTGAACGCATTTTTGCAGATCTAAGATTTTTTTTGTGCATTTGTTATATACAAATATTATAATATACGTATATAAAAAATAATTATAAATATTTTATTAAGAAGATGCCAATATTTTTATTATATAGATAAATAAATAAAAAACAAAAAAAACATATATTATATCATTATAAAAAATATTCAATTAGAAATAAAAATGTCAAATTTTTTTTCAGATGTCATGACGGATATGAAGGGAATGGAGCAGAATTTGCTTGGTCCCGATTACTTGTATTGGAAACGTATTTTAAAGCCGTCGGATATGGGCATGTCGGCCGACGGTAATTTTGGCGCGCTAACCAATGATGTGGGCGGACTGATCAATTATGTAGAAGTGCTGGTTACAGGAAATGCCGGATCGACAACTGGCGGACCGCTGGGCGATAAATTTTTTCTGAAAACGGGCGGACAGTGCACGGATGTTGCATCCGGGAACAAAGTAGATCGATATATTTACATTGATAATGTTCCGAATGGCAACATTCCATTTATTTCATCGGGACTCGGGGGCACCGATTTTACGGAATTTGAGGGACTTATTCCCGGGCTTTTGGGCGATTTAGGCAAATTAAACCCCCTGAATTTGTTTAAATCGTTTATGATGGGTGATAATCCGGATTGCATGTCGGTCACTCTTGAGACCATTGTGCCGGTTGCAGACGCAAATTTCAATGATACGGGTAAAGACAATATTGGAAATGAAACGCAATATGTGGCTGTAGCAGATGTAAAAAATATGGACCCATGTATTTTTAATGATAAGAAAAATCCGGCGGACCCGTCATTAACATGCACGGAAACGTTTACGACTCGAAAAAATTGTTATGATTATAGTTATGACTCAAGTTCAAGCGAAGATGACAACAATTGCAGTAATGGCAAACTAAAAAATTATAAAAGTTTAAAAAAATCTGGTTGTAAAAAACGCCAAAATAAAATGATGAAAGATTTTAATATGAAAAACATGATGGATGACTTATCAAAACTTCCAGATGACATTTATGTGAAGGCATTTTATATTTTAATGACCGCGTTTTCTCTCTATGTTTTTTATCGATTTATGAAACGGATATCCAAGTATCGTTCATAAAAAGTTATATCGAATATAATGTATAATTTCATCTATTTCATTTTTTGAACATTCTTGTTTATTACTTTTTTTGATACTTGTAATGGTTGGCTGATTAGAAACCACAACTCCGTTTGACCAGTCATAAGAAAAATGAAAAATGAAATTTACACTGTATACCAAGTCACTTATTTCAATGTTTTGTAATTTTATTGCTTCTGGAATACTGACTTTTCCTTCATTCAAATACTTTACAATATTTTTATAATGTTGAGTTTTTTTCATGCACATCATTGTTATATTATTGTAAATGATAACCTACGATCAATATGAAGTATAAACAAATATCTTTATATTTTATATTTTTAAATGTTAAAAAAATAAAGAACATATTATTTACAAAATGAATATAAAATGACAGCATGAATCAATATAACGATAACGCAACAGTTAACTAACACAATGTCAACTTCGCTCACGGATGAGTATTTTCGTTTGTCGAGAGAGTACTCCAATAAGTATGGTGAAAAAACAATATTGTTGATGCAGGTGGGTTCATTTTTCGAGTGTTATTCAAAGGCAGACGCATGTGGAAACATTGCGGACGCAAATATGAGAGAATTTTGTACGGTTTGTGATTTAAATACTTCCATTACAAACGGTAGGTGCATGGCGGGCTTTCCGTTTACGTGCAATTTTAGGGACTATAGTTTGGAGCGGTATGTGAAGAAAATGCAGGATCGCGGATATACGATTGTGGTCTATGTGCAAGATGGTCAAGGGGTAAATGTTACGCGAAGTTTGTATTGTATTTATTCGCCGGGGACATTTTTTTCGAGTGATTCTCTCGTTCTTTCAAACAACACGTCATGTTTTTGGATTGAGCGATTAAATGTGGGTCCAAATAAAAAAATCATCATGGGAATGTCGAATATTGATATTTACACGGGAAAAAGCGCATGTTTTGAAATCGAATCCGAAATTAATCCGCGTCATAATCAGACTACATACGACGAACTGGAGAGATTTGTGTCATCATTTCATCCGAACGAAGTTATTATTATTTCAAATCTCTCTGCAAATGAAGTAGAAGATATCAAATGTTATGCCAACATTACTTCATGCGCGAATGCGATTCATTGGATTGATTTGAATGACTATGCGAATCACGAGAGAGAAGAACAGCAACATCCTTTTTTAGTTCAAGCAAAAAATGCAGAAAAACAAACGTATCGAAAAGAAGTGCTTGGAAAGTTTTTTTCGTTTCATGTGTGTAATGCGATTTTTCAAAACTATTCTGCATATGAATTTGCAGTCCAGGCATACACGTTTCTGCTTCATTTTGTGTATGAACACAATCCGAATTTGACGTCGAAAATAGAAGAGCCGGAATTTGAGAATCGATCAGATCGAATGGTTTTGGCGAATCATACGCTGGAACAGTTGAATATTATTGATGCAAAAGGACTAAATGGTAGTAGCGCCAGTTCAAAATCATCTGTGTTTCGATTATTGAACAAATGCAAGACGCCGATGGGGTCGAGGCGATTTTATTATCGACTGTTACATCCTTCATTTCACATTGGAACAATTCAGAGAGAATATGACATTACCGAATATGTTTTGAATAATGATGCCACCACGTATTTAAAGTGGAGAAGCGCACTTGAAAATATAAAAGATATTGAGAAGTTGCATCGTAAAATACAAATGGGAAAGATTTATCCGAATTCTCTCTATGTCTTATATACCAGTCTTCAAATGATTTCGCAGCTTTACGGAGGCATCAAGTCGGATGAAACCTTGTTGAAATATTTTCGTGCAGATGCAGATCCAGAGAGAATCACGAAAATGTGCGATGAAATTATAAAAAAAATGGAATTCTGTTTTTTTATGGACAAGTGCAAGTCTGTTGATTCTCTCGATTTTGATTTAAGTTATAAAGATTGTTTTGTTCGTCCGGGCATTCGTAAGGATCTTGATAAAACATACATTGCGAATGAAGACGGATGCAGCATTTTGGAGGCCATACGTTCTTATTGTAATGATTTGATTGCGGTTGGAGAGAAAAAAGGCGATAATAAAGACAAAGAATTTGTCAAAAGACACGAAACAGAAAAATCGGGGTACAGTATTCAGACGACGGAACGTCGAAGTAAATTATTACTAGAACAGATTAGTAAAAAGGTGAAAGCGAAAGAGCACATTTCCAAGTTGGAATATGAATCGATTGATACAACATGCGAAGAAGGATGTAAAAAAACATTTAATTTCGATTTATCGACATTACAATTTGTGAAAGCGGGAAGCAGTGCGGTTACATTTCTGCATGACGCATTGTCCAACGTATGCGCATCCATCAGCGAAACGAGAAATAAAATTCGCGATGAAATTGGACTTGTATTTCATGGTTTCGTGTGCGAACTTAAGGAATACCAAGAGTCGTTTCAAACCATTGTTTCATTTATTACGGATATGGATTTGGTTCAGAATCAGGCATTTATTGCTCGAAAATACAAGTATTGCAAACCGACAATTGATACAAGTAAAGAACAAGGGCAAGAACAAGAGGATGCGACTTCCTATGTTGACGCTCGCGATATTCGGCACTGTTTGATTGAACGAATGAACGAGGACGAGCTATATGTGACGAATGACATTTCGCTTGGTTTAAAAGAACGTGGCATGCTACTATACGGAACGAATGCGGTTGGAAAAACGAGTATGATTCGGGCGCTTGGAATTTGTATTATTATGGCGCAAGCGGGACTGTATGTGCCGTGTTCGGCATTTACGTATCGGCCATATACGAATATTATGACACGGATTTTAGGGAATGATAATTTATTTAAGGGGATGTCGACATTTGCAGTTGAAATGTCGGAACTTCGGGTCATTTTGAAATGCGCTGACCAAAACAGTTTGATTTTAGGAGACGAGCTGTGTTCGGGAACGGAAATTGATTCTGCGATTAGTATTTTCGTCGCTGGACTACAGAAGCTGCACGCACTGAAAAGCTGTTTTATTTTTGCGACACACATGCACGAGATTGTGGATTATGAGGAAATTGCGCAAATGGACCGGCTTGTTACAAAACACATGGCGGTAACATATGATCGGGCACGCGATATATTAATATACGATCGGAAGTTGCGCGACGGTGCGGGGCCGAGCATGTACGGACTGGAGGTGTGCAAGTCGCTGCATTTGCCTGACGATTTTTTGAAAATGGCAAACGCGATTCGTTTAAAGTATCGGGATAAGAAACAGGCTGGAGATTTGAATTATAAGCCGAGTCATTTTAATGCGCATAAAGTGAAGGGGCTCTGCGAATTATGTAAAAAGGAGGTGGGTGAAGAAGTGCATCATTTGCAGCACCAAAAAGAAGCGGATTCGAATGACTACATTCAACATTTTCATAAAAATCATCGGGCGAATTTATTGACAGTGTGCGAATCATGTCATTTGAAAATGCATGATTCAGATGAACAATATAGACGTGTTTTCACAACGGGAGAAGGCGGATACGCGCTTTCAAAACTATGAAAGATGGAAGAAATGAAGAAATGAATGATTACATATATTTTTTTAATCACCACCACCATCACCATCATGAAGCCGGCAACATCGCACCACCATCACCATCACCAGCCGGCAGATTATCGAAAAACTCCTTCAGCGCTTCCCCAGCACCACCATCACCAGCAAGCACACCATGATTATCATCATCACCAGCAAGCACACCATCAGCATCACCACCATCACCACCATCACCAGCAAGCACACCATGATTATCATCATCACCAGCAAGCACACTATCATACGAGATATTAGCACTATCGAGCGGACTGAGTAGTTTATTAATTATAAATACACGCCCATTAGTAGCTACGAGACCTTCTGGATTTAAAATCCTTGTTGAATCGTTAATAAAAATATCATCACCATTAACAGTAACACGCAGCTTTAATTTATTATATGATATTAAAATTTGATTTTTTTTTATATTAAACATTTTGAGTTCAGTTGCTGGAATTGGGACTACATGATATTCCATAATCTGTTTTAACGATTCGGTATCTGGATCTTCGAGCGGGTTTCCATCAGCATCGATAATAAAATTTTCAGAAAGCTCCACGGAAGCCTCTTTTGTTACTGCGAATGCTATATATCTTTCAGGTTTTATATTAAAAGAATCATCTAAAGCAGTAAATTGTTTCTCTGCATCCCTAAAAGTTTGAATGACTTTCATGTTTCCAGTTTTATTTAAAGCATATCCTATTATCTCGAAACGATCATCTGCAACAGATACGTCGACAATTGATGGAAACAATTTGTCTTCAACTTTGTCGCATTTTGTTTGAAATTCTTCATCCATTTCTTGAAGTTTTTCTTGAAGTTCTTTATCTTTGTTAGAAAGCACTTCTAGCACTGCAAGTGTTTCGCCGACTCTTTCTGCCAGCAGCGCGAAATCCTGCTGCAAAACTGCGTCTGCGACCTGGTCTGGTGTTAAAAAACGGAGTCCCACTCTACCATAATTGTTTTCCTTAGTTCTAAAATAAAATGCATCTGTACCTTCATCAAGTTTTTCTATAGCCCCAAATTTGTAATTGATTTTTGGTCTCAAATTATCAATTTTATCTTTAAAACCATTAAGAACATCGCGTGGATAACTTTTATCCTTATAAAGTTGGGCGAGAGACACCTGCCTGATGCCTCCAACATCAGCGATCCATACCACTATATTAGTAGGTTTTATAGTATTGTTTTTAACATCATATGACCGCAAAGTAGCTGCAATTGGTGAAAAATATTGTTTGTTAAGTAATCCTGCTAATTCAGAAACATCAAAAGTTGCATTGGATTTTTCAATCAAATTGGAAAGATTATCCTGGAACATATTTTAGGTTATAGGTATAGGTTATATATATATACTATAAAATAATATTGCTTAAATTTTTAATTTTAAAAAATAAAAATAAAATATAAACAATGAATAACAATGGACAATCAATTATTTATCGTGTTGAATGCATTTTTACTGTTGTTTATATTTTTAGCGGGTGGTATAAATAAAATTATGTCATTTCAAGAGACGGCGGATTTCCTTGAAACAAAAGTAAATGCAATTCAATTCAATCCCATATTTTTTGCTGCGGTTATTGCCGCGATTCTATATTTTTATATGACCTTGATAATATTTGGGAAAGAAAGCCAATTAAATATATACTTGTTTTTTCTCATTAGTATGGCATTTATTGGAATTCCATTTTTAGCATATTTTAAAAAGGCACTAGGTCAGTTTGTGTCGCTGATATATAATTCGGCAATTGTAGGAGTAATTGGATTACTTGTGCTTGGAAGTTTACTAATACTATATTCTCTCTATACAAGCAAATATGAAGAGTATGCGTATGCTGCAACGATTGGACTAGCGGTGTTTACTGCGATGACGATTTTAATATTTCATTTTCCGACAAATCCAGCAGAAATGATTTCATTTACAAAGAATCTCTCTATTTTTGGCGGATTAATGTTATTATCAGAGCGATTTGTTCGCTCTTAGAAAATCGTTTCCCGTTGCTCGTTGCCAACTATGGAAAGTCATACGTATTCATTTCTTTATTATTTTCAATAAAACTGAAGCGAAGTTTATAGGATAACAAGTTTTCTAAAATGCTCCCGGAGTCTCCTTGGTTGAAAATAGTTAGAACTTCTCGAGGCGAACAACCGTGTTGAATGAATGCGGCATTGGATATTGTTCCGTCCATCGCTATAGTTGGCTGATTATCACCAACGAGCACTTGATTTCCGTTGGTTGTAATGTAGTTCATGGAAGCGTCCATATAGGTAATGTATGGCGGCGAATCAGCATCCGCTTTTGAATTTGTGAGCGTGTCGACCGAAATGGTGTTATTTAAAAGGCCATTAATGTAGACATCGAGAGCACGTTTGCTGCCATTGTAAAACGTGTTGGAATCGGGATTATAAACGGGAATATTTTTATTCGTCGTTGGATCGTAAACGGTTTCATTGGTTTCATTGGGATCAATGTCATCATCGCCGTTATAGTTTAAAACGACGTTTACGGATTCTCCGATGGGAAATAACATGATTGTTGAATCTGTGGTTTTAGTTGATGATATTGTTGAAACGATGAGGTTTCTATTGGAGTCGAGGCTCAAACGTATGGGTGAAGGCGAAGTTCCGCCCTTTTTTGTTATCTGTAACAAATTGAATGATGATGATGGTTGGGGTGAAAGCTGAATGGCTGAATTGAGTTTCATCCAAATGGAAAGTGCAAATGCGCCGTTATTTAATTGTATTTTTTCAGGAATGGCAACCGTGTTAACCGTTGTCGCCGGATTTGATGTAACGACAATTGGAATGGAGTCTTTTTGTTGTTGGTAATAAGAGAACAAGATATAGATGGCTAAAATGAAAATAACCATCAAAATAATGGTTGTGAAATCAATTTCTTTTCCATAAAATAACATTACTTAAATTTTAAAAATTGTATTATTATTATTTATGAATGAAACGATAACTATAATATATATTATTAATAGGAATATATATTAATATTAAATATTTTTTAATAAAATAAAACTATTAAATGTCGAGACGATTCAGTTCAACATTGTCTTTCACAAAAGCGAAACGGATCTTGTACTTGTTGAAGAAATCGGTTACTGAACTTGATCCGCTGGCTCCATATCCGCTGGAATATGTGTCCCATGCATCTTGTGGTCCAAGCGGTGCTTTATGAAATGTAGCCATGGTAATGAATCCGTCAAACCCATTTTTAGAACCGACATAGAGTGATCCTGCATCCAAACCCCATTGACCTTGTAAAGCGCTTGTTTGCACCAATTTTCCGTTGATGTAAATGTCGACGGAACTTCCATTGTTCACATTCAGGATGATGGATACCCAGGTTTGAAGTGGAATGTTTGGAATGGGAGGAATGGCGTTGCTTCCCAATGTAATGTTTAACACATTGACATCTTTTCCTAAACTTACAAGAAGGTTGGGTTTTTTTTGTGATGCGTCGGATTCTGAAGACAGGATTGCTTTTTCTCCGGGAGTGGATTCCCATTCAGAAACATAAATCCAAGAGGAAATGGCGAAACTGTAGCTTTTATCAGGTATGGAAACGGATGATTGCGTTTTTGCATCTTGTTGGCCGCTAAGTACGGTGCTTGAAGAGGAAGAGGAAGACAGCATTGACCATAGAAAATAGACAATGATAATAATCAGTATAATGATAATGAGAGTCGACCAAGAAAATTCCATTTTTATGTGTTGACTGAATAATTTATTATTTATTTTTACTTATATATTATTTATAAAATAATTACAAAAATACAAAAATAAATATAAATTATTTTTGTAAACTACAAATTTACAAATTAAAAATGAAAGTCTTTCTAAAAGTTGGGTTTGAGCGGGGGGTTTAATAATTTGTGGGTGTTATAAATCCAAGAAACGCCTTGACTTCCGACAACGTCTTTGTAATATATGACATTACAAACTTGGCCGTATATTCCTCCCGGACTTGACCCAACAATCAACGTTTTGGGCAGTTTGGGAATTACGTTTGGCGTTGAACTTTCTAAATGACTGTTTAAAAATACATCCATGATGCCGTTATTGTTAAAGTTAACAAACAAGTGATTCCATCGTTGTAACAGAATCTGATTTGGAAGAGTAACGTTTACACTATTATTTGTTTCAGTTTGGACACTTATTATAAGTTGATTGGTGGTTGGATTGAATAAAACTTGTGGTGCTCCTTGTACATTTGTGCCATTTGAATCGGTTGCAAAATTCAGAATGCTAATTCCATTGGAGGAATAGCTATTTTTTGGCGGTTCGGGGTGAATGTAAAACCATGCAGAAATGCCGTAACTATAATGCGGTGTATTTGTTTTGACATTATCTATGAGAGACGGTGTTAAAGAAATGGTTGTGCTGTTATTGTCTGCATTGGGCGTTGCAATATCCAACGGTTCACTTTTCTCATTGAGCGGCAACACCTTGTCAAGAATGACCTCGCCGTTGTGGTTTACGACTGCATCAAAGACCTTTGGAAGCAGGAAGAGTAACGCGATAAACACAATTTCAAAAAATAAAAGAATGACATAGGTCCATTGTCGTTGCGCTAGTTTGAATTCGCCTCGAAAGTAGTCGGCCAAGTTTAAGCACATACAAGGAAGGTAGATGACAATTTTAAATAGCAAACTGGACCACGTGGGCGGACCAGAAATATAATTGGGTGCTTCTGCTCCAATGAACCGAACAACCATGGCCAAAATGCCGACAAGAATGGCGATATTCAGAATGAATAAAACCGTGTTTGCGATAATCGGAACGTTGGTATACACGTGCAAAACGGCAAGAATGATGCCAATGACAATGCCGATCACAATAGTATACTTTATAAAGGATGTAATAAAGGGCACAAATGCTTCCAAGCCCATGACGAGCAACGACAGTAGTGCAAACCCGATAAAAAGAAACAGGAATAAGAATATGGACTTGTTATCTGAAACCACTTGATAAGGTTCTTTCATGTAAATATACATGACCAGACCCAAATACAGTAGAAAAATGATAAGCGCCGAACTTTTCACAAGTTGGACTAAAATACCTTTTACAAAGTAATTACAAACAAATGTTAGTATTTTAGTGAGGGAATAAATGGGATCGGAAAATGACATGTCGCTAAAGAAGGCGTTTACGGATGCGTTTACATTTTCGCCTCGGAAAATTGACAGATAGAGGATGTAGAATATAAGAGACCCTGTAACTACAGTCATCACGATTCCTGCAAAACGATCAACAAGGAATGTCAACTCAGATACTGCAACCAAGATAAATAAGATAACGTAAAGGGTCGAAATATTTAAAATGAATTTTAAAAATAGAGAGAAGAGAGAAATGACGACGACGGCAATGGAAAACCACCATTGATTTTTAATAAAATTATGACTTAGTCCATATGCTGAAACGGATAAAAAAACAAGAATAATGAATAATATAAAATATTTGAAAGATACTCCGACGTCAACTACTGCATCTTTGATTTGAATTGCTTTTAATTTAACTGCATCTGAATTCATTTATGTTGTATTTATATAGAAATTCGTTTTGAATCACGTTACAATGGATGCTACACTTATTATAATAAACAGAATAAAAAAATCAATAAAAACCAATAAAATCAAAATCTAATTTCTATAATAATATAATATGCCTATATAAAATATAATTAAAACAAGAATGGAAATAAAGATGGCTAATACGGAAGGACTGTTTGCCCATCCCGTTTTATCTAATGATGTTGTTGTAATATTGATTGAAAAAATAAACAAGAAAATGATGGCGGCGTGCAATAAAACGGACCATGGATTAAATTCGCTGCTTATAATGTATTGAATGAACCGGGTAATGACTCGAGATGCAAATTCAAACTGTTTTATAAAGAGTATGATGATAGAGAGAATTGCGATAATTGTAAATGATACATTAATTGGATCACTTTCTTCATCTCCTAATGTTTCGTTGTGGCGAAAAAATATGATGATCATGGAAATCCATGATATCAAGTACATGATGATGGAAAATATATTCATAGGTGCAGTTATATTTTGTAAAAAGTTTTTCGGAAAGATTTGAAACATTTTTAAAAGTGCGAATGGAATGTTTTGAATGAAAGATAGACCACAAAAAAATACGGTTGTCAAAATAAATGCTAAAAAGGTGGCCCATCCAGCGTAAGCCCAGCAATCCGAGCCGCCGTCACATCTTATTCTTAGAACGTTTAAATAATAAAAGAATAGTCCGAAAATGAATATACCTATGCTCACGGCGATTCCATAAGGGACAAGGTGTATTGCATCCGACTTGTATAACATTGTTACAACAACTGCTAAAAATGGAATGATCGCAGTAAACACCGCTGCAATATTTCTTGAAACTGGACTGTCGCTTGGATTTTCGGCCAAGTCTGCGTTACCTGTGACCAACCAGTAAATTGATATGATCCAAAACAGGTAGACTAGAACCGGGACAAAATAACTGTTGAAGAATGCGGACAAACTGTATGAAGTGACGTTGAGATTGAATACGTAATTGTAAAGAAAGAGTAAAACTGCTGCACCGGTCCATGCGCCCGTGAATAATCCGGCGAACCACGTTTCATCCATAAAATAGAGTGGAATGTTGACAAGGATGCATATGAGCGCGATGAAAATGAATTTGGTCAAGGTTGATACAGTTCCTGGATCGGTATTCACTGATGATGGTTGCATTTTTTATTTATGTTATTTTACTTTCTTTTACGGATATTTGATACAGATATGGGATATATTTATGATATAAAATTATTTATTTTTAAAACACGACTAAATAATTTTATCTTTTTTATTTTCATATTTCTGTTTCTATTTATATTATCTCTCTTTTTTCCACTTCTAAAAGTTTTCAAATGCTGTTTTTTTTCCGTGGCAGTCTCTGCATAATGCAACTAAGTTATCGACGGCATTGGAACCACCGTGTTCAAGACGGATTTTATGATCAACTTCAAACCATCCTGGAAGTTGACGTTGACAGTCGCCGCATTTCCACCCCTGTTGAGCTGCAACGAATTTCTTTTTGGATTCACTGACACTGCGTTTTGTGGGTCCGGTTCCACTGCCACCCGTTTTACCGGAGGTCATGATTTTATTGATACTGTTTTGTTGTCGTCGAGTTGTCCATCCGGCGTCATCGTTGCCGGCAGAATTACCTCCTTGTTCATTTTGACCAAAGAATGCGCGCTGGTTTGTCATGTCAAAAAAAGGCGTCAACATGTCTGCAGATTGGCGACTGATGGGCATGTATTTAATAAACTCGTTGGCATGCTCCATAATATTGTGTGAATTTACGGGATTCTTTTTTATAAACAAGTACATGGATAATCCAAAAAATCCAATCGTTGCCATTTTTATGTATTTTCGTGCATTAACAGATTCCGCCAGCTTAAAATATTTTCCGTCATAATATGTATTTAAAATAAGTCCTGCAGTAATAATGAAAATAATAAATTCGATTTTAAATTTCATTTTTATTTTTTATTGATATAAATTATTATTTTATACACCCTACACATAAAATAATAATAAATATTTTTACTAAACTTATAAACTTGAAAAAAATATTTCAGTTATTTAATATATTTTTTATTTTTGTATGATTTTTTAAATCGAAATACACGACGACGTTTATTTTTACGATGTGATTTATTTCTGTGCGAAGATGAAGATCGCTTTAGACGCAAATATTTTTTTTTACCTCCAAATCCTCTAAAAATGTCGCTTGAGTCATCAGCAGCTTCAGCAGCAGCAGCTTCAGCAACAGCAGCAGCTTCTTCATATTGACTTGCTTGTTTTTCTCTTTCTGCTACTTGGGGATCAATTATTATCATCAACTGAAGTAAAGTATTAGTTCCATTCAACTTATCATAATGTATAAAACGTGGCACTAACCAATATTTACACCAGCGTTTTAATGTGTCTATATTAATACTTAATATTTTACTGGGTGTATCACCATATTCAAACAGTTCTTGAATTGCATTCAAGTCGCTTCTTGGGTCTAAATCCATCTCCATACTTTCTTTTAATTGTGATATTAAAGTTTTTATTCTACCTATGGCTAAATATTCTATATTCGGACAAAGTATACCCATTATCCTACATTTATCATAAGTTTCTTCTACTCCTTCATAAAGAATAAGGATACTATCAATACTATTTAAATCTGCTGCTATCTTAGAAGAAGAAACACGAATATTAATAGAGGCACTCGCGGCAGGTCGGTCTTGCATTATCTTAATATATATTATATATATAAAAGTAAAACATATGTATAGTAAAATTTAAATAAATTTAAATAAATGATCATAAATATTGCCGTTGCAATTACTGGAAGCGGAGGAATCGGGTTAAAAGGCGGACTTCCATGGCCTCATCTAAAAAATGATATGGCATTGTTTTCGAAACGAACGACAGGTGCAGGAAATAATGCGGTTCTTATGGGTAAAAACACGTGGTACAGTATTCCGGAGACAAGAAGACCACTAAAAAATAGAACCAACATTGTTATATCTCGGAATCAAATAGATTTAAGTTTGTGTCATGTATTTTGTTCAATACATCATGCAATCGCATATTGCGAAAATTTTGATGAGTTATGGGTAATCGGCGGAAGTGGAATATATAATGAATATTTAAACACGCATTATGATAAAGTGCATCGCGTATACATTACATATGTTTGCGGTCAGTATGAATGCGACACGTTTATAAACATTCCGAATGAAAGCTATTTGATTGAAGAAAAAGAATATAATTCAACTGAAAATTGTTATTATTTGACGTGCGTTCATAAGACGCATGTAAACAGCAAT
>Ga0172362_10001022_pt1 | contig 23676 bp, 32 predicted proteins | sample LakKivs1_kivu2a2_FD_114534 | JGI IMG/M metagenome (GOLD analysis project Ga0172362, IMG submission 114534) | Sediment microbial communities from Lake Kivu, Rwanda - Sediment s1_kivu2a2 | ecosystem: Environmental > Aquatic > Freshwater > Lake > Sediment | place: Rwanda: Western Province, Lake... | reverse complement strand
TATTTGACAAACTAGCAAATGATGGTATTGAAGTATTATTTGGCAAACTAGCAAATGATGGTATTGAAGTATTATTTGGCAAACTAGCAAATGATGGTATTGAAGTATTATTTGGCAAACTAGCAAATGATGGTATTGAAGTATTATTTGGCAAATTGTTAAATGTTGGAATTGTGGTATTTGTTATTGAACCATTTGATATTTTATTATTGGATGTATTATTAAAATTTGGGAATGTAAAATTATTTTGTGAATTTTCCAATGGTTTATTTACTTGAAAATTTGTAATTTGATTATTTATAGGTTGGTTATTTACAAGTTGGTTATTTATAGGTTTATTATTAATGGGCTGATTATTATATGGTATGTAATTAAATGATTGGTTATTAATAGGTTGGTTATTTACTTGTTGGTTATTTACTGGTTGGTTATTTACTGGTTGATTATATTGACTAATTGTTAATTTAATTTTTTCAACTGATGTATTTAAAGTTTCTAAATAGTTTTTAATATCATTTAATTCTTCTTTATATTTGAAATTTTCTGCTGATAAAATGTCAATTTTTTTATTCAATTCTGTTATGTCATAATTTTGTTCAACTAAAAAATCATCAATATTTTTATTGGTCTTGACCAATTGTATTTTAATTGGTTGTTTTAATGCTATATATTCGTTGTAAAGTTCAAAATTTATAATAAAATTATTTTTTTCCAAATTGTAATCTTCCATTTCCAAATATGAATTTATTTTTGGGCTTTCATTACTTTCCTTTTTAAAAAATTCTATTGCTTTGTTGGTTATTTCAATATATTTATGAGATAATTGGGGTGGAAATAATTGGGGTGATACAAGACCCTTATATGAATATAATCCTAAATCATACATTATCACAATACCACTAACATCTTTTATAGTTCTAATTTTATTTTTATTTTCACTCATTGTATTGTAAATTAATATTAATTGATTAATGATAATATGTTTAATAATCAATTTTTTCATTAGAAATAAAATATTTAATCTTATCAAAATATTAGTTGTTTATGTTATAGTAAATTTTTTATATAAGTATATTTATAAAGATAATAATAATATGAAAACATCAAATTTTGAAGTAAAATGTCCTCATTGTGAAGATTATGTTGTGATTGAACAAATTAATTGTGCTATTTTTAGACACGGGGTATTAAAATCTAATTTGGTTCAAATAAATCCTCATTTGCCTAAAACAGAATGTGATAAATTAAAAGAACAAGATTTAATTTATGGATGTGGTAAACCATTTAGAGTTATACGTGAAAATAATGAATGGATAGGGATAGTTTGTGAATATATATGAATATTCCAATAATTAAATTATAAAATTAATATATATATATATATATATACAAGTAAGGATGGAAATATATTATATTAATATTGATACAAAAAAATACAAACAATACAAAACTTATGAATTAGCATTTGTGGATATGGAAAAATTAATCTTATCAAATCCCGATTCGAATATAGAAATAATCTTAGAAGATTTTTGTGAATTTGGTCATTCAGATAGTTGTTGTAAAATATATCTTTTATGCGAATATAAAAATTTAACAATTAAAAAATATTTATAATATAATTTAATTTTATAAATATATATGTTTAATACAGAAACAAATACAAATATTAATAATTATAATGTATTTTCAAATCAAAATCCAATTCAAATTCAAGAAGATAAAATAATATTTAATGAATATTTTAATGAACCTTTGTATCAATATATTAAACTATTAACTTTAAAAGATACAATTGTATTTGGGAATGAATTTAACCAAAATTTAGCAATGTTACCAACCAATATAACGAAAATTTATTTGGGAAAAAACTTTCAAAAATCTTTAATAGATATACCATCGAGTGTTAAAATAATAATTTTTGCAAATGATTCTTTATTTGTTGGTTCACTTGACTATTTACATAATGATTTAGAAGAATTAGTTATTGGAGATAATTATAATTTAACAATAAACAAACTACCTTATAATTTAAAAAATCTTGTTTTGGGAAAAAAATTCGAATCAAAAATATTTAATTTTCCACCAAAACTAAAATATTTAGATATTGGAAAATCTTATACACACTCTCTTAATAATTTACCTAATGAATTAGAAACATTGGTAATTAATGGTAAATATAACTCTCAAATTCTTTATCCATCTAACTTAAAACATTTTGTAATTTTAAAAGATTCTGAATTCAATATTGAATTAAAAGATTTACCAAATACATTAATATATTTATCAATCCAAAATAATTATCCATTACAAATTTCTAATTTACCAGAATCAATAATTTGTTTGGAGTTAGGATATAGTTATAATGGTAACATCATAAAATTCCCATCAAATTTAAAGAAAATAAAATTAGATGAAAATTTTAATTATGATTTTGTGTACTTACCAGATACATTGGAAATAATTGAATTAAATAATCAGTATAAATATATAGATTTTTTAATCTATAAATTTCCATTCATAAAATTAATTATAAATTAAATTAAATTAAATTAATTTAATTTAATTTAATTTTCCTCTTAATTTCATTTTTTTAATATTGGAATTATCAAGAGTAAAATTAATATAATTACCTTTATTATCACTACTAAATTTGATATTTTTAGCAAAAATATTTAATTGTTCATATAAATCATTTAAATCATCAGAAGAAGAAGATGATGAAGAACATGAATCAAATGAAGAATTAATATTATAAATATCTCTATATTCATTGAGAGATAAATTATCAGAAGAACTTTCTATTTCTAATTTAGAAATAGTAATTTTTTCAATTGACATTTTGCCTTGTTTATTTTTAATTAATATAGAGATATTAGCATTAAATATTTCTCCTCTATTAGTTTTTCCCTTTATTTTAAGGATTAATTTACTGAAATTAATTGTTCCTATATGTAATTTTGCATCACTTTTAATTTTAAGTTTAAATTCTTTAGACATTAATTGTATGTATATATTATATATTATAAAAAATATTGAAAATAATAAAAAATATTAATTATTTTATATTTTAAAAGTATATTTTTTATTATGGATTTAAATTGTATTAAATATTCTATAAGACCAAATTTACATAAATTATCTGAATCAAATTTAATAGATATTATAAATGAATATGAACCCAAATGGATTTGTGATAAAAAAAAACATGAAAATTTTAGAGATGAATTAGTTGCAAAAGTTTTTAATTTATGGTCAGAGTATGAATTAAAAGATAATAATTCAAATTCTATAGAATGTTTAATATGTTGGGATAAATTAACAAATGGTAATAATATGACTTTTGATTGTGGACATAAATTTCATTCTAATTGTATAATTAAAAGTTTATTATGTTTTTCGACAGATACATATATTGATAAAATAAATAATAAAGAAATTGAAAAATTTAAAATTGAATATTGTTGTCCCCAATGTAAAAGACCAATTGATTCAATTGATTTTGATAAAAAATAAATTTTATTTTTAGTTTATTTTTGTATTAAAAATTAAATTTACTAATATTTTTCTTTAATATAAATATATTAATATATTTATATCTATACATAAATGAATAAAAAAATAAATAAATTTGTTGTTTTACTTTATACTGTAATATTTATAAAAATATATACTATACTTAGTTCAAATATGAATTTAAGAAAAAAAGAAGCTATAAATAATGCTTTATTATTAAAAAAATTTGATGTTTCTTGGAAAATTCTTAAAAAAAGTAATAAAATTTTAAAAAAAACACCCATAATATTTATACTAATAATGTTTTTTTGGTATAATATATCACATTTATTAATTCCATTTATAATATTGTTTAATCATGTCAAACATGTATATAGTTTTATAATTATAAATATTATTTCATTTTTAATATATTTTATTTTTCCAGTAATTCCCCCAAGATTATTAAGTTTAGAAAAAGAAAGTCCAATAGAATTAATAAATTTAACAGATTATTGGTTTATTTTATTTAAAAAAATAAGTAAATATATTATTTCAAAAAAAAAATTTAAAAAAAAATTTAATAATGTTAATCAATATGCTGCTTTTCCGTCTGTACATACTGCATGGGCAATATGGGGTATATTATGTTCATTTAATTTAAATCCTATTATTTTTAAATTTTGTTTATTTCATGCAGTATTTACAATTTTTATTATTATTACTTTTTGTCATCATTATCCAATTGATATTTTATGTGGTGCTGTAATATCTTTTATTTGTTTTATATTTTTTAATTACATTTTTTAATTATAATGTGTTAAAAATATAAAATACAATTAGTGAATTTATCACTAAGTTCATATTTTTTTTACTAATATATTTATAATGGACAATAAAAATATAATAATAATACGACATTTTGAAACTAAAAAAGATAATCACGGAAATGAAAAAATATTATATGATAAATCATTAAAAAAATCCATAAAGTTTGTTAATTATATTGAAAAATATTTGGCAAACAATCCAAATATAAATAAAATAAAATTTTACGTTTCTGAACAGGAAAGAACAATTATTACAGCACTAATATTATCTAATCAAATTAAATCAAATATAATCCAAAATAAATTTGTTAAAATTGAAATTGATGAACCTATTATAACTAATTTTATTAATAGAGATCCTAAAGCAAAAAAACAAAAAATAATTTGTGATAAAATTAAAAATGATTTTAACTCAAAAATTAAAAATGACATATTATATATATTTGTATCACATTCAAGCGTAATTTTTAATTTATTTGAATGTTTTTGTAAATCATATTATTATAAATATAATGAAAAATATTCAAAAAAAATTCATTCATATAGTTTATCATTTATCAGTAAAAAAAATAATATGTTAGAATATGATTTTAATTTAAATTTAAAATAAATTTTTAATAAAAAAAATTATTTTATTAAAATAATTTAAAGATTTGTTTTTATATATAAAATATAATAGTATGTCTGGAGAACAATTCACATTTAAAGCTGAAATTAATGAACTTATGAATATGATTATTCATAATTTTTATTCAAACAAAGATATTTTTTTAAGAGAACTTATATCTAATGCTTCTGATGCAATCAATAAACTTAAACATTCAAGTTTACAAAATAAAGAATTACTTGGTGATTGTTATGATTTTTTAATAAGATTAAAAGTAGATAAAGAATCAAATCAATTAGTAATTGAAGATACTGGTATTGGTATGGATAGGGATGATTTAATTAATAATTTAGGTACAATTGCTAAATCAGGAACTAAAGAATTTATGAAAAAAATATCTGGATCTGATGATAAATCAAGTTCATCTAACTTAATTGGACAATTTGGTGTGGGATTTTATTCTGCATATCTAGTTGCAAATACTGTTAGAGTTATTACAAGAAAAGCTGGAACTAATGAAATATTTCAATGGGAATCAAGCGCAAATGGTTCATATACATTGGAACAATTAGATTCAACACAATCAGATATTGTAAGAGGTACTAGAATTTATTTAAATATTAATTCTGATTTGGTGGAATATCTTGAAACAAGTAAAATTACTGAAATTATTAAAAAACATTCAAGTTATATTACATATCCTATTTTATTACATACTCTAAAATCAAGAGAAGTTCCTGATGATTCTGATTTTGTTAATGAGGAAGTTCCATCTGAACAAACTGATTTAGAATCAAAACAAGTTGAACAATCTGAACAATCTGAACAATCAGAACAAATTGAATCCGAATCAAAACAAGAATTAAAAGTTGAAGATGTTAGTGATGAGGAAGATAATGAGAATACTGAGAATAAAACTGAACCAAAACAAAGAATGAAAACTATTCAAGAAGAATCATGGGATAAAATTAATTCTGAACCTATTTGGACTAAACCTTCTAATGAAATAACTTCAGAAGAATATGAATCATTTTATAAAAATTTATCAGGAGATTGGGATAAATATTCAATTTTCAAACACTTTAAAACTGAAGGAAATATTGAATTTTCATCAATCTTATTTATTCCCACAAGAGCACCACATGATTTATTTGAAAAGAAACAAAGAAATAATGTTAAACTTTACGTTAAAAAGGTTTTAATTACTGATGATTGTAAAGATTTATGTCCCGATTGGTTAAATTTTGTTTCTGGGATAGTTGATTCTTCTGATTTACCTTTAAATGCTTCAAGAGAATTATTACAACAATCCAAAATCATTAAACAAATTTCAAAACAACTTGTTAAGAAATCTATTGAAATGATTGAAGATTTAGCACAAGATGAATCCAAATATAAAACCTTTTATGAAAATTTCAATAAAAATATTAAATTAGGTATTCATGAAGAAGCATCCCAAAGAGAAAAATTGGTTGAATTTTTAAGATTTAATACTTCAAAAGGAGAAAATGTTAGTTTGGCACAATATAAAGAAAGAATGGGTGAGTCTCAACCTGGTATTTATTTTATTACTGGTGATTCAATTAGAAATTTAGAAAATTCACCTTTTGTTGATAAATTAAAGAAAAGAGATTGGGAAGTAATTTATATGGCAGACCCAATAGATGAATATATCGTACAACATTTATCAAAATATCACGATACTAAATTAATTAATATTTCAAAAGATGAATTAGAAATTCCGGAAGATAATGTTCAAGATGAAGATTCAAGATCAAAACCTGATCCTGAACAAACAACCAAATTATGTGAAAAAATTAAATCAATATTAGGAGATAAAGTTGACCAAGTTAAAGTATCATCCAAAATCGAATCACAACCTGCTATTATAACAAATCCAATGGGTATGTCTGCTAATATGGAAAGAATTCTTAAAGCACAAGCTCTTTCAAATTCCAACACAATGATGATGAGTATGTTTAGCAAAAGAACAATGGAAATTAATCCATCTCATCCAATTATGTTAAAATTATCAAATTATGTTGATGATTCAACACAATCAGAATCATTTGAAAAATTAGTTGATGTTATTTATGATAGTGCTTTATTATCAAGTGGTTATCAATTAGATGATATTAATGGTTATTTAAAGAAAGTTTATATGTATATGAATTAAAAGATTTATTTTATTTTTATATTATATAAATGTAAATTTACTGAAATAATTTTATTTTTTATATCATTTAAATTTTTAACTAAATCATCAACCACAATAATATCATTATATTTTTTCAATTCATTTGATATAATTTTATTTAATTCATCACCTTTATTTTCATTAAAATAAATATGTGAAAAATATAAATTAACTCTTTTAAGGTGACTTAATGTCAAGTCAAATAGACAATTATTTCTAGCAGTTAACAATATAATTTTACAATTGTTTTGTTCACATTTTTCTAAAAAAATATGTATAAAATCATCAACTAGTATTGGATTTGAATTAGATACAATACTTAACCATTTGGAATAAACTATTTCTTCCGTCAAATCATAATCGTTATTTTTTTCATATATTTGAGTAAATTCCCTATTCCACCACAGATTATCAATATTTTCAAATTTTATAAGAGTTTCATCAATATCTAATACAACTAAGCTATTTGGTATGATATTTATTTGTGAAAAATAATTTATTGTGTTGATAGTCATTTTATTATTAATAATAATTACAATATTTTTATTTTTATGTTTATTTATAATTTTCTTGTTATATAAATAATAATATAACTTTACAATTTAATTATTTTGTTTATTTACAAAAACTTATAAATACAATTATGGATAAAAAAATTTTAACATTTCAATGTATTCATCTGTATTAGTTAATTTCGTATTTAATTTAGATTGAACATAATCTAAATTAAGTATTTTATTTTTTTCAATCACAATTAAATTATTTAAGTCAGATATTAATTTATTTAAATTTTTAATATTATTGACATGTTCATTTAATTCGTCTGGTATTGGTTCATAATCAAAATTAAAATGTTTATATATATGAATTGGATTATAAGCATCTTCACTATAATCTGTCATTACCTCCAATGAACGATAATAATCTGCACCACTCGAATTTGAAATAATTTCAACTTTATCTGGACTTATTACTAAACCGGAATTAAATAAATATAATTTATTATATTTAGTATTTAATAATTCTTCATTAGTTGCTTTGGTAATTTGTTCAAAGTATGATTTTATTCTGGGATAATTAAAAATTTTTGAAATATCATAAACAATTAAATTAAATTCTAAATCATTATTTTTAATACAGTTATATAGTTTTTGATGTTTTATTAAAATATTATTATCACTTGAATTATCATTTTGACTTGAATTATCGTTTTGACTTGAATTATCGTTTTGACTTGAATTATCGTTTTGACTTGAATTATAGTTACCCATTTTTTTTTATTTAATACAAAATATTAATTATATAAAATTATCAATTTTTTTATAAATATATCATTTAATTTATATTGTTAAAAACTAAAAAAATTGATTATTCAAATATATACATATTTCCAATAAAAAAAATGTCAAATCCTGAAAATTATATTGTGGAGGCTAAACGTTTAGAAAAATCTAAAAGTATATTTGAATATATTTGGAAAGAAACATCAAATGAACGTTATGAAAAAATATCCGAATTATATGAAAAAGCAGGAAATATATATAAAATAAGTGATAAATCAAAGGCAATTAAATGTTTATCAAAATCTTATAATTATTTAATTTTGGTTTTGGATTCATTTGGTTCAAATGAATATAAAATAAAAAAAATATTATCAGATATAGCGGAGTTATATGTGAAAATTGATTATACTAAATCAATTGAATATTATGGTAAAATAATTAATCATTATACTGAAAAAGGTGATGTTGTAAATATAATAAAAATTTACGAAATAATTGGAAATATTTATTTTGATAATAATGAATTTAAAAAAGCAAATGAGATTTATTCCAAAACTATTGAGATAATTAATTCTAATGATAAATCTATTGATATTAAAAAAAATATTATTGATAAAATTGGAGAAATATATTATTCAGATGAATCCGTTGTTAATCATTTTGAATTGGCAAAATTATATTATAGCATTAGTGAAGATTATTTAAAAAAAAAGTTAGGATATTTAACGGCAACTATTTTTAATATGAAATTATATAATTTCATATTAAAACATATAATTATGTATTATTTTGTAGTATTTTGTATGATTTTGTATTATATTTATTACTATTTGGCTTTATTTTTTTTATTGCCTTTTTCTTTTACTATCTCTTCTTTTATATGAGTCTTGTATTTTCTTAAACCGTTTACTTTTGCTACATATACATTCATTATTGATAATATGTCTTTTGTTAATTCTTCTACTGGTGTTTCTTCTTCTTCTTTGTTTATCACTATTATTTTACCGTTTGAATATTTTGTTATTAACCATTCTATCATCTCATATCCAAATCTTGTTAATCTATCCTTGTATGCTATTACTAATTCATCTATCTCACCATTTATTGCTTTTTCCATTAATTCTTGTAATCCTTTTCTTTTGTAATTTATTCCTGAACCTATATCTTGGATTATTGTATGAGTTGGAAATTTTTCTTTCATATATTTTATTTGTCTTTCCAAATCTTCTTTTTGTTTATTTGATGATACTCTACAATAACATATCTTTATTCTTTCTTTATGTAATACATTTTTTTCCCTTAAATATTTATTTACATTATATAAAGTATTTTCTCCTACTTTTATTGTATCTATTTCTTTTCTATCTGCCATTTTATATAATGTTTGATAACATATTCCTAATGTTTTTAATGTCTCTGCTCTTTTTACAAATTCCATTTTGTATTATTCTGTATATATTTATATTAAATAATATAATTTTAAATTAAAATATATAGAATTAATTAATTTAATATAATTATAATTAAAATAATTTAAAAATTTATTATCTATATATAAATATTATATATGCAAATATGTGAATGGTTTAATTCATCCACTATACAAATACAAAACTTTATTTCTTCACCTAGTGAGTTTTATGATGTTAAAACACCAACTAAATATAAAGATGTTTTATCATCTATTAAAAAATCTGATAATAATTTTAATCTTAAATTATTTAATAAACCTTTTGTTAATGATGATGAAATATTGTATTCTCATAAGTATCAAATTTCATTTAATGGTAATCAACATAAAATATTAAAAGATTATTTTGAAGAATGTAAAAAAGTTTATGATTTGTGTGTGGATATTTGGAGTGATTATAAAGAATGTACTCATAATTGGCAAATCTTTAAAGATATCGTTTTTCAATTCCTTTATAGAAATTCCAATACTAAAATACTACATGTTGAACAAATTAAATTATTAATAATTAATGAACTTAAGAAGAAACAAAATGAATTTAATATTGAAAATGAAAAAAATAAAGATTTAATTACCAAATTAAAAAATGAGAAAAAAGAAATTTATAAAAAGGAAATAGAATTATATAAAGAAAAAGTGAAACAAAATAAAAGTTTAGTAATTAAAGAAGTTTTATCCAAACCTAAAATGCAAAAAATTAAGATTAATAAAATAAAGCAACCTTCTAAACCAATGGGACATAAAATAAAAAAACCGGCTCCTGATGAAATGATAAAATCAGAAATCAAGGAATTTTGTAAAAATTTATCAAATGCTAGAAATGAAGCATTTGAAAATGGTAAATACAATAAAGAAACAAAAAAGTTTGATTCAGATGCTTATGAAATGAAACATAAAAATATTTCTAATACTCAAACTATATCAATTACAAAAAGAGCATTATCTAATGAAGGTATTTATATAAGAGCATTAGGTAAAATAGATTGTGAAAATTGGAAAGAAATTGTAAAAAAATATTCTTTGGATAAAGAATGTAAATTACAATATGATATGATATTAAATAAATATTTTTTTATTGTTGTTTTTGAAGGTAAAGAAATAATTATTAATAATAGAAAAGAAGTAGTTGCTTTAGACCCTGGTGAAAAAATATTTAATTATTTTTATTCAAATGAATTAGAAGGCAAATTAGGTAATGAAATGAGAATTAAAATTATTAAATGGCAAAGACAAATTAAAAAGTATCAATCTATTATAGATAAAAAGAAGAATAAAAAAGGAAAAAAGATTAAAAATTTAAAGTCTTTAAAAAATAAGAAAAGAAAATTATATTTAAAAATACAAGGTTATGTGAATGAAGTACATAAAAAAAGTGCAAAATTTTTATGTGAAAATTTTTCCAATATTTTAATTCCGGAGTTTAAAACAAAACCAATGATATCAAAGTATCAAATCAAAACAGAAAATACAAGGATTAAACAAATTGGAAATAAATTAGAAGCAAGAAAAGAACTTAGAAAATTAAATAAAAAGATAAAACTAAGTTCAGAAGTTAAATTTGTGTTATCTATGCAATCTCATTACAAGTTTAAAAAGTATCTAAAAGCGACAGCGAAGAGATACAGAACAAATGTATATGATGTGGATGAATCATTTACTTCTCAATGTTGCACATTATGTGGTGTATTATCAAAAGATTATGATAATAGAACCAAAAAATGTAAATGTTGTGGACTAAAGATAGATAGAGATATGAATGGAAGTAGGAACATATACATAAAAAGTATATGTTCAATGCCTGGTATGAAAACCAGACTGGTGAACCTTCAACACCATAAAACTGTATGATTAAATACTAACAAAATAATACAAAATGATACAAAATAATACATTATTATATAAAATCATACAATAAAATAGGAGGGCAAGAAAATATATATTTAATGGTTTATTAGTAAATTTATCATCATATGACCTAGTTGAAACAAATAATAATTTGGAAAAATATATAAATATGGAAAATACTTTTTTAAATTCACAAGAGGGTATTTTTATCAGAAAATTAATTGAAATTATAGAATCTATGGATTTGGATGAATTTACATTTTTATGTGGAGATTATGATAAAGTAAAGACACTTGATAAATTACAAATAAAATTATTATCAAAAATAAAAGAAAACATTGGGGGAATTAATAATATAAATATTGATAAAGATAATGGATATATTTTGGAACAAGAGATTGATTTGTGTTAATTAAAAAATTTGAAAAAAATAAAATTTGAATAAACATACAATATAAATATAATATATAGATATAATATATATTATAATAAAGATACAAATGGTCCAAACTCTTATAACAGATTATTATAATCGAATTGGTGATAAAGTATATCATCAATCAATTAAGATTGAACCAACTCAAACAAATAACAATACCACAAACAAAATTATTCGTGGTTATAATAAAAAAACTGGTTCTTGGCATTGTACAGAATGTGGAATAGATATGGGTGCTAATAATCCAAGACAATTATGTAGAAAAATTTATTGTGGTGGTAATTAAAAATAAATAAAAATATTTAAATAATGATTTATATATCTACATAATAATTTATATATTTGATGAGTAAAAATACTTTTGTTTATGAAAATGAATTGGAACAATTACAAAATGAATTTAAAAATTTAAGTAATAATACAAATCCAAATGAAACTAATCCTGATAAACCAAATTCAAATACAAATTGTGGATTAAGTGTATTAAAAAATGAATCAAATAATTTGGAAAATTTATTAAATAAATTGAAAGAATATGCTCTAGAAAAAAAACCTACATTAGCTATATTAACTCCTTGTTATGGTGGATTATGTTATTCTAATTATACTACTTGTTTAATAAATACAATTAAAATTTTTGAATCTTGTAATTTTCCCGTAACAATAAATTTTTTAAATAATGATAGTTTAGTTCCAAGAGCAAGAAATAATTTAATTGGGTCTACAATGTTATCACAAGAAATAACTCATTTTATTTTTATTGATGGTGATATTATGTGGAATCCAATTGATGTGATAAAATTAATTTTATCAGACAAATTAATTATAGGAGGGGTTTATCCAAAAAAAAAATATGCATTTGATAAAATTGTTTCAAACCCTTCTGTTATTTCAAATTGGATTGAAAAAAAAAATAAAATTAATAAAAATACATCTGACGAAACAATAATTAAAAATAACTTAGTTAATTATAATTTAAATTATTTGTCATCTAATTTAGAAATAAATAATAATATAACAGAAGTTAAACATTTAGCCACTGGATTTATGATGTTAAAAAGAGAAGCTATTGAACAAATGATTCAAAATTTTTCAGAAACTAAATATATAGATGATACTGGATTTTTATCAAAAGAAAATTCTATTTATACATATGCATTATTTGATTGTGGTGTCGTAAATGGAAATTATTATTCTGAAGATTGGTTATTTTGTAATAGATGGTCTAGTATTGGTGGTAAAATATATGTAGATATATCAATTGATTTAGTACACATTGGAACAGAATATTATGAAGGAAGTTTCATTAAAAACATACTTACAAATATGTAAAAATATTAAATTAATTATAATGTTTCAGCCACAATACCTATATCTTCATTTAATAATGATAATTTTTCATTAAATGAATGATGTTGTGAACCAATAAATATTATAATAAAACCTAAAATTACAACAATATCAAATTTTTCAATATTATTTATTTCATTATGTACATTTTCATATGTATCATTTTCACCATTTGATTTCATATGTTCTGTAATTTTTTTTTTATTATATTCATTAATGTTTGCTTTATGATAGAACATTAAACAAGCCATTAATGCCCAAATCAAAAACATTTCAAAATAATATAATTTTGTTTTGGTTGGGTCTGTACCAAATAATCTTTTAGTTATTGTATTAAAAACAAATGAAAATAAAATCATCGTTAAAAATGTTAAACATAAAAAATAACCAAATATCATTAATTCGTGATGAAGTTGCATTTTATATATCTTTATATATATATAATTTACAATATTTCTTTATAAAATTAATTATTTTATTGGTTATAATAATAATAATAATAACAAATGTTCCTATACCGATACATATTGATGGTAAAACAAATTTTAAAGAATATTTTAATATTGTATATACATATTCCACAAGATAATCATAAAAATTTATATTATATTTATTATGATTTATAATAATTTTATTTTTTGTTTCAATATGTCCTTTTCTTATTCCATATAATATTCCGATTATCATTAAAAAAATAATTTTATAAAAAATAAAAACACATATGTAATAAAATATTTTTATCAATAAATTTATCATTTATTGTTCAATAATATAATTTTATTATTATATTATTTTTATGACACAATTAAAAAAATAAAAAAATAAAAAAATATAAAAATGTATATAAGGATTAATTCATATCTATAAGATAGATAGAAATTAATGAGTAATTTTGAAGTAGATTATAATAATGATATTGATATGGTATTAATAAAGTATGTGGAAAATTATTTAAAAGAATTAAATTATTATGGTAGTTCTAAAACTGAACAAATGTTATTATTAATTGGTTTGGGTTCAGAAATAAGTATAATTGAAAAAAATATTTTTGATAATTATAATTATTATGTTAAATTAGTATTGGGTGATGAAACAGATTCAAATATTTACTATTTACATAAAATTTTTTTTGTATCAACAAATCTAATTATTAAAATGATAATGTTTTGGTTATCAGATGATAAAGACACCGAAGAATCCAATTATAAATTAAGATATTTAATTGGTTCTCTAGAAAATTATGTTGATAAAGTTCTTATTCCAATTGAATCAAAGATTAAAAATATATTAAGTTTAAATAAAATTTTTAAATTAGAAAATTCAACCAAATATATGAAACAATTTTTAGAAATGAACAAAAATAAATTTACTTCAAAAGAAAAAATTAACAAACTAAATAATTTAATAATTGTATTAGACAATTTGTAAAATCATATATAATGTTATATAAAGTTTTTTGAATATTTATATAATTATATGTCAAAAAAAGATTTTTACACAATAGAAAGTTCAGATACAATATATACGATAAATAAAAAAGGATGGTACTTAAAAGGTTGGAGTAGAGCAGGATTAAAAACGGGTTTTATACTGACCATACACAAGCAATAGCACATATATGTTCAAGACATAAACCAACAATATCAACAATATATTTACCAGAACAAAGTATCAAATTTATTACAAAATACGAAAGAGCAATAAGTGAATTATCAAATCCTGAACTGGAAAACTTACTGATAAAGAAATTTTAGAACAACAAAATATAAAATTAATTCCATCAAATCCATTAGATTTAATTAAATTAAATATATTAAATCAAGAATTAGATATAGAAGTATTAAAAGCATATCATGATGTTCAATCAAATGGATATGGGTTTAGTTCTTGGAAAAAACAAATTAAACCAGAATTTGAAGATTTGATTAAAGATTTGGATGAATTTGAAAAAAATAATTTAACTCAAGATGAACAAAAAAAAATAAAACAAGATAAAATCAATAAAATAAAACTACTAAAATCAAATAAAATTGAAATGTATGATAAAATATTAAACCCAGAATTTGTATTTTATTGTGATTCAACAATACATAATTTATCTCAACACAATGAATGGAAAAAATATCCTGTTATTATTTGTGAATGTACTGGACTTGATATTTCAAAGTTATCTGGTGATAGAGATTATGACTATAATCACACTAGTTTATTGTCACTCAAACCAATAATGTTAAATAATAAAGATAAAAAATGGTTTATAATTCATGTGAGTCTTGGTTGTGAAGAAGAAATGATAATGAAAATTCAAAAAGATTTAATTTCAGAGGGTTTAGATATTCAAATTTGTATGTAAAATATATTTTTATATAAAAATATATTTTATCACTCAATTAAAAATGATTATATACATATAAATATATGGTAGTATATTTACAAGAAAATAGCGATAAAATTGAACTGATTGAAAACAACTATAAAATTAAATCTAATAATCATTTATTATTAGATACTCTTAAAAACAATATATTGATTGATAATACATTACATATAATTACAGTAATATCAAACATTTGTGAGTTTAAAAGAAGATGGGATTTAATGGAACAATTTATACTAAGAACTGAAAATTTACCAAATGTTAAATTATATGTGGTAGAATTAGCATATGGAAATCAAGATTTTCACATTACATCTCCAACAAATCCACAACATCTACAATTAAGAACCGAATATGCTTTATGGCATAAAGAAAATATGATTAATTTAGGTATAAAAAAATTATTACCAGAAGACTGGAACAGTCGCTTGGATTGATGGGGACATTGAATTTGAAAATCCAAACTGGGTTATAGATACATTAAAAGTATTGACTCAATTTGATGTGATACAATTATTTACAACTTGTTTTGATTTAGATGAAAATGAATTACCTATGTCAATTTGGCAATCATTTGGATATAAATATTGTCATGGTGAAAAATTTAACCATATAAGGGGAATTAACTATTGGCATACTGGATATGCTTGGGCTTGTACAAAAGAATATTATAATAAAATTGGCGGATTATACGATAAAGGTATATTAGGTTCAGGAGATTATATTATGTGTCAAGGTTATTTTGCTAAAGCAGCTTTTGGGTTCAAATTTTTGATTCATTTTAAAGAAAATGTAGAAGCATATATAACAAATCTAAATGGGATTAAAATAGGATATATTCCAACAAATATTAAGCATTATTTTCATGGGTCTAAAGTAAATAGAAAATATGTCGAAAGAAATACAATTTTGATAAATTACGATTATAATCCTGATTTACATTTAAAATATGATGAACAGGGAGTTATTGTTCCATCTGATTATATGCCCAAACAATTTTTAATTGATATTTATAATTATTTTAAAGAAAGAAATGAAGATGAATATTATGACTTGAAAAAAAATTGAAAATTATATATTAAATGAATTGAATTTAACAAATAATAAATAAAAAATGGGTAATAGTCTAAGTGATATTGAAAAAGAAGAAAGAGAACAAATTATTGATTTATTGTGTAATTTGGATTTTGATAATTTAGATTTAGGTCAAAGACAAGGTTCAACAGATTATATAGATTTTATAAATCCAAATGACTTGGGTGAAAAAGTTTTATGTCTAAAAGGTAAAGATAAATTTTTTAGAAATTTTTTTGTTTTTAAAGCAAGATTTAATTTTTCAAATAACAAATATTTTGATACATTTAGTACTTTTTTTCAAAGATACACTGATAACAAATTACTATGGCATTTTTGTGGACATTATGGGATATATTTAATGGACACGACAGGAGGAACAACTAATTCACAATTTAAGTTAGTATATGAATTGTTAAAAGAGGGTAAGGTTAAATTAGATAAAGAAAAATGTTTAGAATGTAAATTAAATTTTACAAATAATTTTGATTGTTTAGAAAATATTCCCGATTCAGAATATCCTGTAGAACTAGAATTAAAGTAAAAGTAATATTGTGAAAAATTTTAAATTCTTTTTTTTATATCAATAAACTCTGATTGATAATAATCTGATTTTATTCCCAATATATTTATTACAGTGTTTAAATCGTGTGAATATTCTGCAGAAGAATTAACATCTATATTTGAAACCAAAACAAAATGTATATGTAAATGGTATGTACTGGGGGTATAGTGGATAAACATTTTTATAATATCGGAATCAAAACCATATGTTGATTTTATTATTTCAAGTGTTTTAGTTTTTATATGAGTTAATAGATTTATATGGGTATTATTTAAATCTCTTAGTGTATGAAGACTTTTATCTGTTGGAAATACTAATAAATACATTTTTAAATTATTTGTTCCATCCCACGTATAATTTGGAGCAATTATAATATATTCATCTCTATAAATTATTTTATCTTGTTCAGCATTTCCATCTAAAATATTATACACCCATTGTTCTTTACCCCAATCTCTTTTTGAAATAATTTCTAAATATTCTCCATAAGTTTCATTAACAAGTTTTTTGCAAAATCCATCTAATTTATTAATATCTTTACAAACTATTAATTCACCTTCTAAATTTGTTAATTTTGCTTGTTGTTTTGAATATATGTCATTTACAAATATAATTCCATCATGAATATATTCAATTTTTTTTGTCCAATCTTCTTTAGAAATAAATGTATATTTTTTACCTTCTTCTTTATTTAATGAATGTAACATATTTTATTAAATTATTATTTTATTTATTATATATATTATTCAACTTTTTATATTGAAAATAATTTAGAAAAAAGTGTAATTGCACAATTAATAAATAACATCATATCTTTTCAGTAAATCTCTTTTTTGAGATTTGGGTTTATTTTCTTCAAATTTATCATCTAATATAAATTCTTCATATGATATTTTTCTTGTTTTGGCATATTCAATTGCTTCTTTTTCAGTCAACCATCTATTTGAATTTTCCAAATTAATTAGTTCAATAATATTAAAATTTGAAAAATTTCTAATCAAATTAGAAATTTTCTTACTATTTTACAATACATCATTTTTTGGTAACACTATTGTTGTAAATGGTAAAACATGGCCATTTCATGTTGTAAATAAACAAAGATATCGTATGAGATTTTGTAATGGTTGTAATCATAGAAGTATGATTATGCATTTTGGAACAGCTAAATATCCTTTTGCTATTATAGGAGTAGATGGTTCAGTTTTAGCAGACAAACCAGCTATTGTGACTGAATTTGTTATTCAATCAGGGCAAAGATTTGATGTGATTATGGATTTTTCTCAAGTTACCGAAAATGAAATTATATTATATAATACAGGTCCAGATGTACCATTAAAAGGTGCAAAAATTGAATTACCTAATTCAAATACAACAGGATTAGTTATGAAATTTATTATTAATCAAACCCCAGTCACTGATGATACAACTCCAATAGAATTTTTACAATTACCACCTGCTACATCTTTATTAAATCCATTAAATTTACAACCCAATATAAGAAATGTGACCCTGACAGAATATAATTCTAATTACGTATATGTTTTAGAAGATGCTAAAAAGAATTTATATCTTGATGCCAATGGTATTTTAAATAGATATATTCCTGGAGACCCAATTCCACCAGGATATACACCCACACCATTCGGTCCTATTATTGCTTTATTAGGTACTTATGATCCACTAACAAATATCACAACATCACATAAATATATGGAACCTGTTACTGAAGATCCCGTTGTTAATGTACCAGAAATTTGGAGAATATATAATTTTACCGGTGATGCTCATCCTATTCATATCCATTTGATACAATTTAAAGTTTTGGGTAGAGAACCAATTAACCCAACAATTCCTCTTAAAGTTGGACCTAATCCTTTACCTTGGGAATCAAATACTCTTGATTTGGTAACAGCATATCCTGATGAAGTTACCATTGTACAAATGACTTTTGATTTGGCAGGTTTATATGTTTGGCATTGTCATATGATTGATCACGAAGATAATGAATTAATGAGACCAATTTATGTTAAAAGTACACCAAATGAAGTATTTGATATTAATGCAATTAGTTGTGGTTGTGGATGTGTAAATTGTACTTGTGGTCCAAATTGTAATTGTACAGTAGCAAATAGATGTACTACAGGTTGTACTTGTTAAAAAAATATAATTTGTAAAAATATTATTTTATTTTGTTTTGCATATATGTATTACATAATTCATATATTTTTAAATTGTCATTACAGGACATTACTTTATAAGACACATTTTCAAATTTAGATATTTTATTTTTATATTTTTTATTTTTGTTGTTTTTTAATAAATCAATTATTTCGTATTTATCATTTTGAATTGAAATTGTATTTATTTTACACTTTATCAAATCATCTAATCCTTTTAATATTATTTGATAAATTATATCTATTGAAATTTCCAATTCATCTTGAAAAATTTTTTTTGAAGTTTTTAATGTTACAAAATTACCATTAATTTCATCTACTTTACTTCTTATTGTAAAATTATTTTTTATAATTAAATAACAATAAATATATTTATTATTAGTTATATCTCTGTGATAGCAAAATTTTAATATATATTCATCATCTTTTTCACTTTCTGATTCACTATCAATTTCAAATATTGGATATATTTTATTAATTATTTTTTTAAATATCATATTACTTTTTATTTATATATTTGTTTTAATTTTAATAATAATTATAGCATTATAATTATTATTCATCATTTTTATGTATTCAAAATTAAATATAAAAATATCCATATAATTATTTATTTTGTTTTGATACTGTGACAGCAACAGAAATAATAATTATTAATATAATTGATACTATTGAAAAAATAATTAATTTAATTTTAAAATTTTTCCACCACATTTTATTTTTTAAATCTCTAGCTGAAGTCCTAAAAATTCCTGCACTTTGTTGTAATTCTTCTGATTTAAGTTCTATTGTTTCAAGTTTAATAAGATTATCCATTGATTTAGAAATATTTTCATGCATAACATCTTTGGTTTGATTTACTTTATTTGAAATTTGAACTAATTTATCAATAGATTCTGGATTATTGTATTTATCATATATTTTTTTACATATATTTGTAAATTGTGAATTCAATTGAAGTTCTTTTAAATCTTGAGCAGATTTATCAATCGTATATTTTGAATTAAATTGAACTTCTAATTCTTTTATACAATCCATTAAAAGTCTTTTTGGATAATCAAGTTTTGATACAACACAAAAAATTATTTTTTGTGAATTTGCTATCAAATTATATCCATATCCATTAGATTCAAATGAAGATAAAACACCTGGGTTTATTGTAAAGTTTGGATTTGAAAAAATTAATTTAATATCATTAACTTGAATTTGATTTGAAGGAGAATAAAATACAAGAATTTTTGGATAGGATATGTATTCAAAAATACAAATAGTATAGACGTATTGACTCATTTAATTTATCGATAATATTAAATAATATTATTTAGTAATAAAATCAATTTTTTATTTGTGAAATTTTAATTGTTATTGTCATTATTATCTGGAGCTTGGTCAGATTCAATTAATTGTGTAGTTGCGGGATATGGGTATGGGTATGGGTATAAATAAGGATATGAATATGGATATAAATTTCCTCCATACCATCCTCCCCATCCACCATTTCCACCATTTCCACCAGTCCATCCACCATAACCCCCATAACCTCCATAACCTCCATAACCTCTTCCAATTCCACCTACTCTTCCATAATCTCCACCAAATCCACCAGCTCTACCCATTCCTCCACCAAATCCACCAGCTCTACCCATTCCTCCACCAAATCCACCACCATGGCCTCCTCCACCACCTCCTCCTCCTCTAAATTTTTCTGTATTATCAAATCTAATAAATTTTTTAAAAAAAACTAAAACAACCAATAAAATTAATACAAGTGAAAATATTTTTTCCATTAAAAATATAATTGTGTATATAATATATGATTATTAAAAAATATTGTACTATATTTTTTATATAAAATTTTATTTTAATTGAGATTGTTTAGAAGGACAAGAATTATAATCAATTGGTGTTGGATAAGGATATGGATAGTACCACCAAGGATTAATATGTCCCCATAAGCCCTTATATGGTTGAAATCCCCAATAGTTATAATAATTCGATGGTCCAAATGGATACCATAAACCCTGTTTTAATCCTGTATTTAATGTCAATTCATTGTTAAACAAATTAAATTGTTCATCCGAATTAACTAAATCATTTTTGAATATAACAAATAATAAAGCAATAAATATTAAAATTAAAAAAAATTCAAGAAAATCCATTATATATGACAAATAATAAATTATTAATATAAAAAAATTTGAATTTGATAAATAATATTAATTAAATTATATTCAAAATAATTATGTTTTATTTTACAATATTATTTTTATTATTTAATTTGATTTGGGCTCAATATGATATTTCATCAGAATATAATAAGTTTGTTGGGTGGTATGAAAAATATCAAAATGAAAAATTTAATGGAATAAACTTTAATAAATATATAACATCCGAATCTGCAATCGAATTAGTAAATAATATTCATAACCAAATTTCAAATAACCAAACACATATTTTTATAGTGCTAGATACAGATGGAGGTGATTTGGTTCAAACCTACAATATAATTAATTGGATGGACTTGACTAGACTTAATGCCAACATAAAATTTCATTGTGTATGTATTAAAGCTTATTCATCTGGATTTTTTATTTTTCAACTTTGTGATTATAGATATTGGATTCTAAATCAAAGCCATATGATGACACACGAACCTAAAATAAATATTGAAGGAACATTTGATTTTGTGTCAGCTTATGTAAATTATGTATTCTCCAAGGACTATCATAATTACAAAACAATTTTAGATAGGATTTATTTGAAAACAAATTTGAATCAAATTAGTTACATAAACAAAATATCAATCCAAGATTGGATTATCAATTCAAGTTTAGAAGCAAAAATATATAATTTAGCGGATTTTTATATTGACTTGATATAATAATTTAATTGATATAATAATTCAATTAAAACAAGGAAAAATTTTTTTAATAATATTAGTCAATAATTTATTATAGTCATAATAAATTAATTGATTTTGATTAGAGAGTATTTGGTTATGTTCAGATTCTTGGAATTTTTCATTTGAAAAACTTTCCAAATCATTATTTTCGTTAATATTTTGTCTAATACAAATTGGTTGTTTAGAATTAATATTATTTGTTTGTATAATTATATTTTTTATATATTCTTGATTAATTATATTAGTATTCTCAATGTCTTCTATTTTTTTATTTAATATTTCAATATGTATATTTTTTTCATCTATTGCTTTATGAAATAATTCAATATTTAATTTATTATCTTGTTCTGCTTTTTGTTGAATATTTTTACACGCAGACTCAAAATCAGATTGTTTATAAATTCTTTCGTTTTTTTCAAAATAATTAGATGCTCCTAATCTATAAAATATCATGCCTCCTGCCAGTTGATATTTTATATTTTGTTTTGGCAATACTTCAACAATTATAAAATTTTTATTAAATTTATTTACGATTTGTTTAGTTTTGATATTTAATAAATCTATTGGAACAAATAAATTAGTTATTGTGTCAATACCAATAATCTGTTTTTCTGAAATAATAGAATCTATCCTTAAAAGAATTTTGTCAATAAATTTATTATTGTAATTTAATCCAATCAAATCTAAATTATCCTTAATTCCAAATATTAAATTTCCACCTCCAGAATTTAAAAAACCACATATAGTTTGAAGATATTTATCAAATCCCTTATCCACAAAAGATTCTTTAAATTCTAACTTATTACTTTCTATATGAGGAAATTTTTTTCCATCAAAATCATTATCACAAATCATTATTCTTATCTAATTTTATATGGTGTATTTTGTTCTATTCTGTTAACAAAACCTCTATATATTATTAATTTCAAATTTTTAACATTAACACTGGAATATTTTAAACATATTTACTTTTTTATGTTTAAAATGCAAATATTATATATATGTATTTTTTTATTATCAAATGAATTCAGAATTTATAAAATTATGTTTAATTGAAATTAATG
>Ga0172362_10001021_pt1 | contig 23680 bp, 30 predicted proteins | sample LakKivs1_kivu2a2_FD_114534 | JGI IMG/M metagenome (GOLD analysis project Ga0172362, IMG submission 114534) | Sediment microbial communities from Lake Kivu, Rwanda - Sediment s1_kivu2a2 | ecosystem: Environmental > Aquatic > Freshwater > Lake > Sediment | place: Rwanda: Western Province, Lake... | reverse complement strand
CGATGTTGTTTCTGGTAAACTTGAGCCGAAGATTAAAACCATTGACATAAAAGGTGTATCGATGGCTAGAAAAAACGTAATCTTCAAGGATGATCTTGATCAGTCTGTCAATAAGCTTGTTGATGAACTTGCAAAAGTTGGAGTGTTGAGGTGATAGAAGATGGTGCTTGTTTATTCTGATGATAAGAAACTGACTCTTGAGCTTTTGAACAAGGGCAAGGAGCTTGCAAAGGGGCTTAATAAAAAAGTTGTTGCCGTCTGTATAGGGAATGATTCCTTTGCCAAAGATTTTCTTGAACATGGTGCTGACAGTGTTATTGCTGCTGAGACTGATCTTCATGATTTCAAGGCTGAAGAGTATGCAAGTATTCTTGAGAAGATAGCAAAGGAAAACAAAAACGAGGCTGTTCTTATTGGTTCCAATAAAAACGGTAAAGAGCTTGCTGGGCGTCTTGCTGCAAAGCTTGATACTGGTTGTGTGACTGATTGCACTAATGTTTATGTGAAGGACAAAAAAATTGTTACTGAGCGTGTGGTCTACAGCGGTAACGCTATTGCTGTTGAAGAGTTTGTGTCGCATCCGCAGATTATGACTATTCCTCCGAAAGCGTTTAATCCTCTGCCAAAAAATGAGGGGCATAAGGGCGAGGTTGTTAAGAAAAAGTTTGATTTTGAGAAATCGCCCTCCAAGATCACGAAGGTTCAGGAGATGAAGACTGAGGGTGCGAATGTTGAGGATGCTGAGATTATTGTTTCATGTGGCCGTGGTTTCAAAAACAAGGATGACATCAGACTTGTGCGGGAGCTAGCGGACGTGCTGAAGGGTAGGACTGTTGGTTGCAGTCGTCCGATTGCTGCTGATCTAAAATGGCTTTCTGAGGATCACTGGATTGGTCTGTCTGGTCATAAGGTGAAGCCAAAATTGTATATAGCATGTGGCATCTCTGGTCAAATACAGCATATAGCTGGTATGCGTGATTCCGGTATTGTTGTTGCAATAAACAAGGATCCTGAGGCTTTGATATTTAAATCCGCTGACTACGGTATTGTTGGTGATTTGTATCAGGTAATCCCAAAGCTTACTAGCGCTATTAAAGAGAAGATGGGATAAAAAAAATTTTTGTCCCATTCATCTTTTGAGATGAAAAAAAGCGAGTGTTGAGTAGCATGAGTAGAGAAGAAGATAAGAAACTGCTATCTGATTTGCCTGATGATAAAATCCCTGATTTTATTTTCATGCATCTACGTAACCTCTGGGCTGTTGATGGTCTGTATTATCTTGATATCGAGGAGGATTTTGGTACCAAGGCTGCGACAGAGATTGATCGCAGGGTCTGGGAGGTTATGGGTAAGATCGAGGCACGGAAACTAAAAGATTTTCTGGGAATCAATGGAAACGACATCCCGTCCATGATGAAGGCTCTGCGGCATTCAAGTTGGGCTTTGGATCTTGAGGATAAAGAGGTTGTTGTTGAAAAAGACCGTGCTGTTGTTAGGAATGTGAAGTGCCGTGTGCAAAACACTCGCATTAGCAAGGGTCTTAGTGAGTTTGGTTGCAAACCAGTTAGATTTGGTTTTCTAAAAGCTTTTGCAAAAGAGTTTAACCCGGATATTGAGGTTAAGTGTAATGTTTGTCCACCTGACAAGCACCCGAGTGATTTATGGTGCGAGTGGGAATTCTTCCTGAGATAATTGATGCCAATCTCTGCAAAATTATAAGTTCTGGTAAACGATGCCTATATCGGTAAGAGAAGGATTTAGAACTAAAAGGGATTATTATGTCTGATAAAATCATAGGCATCATTGGACCTACTGGTCTTGTAACCGACATTGTAGCCACATTTTATGATTTGATTTTTACGTCAGAAAAAATAGTAGCAACAACTATAGGGTGGCCAGGTGTAAATTCTCTTTCAAAGAAAAAGGATACAGAACTTCAAGAGTTGCCCATTGATAAGATTTTGTTGAACGATAAAAAAAATTTTGAGGTACATTATTCAGACATACATAAAATAAAGATAAAAAAACCAGGCTTACTAATCGGTGCTGAGATCAACATTATTACTTATTCAACAAATTATAGGTTCTATATTAAAGAAAAGAAAGCATTTGATAAGCATGTAAATCTGGTGCGTTCGGTTTTAAATGATAAACTAGAGTTAATTTAGTTCATTTATATTTTCTCTTGTAATACCAAAATACACTCTCACATCAGATGTCATTAAATAAATTATAATTAGTGCATTAATGACAATATTTGCATAGTTAAAGATATTTATAGATGAAAGAACACTAACATTAAAAGCAATAGTTACTAAATTAATAATCGAAATGATAACGGCTCCGGTCCATGCCCAAGCCAATCCCTTAAACAATCCGATGAGAACAACGAACATAAATATGACTTTCACAACAATAATGCCTAGATATATACTGTTTAACAACTTGTCTTCGAAATATATCGGTCCAAGAGCAACTATAATTAATGCACCTATACCTGCAAAAACCCATAAGTAGGTTAAGATTGCTAATCCATATTGAGGTTTTCCAACCATGGCCGGTTTTCTCCTTAAAACTCTACAATCTTAAATCATCTACTTCTTTATAAATTCTCATCCAAGGTCTCAAAGTCTATATCAGCAATATAATAATTAAACTCTTTTTTTAATATTAACATTTTTAGAAAAACAGCTTACTATGTTTCGTAGTAGTAATATTATTAGCCGCAAGAAATATACAGGTACGCTTGATTATACGTATTTAAAGAAAACCATATCTATAGCAGGTTAAGTCATGAGTAATGGAAGTTTAAGTTGAAGAGGAGATGATTTTTGTTATGAGGACTCCTGAGGAGTATAAGAAGAGTCTTAGGCAGATGAGACCTAATGTTTACAAGTTCGGTGAACTTATAAAGGATGTTACAACACACCCTGCTACACGTAGGACTGTTGAGGGGCATGCCCAGATTTTTGCTGCTAGTCTCAAGCCCGAGTATCAGGAAATTCTTACAACGAAATCAAGTTTAACCGGTGAGAGGGTCTCCAGGTATCTATCTATTCTTGGTAGCGCAGAGGATATGTTTGCTAACGTGCGTATGAAACGACTTATGTTTCAGCTTACTGGTACTTGCACTGGTGGTCGTTGCGCTGGTTTCAACGCTATCAACGCGATGTGGTCTACGACTTATGATATGGATCATGATCTTGGTACCGATTACCATAAAAGACTCCAAGGATGGCTTAAGGATGCACAAAAAAAGGACATAACATTGTCTGGTGCGCTGACGGACCCGAAAGGTGATCGCTCTAAGACAGCAAAGCAACAAACCGACCCTGACTTGAGTCTGCATGTTGTCGAAAAAAAAGACAATGGGATTGTCGTAAGAGGAGCAAAGGTTATGATATGTGGTGTTGCTGCTGCTAACGAACTTTTCATAATGCCAGGTACTGGATATAAAGAGCCTGAGAAGGACTACGCCATATCTTTTGCAATACCTAGAGATGCAGAGAATCTTACCGTAATTGAGACCAGGAGACCAAGTGATACGCGCGAGTCAGAGAAAGGGTTTGATATACCTGTTGAGATAGGTGGTATAACACAGGCTTACCTGCTTTTTGAGGATGTTTTTGTTCCAAAAGAACGTGTTTTCATGTGCGGGGAGTACGATTACACCACCAGGGCTGTGATGAATTTCATAGCACCTTATCGTTCGGCTATCGGTGGATGTGTCGCTGGTCAGGGTGATGTCATGATTGGTGCAGCAGCTCTTATGGCACGTGCTAACGGTTTATCAGAAAAAGCGTTTAGAGAAAAGATTACTCAGATGATTATTAACAATGAAACCACTTTTGGTATGGGTATTGCTGCTAGTGCGATGGGTAAGAAACACCCATCTGGTGTGTGGATACCTGATATGCTTCTGTCTAACGTGAATAAGGTTCATGTTGCAACCCTGCCGTATGAGACTAAGAGGATAACGCAGGATATAGCTGGTGGTATAGCTGAGACAGGATGCCTGCCGTCATGCCAAGACCTCGGTGACCCCAAGTATGGTAAGATGCTCAAGAAGTATCTGAAGGCAAACTGTGAGGGTGAGACTCGGGCTAGGATAGCACGTCTTATTGAATGGCTTACTATTGGTGCTGGTGTACCTGGTTGTATGCATGGCGGGGGTTCGCCAGATGGTGCGAAGCTTGTAATCAACTCTAAAACAGATATTGATCATTATATTGAACTAGCGAAACGTCTGGCTGACATAAAAGAGGATATCAAGGTTGAGCCAAAGAAAAAGTAGCTTATTTTTCTTCCAGGAGAGCCTCTGGAGGATATAAATATATATACCTGAATATCTTTTATTGTATGGGGTAGTCTGGAGAAGTTTTGATGTGGTGTATCCCATCCCATATCCTATATTTTTTTCCAGACTTCCCAAATAGTTACATTTTAGGGCGTATCTTTTGTATTTTTGCGAAATGAAAAGACCTATATCTGGGGAATATATTCTGCCGTCCAGCGATGAAAAAGAAGAGGAGATTTAGTCTTATTCCAGATTATGGCGATGTAAATGATCCTACGGTAAGGGCTAGGTACGGCTATCTGGAAGGCTCTGTTAGTATCGTTGGGAATTCTCTGCTTTTTGCGATGAAGCTTTTTTTAGGTTTACTACTGAATAGTATAGCGTTGATAGCTGATTCAGTTCATACGCTGTCGGATGTTTCGACATCGGCTGTGGTGATATTCGGTTTTAAGGTATCGAAAAAACCGTCTGATAAAGAGCATCCGTTTGGGCATGGACGGGCAGAGTATATTGCGACGCTTATTATCGCGATATTGCTTGTAGTCACAGGTTTTGGTTTTATAGAACAATCTATAGATAGGATACTCAATGCTGTATCAATAACAAATCTTGAGTATGCGCTACCGGTTGGAATTATTCTTATTATCTCCGCGTTTGTGAAAGAGTGGATGTCTCGTTTTTCGTTTGCTATAGGAAAAAAGATCAACAGCGATATTCTTGTTGCGGATGCGTGGCATCATCGTAGCGACGCGTTGGCATCTGTTGGAGTAGGAGTCAGCATAATCGGGTCGTATTATGGGTATGTGATATTGGATCCAGTTTTTGGTGTGATTGTATCGTTGATCATAATATATGTTGGTATTCATCTGGGGAAAAACACATCCAACTATCTTATGGGGCAGGCGCCTGATAAGGATCTGCTGGAAAATGTGAGGGAAATAGCAAAATCAGTGAATGGCGTGAAGGGTGTTCATAGTATATCTGTGCATGATTATGGTAACAGTAAGGTTATAACACTCCATGCAGAGGTTGACAGTAATCTGATGATGGATGAGGCGCATACTATTGCTGATGAGCTTGAAAACAAGGTTAGGGAAAAGACAAATCATTCGATAATAATCCATGTGGAACCAAGGGAGATGCAACATGATAGCATGGAAAAAGAGAGGATCATAGAAAAAATATTGGAGAGGGAAAAAGCGGTTATTTCTTTCCATAATGTGCGTGTTATTAGAAGAAAAGATAGAGATGACATAAAGATGCATCTTGTTGTAGACAAAAACATGGCTGTGAAAGACACACATAATCTCTCTGACAAGTTAGAGTCTGTGATAAGGAAAGAATATGGCCCATGCAACATTGACATCCATTTTGATCCATGTAATAGAGAATGCAATGTGTGTCTGATGCCGTGTAAAAAAAAGTTATAGGTATGTTAGGTCGCCGCTTAGAACCCTGGTTATTTTACAATTTACATCTAAAATAAGAGCGCCGTCTTCATCTATATTTTTGACGACGCCTTTTGTGCTTTTTTTCCCATCAGTGATACGTATGGTTTTGCCAGTTATTTGTGAGAGCATTAGCCAGTTTTTACGTATCTCATCGTATCTGTTTTCTTGGAGTTTCATGTAGTTTTCATCGAAACTTTTTAGGATGGATTTGAGAAGATTGACTCTTGAAACGTTGCTGCCATGTTCTTTATTGAGTGTGGTGGCATATTTTTCTAGGTTTTTGTTGAGAGTGTTGTTTACATTGATACCGATGCCTATGACTGCAAAGTTTATTTTGTCTGGTTCTGCGTCTATCTCAGTTAGTATGCCGCAGATTTTTTTTCCATTTATAAGTAGATCGTTTGGCCATTTAATTCTTGGAGTAATACCTATGGTTTTTTTTATGCCCTCTGCAACGCTTAATGATGCAGCCATTGTCAGCATCATGCTTTTGTATGGTTGTATATCTGGATACAAGATAACTGAGAACCATAGACCACCTTTTGGTGAAAACCAAGTTCTGTCTTTTCTTCCACGTCCTTGTGTTTGTGTATCTGAAACGACGATTGTACCGTTGTTTACGTTTTTGTTTGCTAGCTCTTTTGCAAAAAAATTTGTTGAAGAAATTTTTTCAAAATAGTAAACATTTTTTCCAATAATTTTTGTGGATAAACCAGCATTTATTTCTTCTGGGAGTGGCGTGTCAGGTCTGGAAATAAGTCGGTAGCCTTTGTTTTTTATAGACTCAATTTTGTAACCAGATTTTTTTAGAGAGTTGATTTGTTTCCATACCGCAGTGCGAGATACACCGAGCGTTTTGGCTAGTTTCTCGCCAGAGATAAAATCGTTTTTTAGTAAGAGTAGTATTTTATCTCTCATATGCCAAGTTCTTTTCCGTATGAGTTTTTTGGTGTGACAGCATTTGCTATTCCAGCTGCTATTGCTGCTTTGATGATGTCAGCTGCAATAAAGGGTAGTACTGCCATGGTTAGTAGCTCCCAGATTCCGACTGATGCTCCCGTCCATAGGTATAGTTGTATGAGGCCGGGTATGTATATTAGTGTAAATGTTGAAAATAGCATGATTGCAAACATTGGGAAAAATTTTCTTGATTGTATGTATCTATCTACCATGTATCCTATGAATATGGATGCGATAACAAATCCTATTAGGTATCCGCCAGTTGGGCCCGCAAGGTATGCTAGGCCGCTGTTTAATCCGGCAAACCATGGTACGCCTGCTGCTCCTATTCCTAGGTACATTACTTGGCTGACTCCACCCCAAGTTCCTAGTATTACTCCGGCGAGTAGAACGCCGAAAACCTGTCCTGTTACTGGAACTAGGGTTCCTGGTAGGTAGAATCTTAGTTGTGCTAACAATCCTGTTAGGCATGCGAAGGTTAGAGCCAGGGATAGTTTGTAAACAACGTTTAATTCGTATCTCCATCTGAAAAAGTTGTATCGCATTTTTTTGTATTCGTCAAGGTTTATGTTTATTTCCATAATCTTTTATTCCTCCGATTGTAAACCATTGTCGTTGGCATGGTTAACTGTTTATTTATATTTTTCTTGAGAGCCCCCAAGGTTTATATCCAAATTGATGTTTTTTGGACTTCGATATTTATGGGTTATGAAACTTTAACTTTTGAAAATAAAGAAAAAATTGCTTATGTGACTCTCAACAGACCGGATCGTCTTAACTCGTTTGATATGAAACTAGGGGAGGAGCTTTACGAGGTTTTACATGAGATTAGTGACATGAAAGAGATAATTGCGGTTGTAATAAGAGGTACCGGCAAGGGGTTCTGTGGCGGTGGGGATGTAAAAGAGATGTATGCTGCAAAGGATAAACCAAAATTTTTAAGAGAGCTTACCAAAGCAATACATAAGTGCGTGATAGAGATGAGAACAATGGAGAAACCAGTGATAGCCCAAGTTAACGGTGCAGCGTTTGGTGCTGGTCTTTCGCTTGCTCTGGCTTGTGATGTTATTATTGCTTCAAGGGATGCTAAGTTTGGTACTGCGTTTATCGGTGTTGGTCTTGCGCCTGGTTGCGGGACACAGTTTTTCACAAGACTTGTTGGATATCAAAGGGCATGTGAGTATATACTGACTGCAAAGGTGTTTTCTGCTGATGAAGCAAAAGAGCTTGGTATAGTAAACAAGGTTGTAAATCAGGATGATTTGGACAAGGCAGTTGAAGTAATGGTTTCAAAATTCAGGGAGCTGCCACCTATAGCTGTTGGTAAGGCAAAGATGCTGATTAATAAAAGTATGGATAATGATATGTTGAGTCATCTTGAACTTGAGAGTAAAACAGCATCGCTATCTGCTGGTACAGAGGATTTCAGAGAGGGTGTAACAGCGTTTGTTGAGAAACGTAAGCCTGTTTTTAGAGGTAAATAGATATATTTTTACGGCAATTGTTATAAAAAGTTTAGAAACATTTATTTATAATGCCTAGTATCGCAAGCAGCAATTATTTATATTGGGGGAGCAAAGTGAAATACAACACCCTGGAGATTAGAAGAGAAAAAAATGTTGTTACTGTTGCCCTGAATAGGCCTGACGTTCATAATGCTATGAATGAGGAGCTTATGAAAGAGCTCACGCTTTGTTTTAAGGAACTGAATAATGATGAGAGCGTTAGAGCTGTTGTATTGACTGGTAACGGTAAATCTTTCTGTTCTGGTGCTGACTTAAATTGGATGAAAAGCATGGTGAGCTACTCTAAAGAAGAAAACATTAGGGATAGTAGGTTACTGCTTGATTTGTTTGAATCTATCTATAACTGTAAGAAGCCCGTTATTGGTCGTATAAATGGTGCAGCGTTTGGTGGCGGTCTTGGTCTTATCGCGGTTTGTGACATTGCTGTTGCTCTGCCTGATCTAAAGTTTGCTTTTAGTGAAGTGAAACTGGGTCTTATACCAGCTGTTATATCGACGTTTGTTGTGAAACGCATTGGTGTTGCTAACATGAGGCGGTTGTTTATAACTGGTGAGAGGTTTGATTCCAACCATGCTTGGGAGATAGGTTTGGTTGACTTTGTTGTGCCTGAAGGCGAGTTTGATTCTGTTGTTAAGAAATATGTTGATATGGTTTGTTCTTCTGGTCCGAATGCTGTTAGAGAAATCAAAAACCTTACAAGCAGTTATGAAAAATTAGATGAAAAGATTTACAAGAATTTTACTGTAGAAAAAATCGCTGAGCTGAGAGTATCTGATGAAGGCCAAGAGGGTGTGAACGCTTTTTTGGAGAAAAGAAAACCTAAGTGGGAGTGTTAAGATTGTTTAAGAAAGTTCTTGTTGCGAATCGTGGTGAGATTGCGGTTAGGATAATTCATGGTTGTCAGGAGATGGGGATTAAAACAGTTGCTGTTTACTCCGAGGTTGATGCTGGCGCGCCTCATGTTAATCTTGCTGATGAAGCAATCAACCTGGGTGATCCGACGCCTTCTGAGAGTTATCTGAATATATCTAAGATTATTGAGGCAGCAAGCTCTGTTGGTGCTGAAGCTATTCATCCTGGCTATGGTTTTCTCGCAGAGAACCCTGATTTCCCGCAGGCCTGTAGCCACAAGGGTATAAAGTTCATTGGTCCGTCTGCTAAAGTTATTGCGATGATGGGTGACAAGATAGCCGCGAAGAAGACGATGGAGAAAGCAGGTGTTCCTGTCATACCTGGTTATCATGGTCTTAAGCAGGATGAATCTACGCTAGTTAAGGAGGGTAAGAAGATTGGTTTTCCTCTTTTGGTTAAGGCTGCTGCTGGTGGTGGCGGTAAGGGTATGAGAATTGTTAATTCCGAGGATCAGCTTGAGCAGGCTATTGAGAGTGCGAAGCGTGAATCAAAGTCTGCTTTTGGTAATGACACTGTTTTTCTTGAGAAATATTTGGATAAACCTAGGCATGTTGAGTTTCAGGTTTTGGCTGATGAACATGGTAACGTTGTGCATTTGTTTGAGAGAGAATGCTCTATACAACGTAGACATCAGAAGATTATTGAGGAGACGCCATCGCCTGTTATGACATCTCAATTAAGAGAAAAAATGGGGAAATCTGCTGTTACTGCTGCTGAGACTGTTGGTTACACGAATGCTGGTACTGTTGAGTTTATGATTGATGGTAATCTGAATTTTTATTTCATGGAGATGAATACACGTTTGCAGGTTGAGCATCCGATTACTGAGATGACCACTGGTATAGATTTGGTTAAATGGCAACTTCTTATAGCTGATGGCCAAGAGCTTGCGCTTAAACAGAAGGATCTATTTCAGCGTGGTCATGCACTTGAGTGCCGTATTTATGCTGAGGATCCGTCTAACGGTTTTTTGCCGAGTGTAGGTGTTCTTGAAAAGGTTGATGTGCCTAACATTCCGAATGTCAGGAATGATACTGGTGTTGAGACTGGTATGAAGGTTACGCCTTATTATGATCCTATGCTTGCTAAGCTTGTTGTTGGTAGCGAAAACAGACAGTACAGTATTGATAAAATGATTAGGGCGCTATCTAACTACGTGGTTTTGGGTGTTACTACCAATATACCTTTTTTGAAGAAGGTTTTGGAGCACGAAGAATTCAGGAGAGGGAATATTACTACGCATTTTATTGATAATTATTTCAAGGATTGGACTATCGCAAAGAAGGGTTTGCCGGTTGATGCAGTTATATCTCTGGCTGTGTATGATGCTATGCATTCCAAGAGGGAGGAGTCTGTTAGATTCAAAGAGGCTGATCCTCATTCGCCGTGGAAACATGTTGGTAGGTGGAGGATGGGGGCTGGTGTGTAATGTTCATAAACTATGAGCATAACAATCATGTTTACAACGTGGTGGTTGAGCGCAGACAGGACCATTATTTCATAATGTATGACAATACTGAGTATACTGTTGAGGCTGAGGAGATAAAACCTGGTGCCATGAAGATAAAGCTTGGTGACAGGGTTATAAAAAGTGTGATTACTGAGAGTGACAAGGACAAGTTTGTTTTTGTTGATGGTGACGTTTTTAGTGTCAAGAAAGTCGAGCTCACTGGTAGCAAGAAGACGAAGAGGAAGGAAGAGGGCGATATGAACTCACCTATATCAGGTAAGGTTGTTAGTGTGAAGGCAAGGGTTGGTGACAGGGTTAAAACCGGTGATGTCATAATGGTTATTGAGGCTATGAAGATGGAATATCTTATTCGGGCGCCTTACAGTGGTAAGATTAAGAAAGTTAATTTCAAGGAAAATGACCTGATCGAGATAGGTCAGGCTACTGCCGAGGTTGTAAAAAGTGGCAAGGGGGAATAAATTTTTATGGATATTATAGAAAGTAGGATTGATACAAAGAGTAAGGAGTACAAGGATAATCTTGCTCATTACGAGAAGCTTGTTAAGAATCTTAAACAGAAAATTGCTGTTGCTTATCAAGGTGGTGGCGATGAAAAGATTAAGCTTCACAGGTCTCGTAATAAAATGCTTGTGCGTGAGCGTATAGAGTCTCTCCTTGACCCGGATACTCCTTTTATGGAGTTTAACACGCTTGCTGCTTTTGACATGTATGATAATAATTCGCCTTGTGCTGGTATTGTTACTGGTATTGGTATTGTTCATGGCCGGGAGGTTGTGATTGTCGCTAATGATGCTACGGTTACCGGTGGCACGTATTACCCTATGACTGTTAAGAAGCATCTGCGTGCGCAAGAGATTGCTATGGAGAACAACCTGCCTTGTGTTTATCTTGTTGATTCAGGTGGCGCGTTTCTACCTATGCAGGATGAGGTGTTTCCTGATCGTGAGCATTTCGGCAGGATTTTTTATAATCAGGCGAAAGCATCTTCGATGTGTATTCCCCAGATTGCTGTTGTTATGGGTTCTTGTACTGCTGGTGGTGCGTATGTGCCTGCTATGTCTGATGAGACTGTGATTGTTAAGGGTACTGGTACTATTTTCCTTGGTGGTCCACCGTTGGTTAAGGCTGCTACTGGTGAAGAAGTAAGCTCCGAGGACCTTGGTGGTGCTGATGTTCATTGTAAGCAAAGTGGAGTCACAGATCATTACGCACACGATGACATCGAAGCTATTCACATAACTAGAAATATTGTTGAAAACCTTAATCGACCTACAAAAACATTTCTAGACATATCTAAACCAGAAGAGCCAGCTTACGACACAAAAGAAATCTATGGTATAATTTCTAAAGATCTGCGTAAACCTTTTGATGTTCATGAGATTATAGCAAGAGTTGTTGATGGTTCAAAATTCCATGAGTTCAAAACGCTCTATGGGCAGACATTGGTTTGTGGATTTGCAAGAATAATGGGTTATCCAGTTGGCGTACTAGCAAATAATGGTGTACTTTTTTCAGAATCGGCTTTGAAAGGATCTCATTTTATTGAGTTGTGTTGTCAGCGTAAAATCCCGCTTGTGTTTCTGCAAAATATCACTGGTTTTATGGTTGGCAGGAAATATGAGTCAGGAGGTATAGCAAAAGATGGCGCCAAGATGGTTACTGCTGTTACCTGTGCGCAGGTTCCTAAGTTTACTGTTATAATTGGTGGTTCTTTTGGTGCCGGTAATTATGGTATGTGCGGTCGGGCTTACGGCCCGCGTCAGCTTTGGATGTGGCCTAACGCTCGTATAAGTGTTATGGGTGGTGAGCAGGCTGCTAATGTTTTGTTGACTGTTAAACGTGATCAACTCTGGCGTAAAGGCAAGGAGATGACTGAGAAGGAAGAAAAAGAGATTACTGAACCTATAATGAAAAAGTATGAGAGTGAAGGTAACCCTTATTATAGTACCGCACGTATTTGGGATGATGGGGTTATCGATCCTGTTGATACAAGATTAGTTCTCGGTCTTGGTATTTCTGCGTCGTTGAACGCTCCCATACCTGACTGGAAGCCTGGTGTGTTTAGGATGTGATTTGTGATGAGTAAAGAGATAGGAATATTACCTTTGATGGTGAAAGATCATTGTAAGATTGAGAAGCTGCTAGACGAGTTTGAGGAGAGCACCGGAAAAGATCATGAAACTATACTGAAGGCTTTCAACAAGTTTTCATGGGAACTGGAAAAACATATTTTTGTTGAAGAGAAAGCGATATTTACATCATATAGTCCTAAAGATGTTGTTGAGGGTTATGCGATGTTGCCTGAACTCACAAAACAGCATAACGTGTTACTCAACAAACTCAACAATATGAGAAGGGATATCTACAGACGGACGAAACCTACTGATCTGTATGGGTTCAAAGAGTTTTTAGTTGGACACAGAAGGTTTGAGGAAACAAATGTTTATCCCAAGTTGGATCAAAACCTGGATAACGAGAGCAAAAAAATTATTTTAGATAAAATAAACGAGATCATCTAACGGAGTGGTTGAGATATGAAGAAAGAAGAGACGTATAAATGCGAGGTATGCGGTAAAACCGTCAAAACTTCAGGTAAAAAAATTCCCGTGTGTTGTGATATGCCGATGAAAAAACTTCCGTTGGATATTTGTCTGCAGCCCGCTCATGCCGAGCATGCACGCCCTATGGCAGATGAGGATGCCTGTGATGAAGGCCGTGCAGGGTAAAAACAAGATTTTCAGTATATTTTGAGATAATCAAAAACATATGATTAGTTTCAAAACTCTTCGGATTAATTTTCGTACAACATAACGAGAGTGATTCGTTTATTTTATCAATGCAATTACAACAACTATAATTGCTATTATGGCAAGTATACCAACTATTATTTTTGTTATTTTGCTGCAGAGTGGCTTATTACATTTTGTTTTTTCTTTCATCCCATTCTCCTAAAAAAATTAAATCAACTGTTAGTTTATAAAATCTAAGGTAAAAAGATTACTTAATTTCTTGTATACAACCATTGCGAACCGCGCTCTAAAATACTTTCAAGTAAAACAGAAATGTCACTCTGTTTCGTAATACTCTGAACATCACCCTTCAACTCTTTAAGATGAAAAGTCGATGGGAAATACCTCGGCAGAATCTTACGCATAACAAGTACACCTCTCCGCTCACCATAGAAACCACAAAGCTCCCTTGTATGCCTCACACAAACACTCTTTTTTTCAGAAAGACTCGGAGAAGAAAATTTCCTTCCAGAAAACCTGCAAAGAATCTCAGAAACAAGCCAAGGATTACCAATCAACCCGCGCCCAGGCATAACACCAGCAGCACCTGTAAGAGACAAAACGTTTTCTGCATCATCTCCACTGAAAATCCCACCATTTGCAATAATTGGAATAGAAACACTTCTAACAACACTACCAATAATATCTAAATCGACCTGGGATGAAAACCTTTTTTCGCCAGACCGACCATGAACAACCAAAGCAGCAGCACCAGCATCAACCAATTTTTCAGAAAGAGGCAAAACGTTAGTTTTTTTCCTGGAAAAACCAGTACGTAGTTTTACTGTAACTGGAAGATCAACATTGCTAGCAACGGCTTTTACAACATCGCAGGCACGCTGCTCATCACCCATAAGAGCAACACCCTCCCCTCTAGAAACAACCTTCTTTATTGTACAACCCATGTTTACATCAATATAATCAAACCCAAGACTCTCAACAATCTTTGCCGCCTCCGCCATACTAACAGAATCTTTACCTAAAAGCTGAACACCCTGAATAATAGTTTTTGGAACACGTTTAATCATCATGAGCGTACGATGATTCCTATGAAGCAACGCCCTAGCGTTTATCATCTCAGTTGTAAGATTTGGTGGACCAAAATCAGAGAGAACCAGACGATACGGATAATCAGTAAAACCAGTGAGTGGCGGAAGCAACAGCTTCTTCTCACTAAGCTGTTTCAAGAAAAGCGACTTCTTCATTTGCAAACCTTTGTCCCCAGAGCGATATCGTGAGCCTTACAAAAACCTTTGTTACATTCAATCACATACTTACAAAAACCAAACGCCCAGAATCTTTTATCTAAAAAACCAACGTTAGCAGGAGTCTCAAAAATTCTTACAACTTCCAGGTTTTTATTTACAAAGATAATATCAAGTGGGATTGAAACGTTCCTCATCCAAAAAAGTCTATACCATGAAAACAAAAAAGGAAAGATCATCCCTTTTCCATCTGCTAAACTAGAACGGAACATAAGGCCTCTCTCTTTTTCAGAAATAGTCTTTGCAACCTCACAAGAAAGTTTCACGCCTTGCGGATAAAAAGTAACTGTAATCTCATCCATAACTGAATTTATGAGTATAATAGAAAGGGATAAATACTTATTTTATATACGCACCAGAACTAGAACCACAAAATCTAATAAATAGGTGATGGGGATGCAAAATTTGAAGCATAATACTAAGAAACATAAAAAGAATAATTGCGCGAGTTGCGGTAAACCTTTTCATAAGAACGAAATGAGAGTAAGCTACGATTTCGAAAGATTTTATTGTTTCAACTGCGACGATAAAAGATAAAAGATTATGAAGATAGCATATGAATTAACTTTATAGATCTCTACAGTTACATGAATCTTTCAAACCGATCTTTTGTCACCTTGCAGATAGGACAAATCTCTGGTGGTTCATCTCTAGCACATAAATATCCACATACTTTGCATCTCCAAACTGGTTTTGACAAAGCAACATTTCCTATCTTTTTTTGTTCCATTTTACTCCTCTTTTCTTTAGTTGGTCTCCGCTCAGGAATCGAGCCCAACTCTTTTTTGCCGTCTACAACTTCTTTGGAAACATACAGTCCGCAATAGCAAGTTCCGTATTCATTCAAATCAGGGTCGCGGTAATCACACGGGCATATTATGTCAAGATCCTCAGATTTCTTACCCGCCGCCAACCTGCATGGGCATGCCTGATAGCCATACCTTTTTTCATTTACGATAAGCCCTTGCACTAAATCTTTTGTAAACTTAACGTCTGGGTTTAGGTGGTAACCACCTGACTCCGAATCTCTATCAAGTTTTTTGTAGAGGGCATCTACTTCTTCGCTCATAAACCAAGAGTCTCCTTGATCTTGTCTTCTTTGTATCCAACTATGCATTCCCTGTCGTCAAATACCAGTGTCGGAAAAGAGCAGGATGGGTTCCATTTTTTAATGTCCTCCATAACCTTATCCTGGTCGCTGTCATCAAGTAAATCAACGAATACGTATGAGTATTCAACACCGAGTTTACCTAAGAATTCTTTGGTTTTTCTGCACCAGATGCAAGTGCTTAATGCGTAGAGCAGAATTTTGCCTTTGTTTTTGCCTTTTACGTGCTCAATTTTTATCATTTTTTACCTTCATTCTTAATATATCTATTTATATATATAAATTCATCTATTGTCTTCCTATCCGGTCTCGCTTTCTCAGCCTCAATCTGCTTCTCAGACAGAATAGGATCAATCGTATCAGAATGCTTACCAACGATAACAAGAGCAATAACATCAAAACTATCAGGGATACCAAGAACCTCTCTGGTCTTTTTAGGGCTAAAACCAGAAATTGGATGAGCAACAAGACCAAGTTCAGTCGCCCTAAGAATCATAGCTTCAGTAGCCATACCAATATCAAACTGATAATACAGCCTATCCCTGATTATACAATCATCTTCTTTTCTGCCAAAAACAACAATAATCATAGACGCCTTCTGAGCCCACTCATTACCAGATGATAGCACAGCATGCATCTCCTTCAAAACCCCGGGATCATAAACAAAAACATATCGCCAAGGCTGATTATTAAAACAAGAAGCAGTAATCTGCGCACATTCTGCAAGATCTTTTATAAAATCAGATGTTATCTGAACAGGTAAAAAAGAGCGATACGCCCTACGCTTTCCTATAGCTTCCTTAACATCCAAAGATAGCCGCCTCCATTATATTACAACTCAATTTCTAAAGACTCCCGCATATCAACAAATTAGGCAGGATTATAAGTAGCTTAGGTTTAATAAATATTATTACCTTGCTTTCGATAAAATGAAAACTATTTCTTTCTCAACTCACGACGCAATATCTTACCAGATATAGTCTTAGGCAATTCATCCAAATATTCGATGATACGTGGATATTTGTAAGGCGCAGTAACTTTTTTTACATGTTCCTGCAGCTCTTTTGTTAATTCCTCAGATGGTTGATACTCCTTTGAGAGTACAACAAAAGCTTTCACAACAACACCTCGTATGCCCTTTGGGTCTTCAGCCCCAACAACCGCACATTCAGCAACAGCATCATGCTCCATCAACGCAGACTCTACTTCGAAAGGCCCAATTCTATAACCAGATGATTTTATTATATCGTCATCTCTACCTACAAACCAGAAATAACCGTCTTCATCCTTGTAACCAAGATCACCGGTGTAATAATATCCATTCCTGAAAGATCTCTCCATGATATTTTCATCTTTCCAATATTCCTTAAAAAGACCTGGAGGACGTTCCTTATCAATATACAAAGCAATGTTACCAGTCTCACCATTTTTCAATTCTTTACCATCATCATCAACGATTCTCACATCATGACCTGGCGTAGGTTTCCCAACCGAGCCATATTTTATTGGCATAAAAGTGTAGTTCGACAACACACAAACCGTCTCAGTTTGACCGTAGAAATCATATATATCCAAACCGAAAGCATCCTTCCAGATACGTATAACCTCAGGGTTCAATGGTTCACCAGCACTCATACAATGACGTAGTTTCAATTTATATTTTGACAGATCCATCTGAATAAGCATACGATAAACAGTCGGCGGAGCACAAAAAGTAGTTACACCATATTTTTCCATAGCACGCAGCAAACCATCGGCATCAAAACGACCTGGGGTCTCCCATTGGATAATAGCGGCACCTACAATCATCTGACCAAAAAGCTTACCCCACGCAGCTTTTGCCCAACCTGTTTCAGAGACAGTCCAATGAAGATCACATTTTGTAAGAGCCTGAGCGAAACGAGCAGTAACCTCATGACCAAGCGGATAACTATGAGTATGTAAAACCATCTTAGGATGGCCAGTTGTACCAGATGTAAAATAAATAAGCATAGGATCAGCTGAACGAGTTTTACTTATCTCACTCTGATCTAGTTCCCTAGACACCTTATTCATTTCTTCAGCGTAATTAAGCCAACCTTCCCGTTTACTCTCAACAAGCATAATATGTTTCAATGACGGACATTTTTTACGGACCAACTCAACACTCTCAGCATGATCCACATCAGTCAGTACCATACACGCCTCAGAACGATTAACGCGATACTCTATATCTTTAGGTGTTAACAAAACAGTACCGGGCATAGGAATGACACCGAGTTTAAACATACCGATAAGAGCAATGTACCACTCAGGTATACTCTGAAGTACAACTAATACTCGATCTCCCTTCTTAACACCGATATTGCAAAGGACATTCGCAAACTGATTAGATAACATTTTTAGGTCAAAAAACGTGTGATAACGATCCCGCTTACCAGTTCGGTCTATTGAAATCAAAGCAAGTTTGGTACGATCCTCTGCCCATTGATCGATAACATCAAAACCAAAATTATAGTACTCGGGAACCTTCCATTTGAATTCCTTATACATTACATCGTATCTATCTTTCTTTGTAACTTCATTAGATTTAACAGTCATATTCCTCCCCCTTCCGATATAAATCTTTACAAACCTAGTCTCTTTGCGATAACCATACGCTGAACTTCAGAAGTACCCTCTCCTATCTGACAGAGTTTAACGTCCCTGTAGAATCTCTCCAAAGGACGATCCCGCATATAACCATACCCGCCATGAATCTGCATAGCATTTCTTGTTGCACGCATAGCAATCTCAGATGCAAACAGTTTCGCCATCGATGCCTCTATACTAAAAGGCTTGTTGTGATCCTCAAGATAAGCAGCACGATAAACAAGCAGACGGGCAGCATCAACCTCAGTAGCCATATCAGCAATCATCCACTGAATAGCCTGATTCTTACCAATGGGTTTACCGAACTGCTCACGCCGTTTAGCGTATTCAATACTTTCCTCAAGCGCACCCCTAGCTATACCAACAGCCATAGCACCAATTGCTGTACGGCCGCGATCAAGGATATTCATAGCACCAACGAAACCCAGGTCCTTCTCACCCAAAAGATTCTCCTTTGGAACACGGCAATCCTCGAAAATCAACTCAGCGGTTCTACTACCACGAAGACCAAGTTTATCCTCAAGTTGACCAGGCTTAAAACCAGATATATCCTTCTCAACTATGAACGCACTGATACCCTTCGCACCCTTAGTCTTATCAGTCTTAGCCATAACAGTAACAACCTCAGCGATATCACCACTCGTAATAAACTGCTTAGTACCATTCAACACCCACTCATCACCATCAAGAACAGCAGTAGTCTGAAGCGAAGCAGCATCTGAACCAGCATTTGGCTCAGTTAAAGCCCAAGCAGCAACAGCTTTACCATTCAAAAGATTAGGCAGATATTTCTTACGCTGCTCCTCATTACCCTTCTCAAATATATGACCGACACCAAGCGAATTATGAGCCTCAACAGTTATACCAGTAGAACCACAAACACGTGAAATCTCCTCAAGAGCAATCATGTAACTGACACGATCTATACCTGCACCACCATACTCTTTAGGCACAGTCATACCCATAAGACCCATCTTACCCATCTTTTTAACAAGATCCCACGAAAAAAACTCCTCCTTATCAATCTTGGATGCAAGTGGCTTAATCTCCTTTTCAGCAAACTCGTGCACAGTCTTTTGAAACATCTTCTGCGTATCTGTCAACTCGAAATTCACAAAATCACCACACCCATGATATAATAAGGTTCTAAAAACCTTTAGGTTTATAGAATGTAAAATCAGTTATTACCAAATGCAAATTAGTCTCTAAAAGTACCTATGACTGCTGAAATAAGTAAAATAATTGCTCCAACAAATATAACTCCGACACCAATACCTATTTCATAAGTTGGGGAAAATAAAGAATATGAACTACCTTCTTCGAGGAATCCTTCAAAAAATGATATAGTAATAATGAGTATAATACTCCCAAAAAGTATACTCAACCTATTGGATATAACTTTTTTATCAAATTTTCTAAAAACAAAGACTAATAATATAACCAATAGCGCAAGTATTAAAGTTATGACACCAAAATATATTTCTATACCTGAATAAGTAACGGATTCAAACAAATTGTATGCCTTTACCCATGGTAATACGGAACCAATTAAGATTATAATACTTGCTAATAACATCCCAATTTCATATTTTTTCAAACCACTAAAAAATGATTTATACTCTAATGTATCTTCCATAGTCTATCTTATCTCCTCTACAATAAATGTATCATTTTTAGATTAAAATATTTACTCTCTCACTAAATTTTAATAAAATTGAAATATGGTCAATTGATATGGAAGGATAAAATTAACAGGATGGTGTAATATGAGCGAAGAAATAATTGGCAGAATATCTGGTTTACAAAGATCAGATAGCAAAATTTTTAATTTAATATTTACAAATAATAGAATGGTAGCAGAATTTGTTGGTGGAACAGGGGGTGCCTTTTTTGCATTTGGTGTAGTAGGAGCAGCAGTTGCTGAATCGCATCTTAAGAAAAAGGCATCACAGATGGAAGAAAACAAAACCCCTGAAGAAATTCTTTCTGAACATAAAAAAAGTTTTGAAATAAATTATCTAGATATAGAAAAAGTAACTGTAAGTAAAGGTGTATTAGGAAGTTCAATTTTAATTGAACTTAATCAGAAAATACCAAAGATAGGAAAAAACATTGTTTTTTCATTTTCAAAAAAGAGGATGGAAGAAATCGAGCCTGTTATTATAAAAGTTTTTTCGATTAAGGCTGTAATAAACAAGTAGTAAAATGAGTTTATGCAAAAGAAGGGATTTTAACATCTGGAGTTAGAACATAATAAAAAATAAAAAAAAGATTAAAAAGATAAAAAAATCTTAGCTGACTAAGTTATTTTTATCTAAAATCTTTTCGGCCTATGTTTCTGATAACAGTCCCTACAATATACCGGCCTTGTCCCGTCAGGTTTGAAAGGAACTTCAGTTTCCTTACCGCAATCCGCACAAGTTACCTTATGCATTTCTCTTGGCGGCCCATTAAAACGACCGCCTCTACTATCTTCTCTATACATATTATACATCTCTTTTTTGTTTAAAATTCATATGCCTATCTAATATATAAAATTATACATTTAGTAAGAATTGTATTTCTAACCAACAAACCCCCAAAAATTTAAATAGAAAACATATTGGGAGTACCAGTTATGGATAACGTAGAGATAATACGCAGTAAAAGAAGAAAAAACACAATTCAAGCTAAATTTGTTGGCGAAAAACTATACATATATCTACCAAGCCGCATGACAGAATCAGAAGAAAAAAAATGGATAGACAAGATGATAAAATGGAGCAAACGCCATAAAAAGAGAAAGGAATTAAATGGCAACACAGAACTGTTAAAACGCGCTCAACAGTTAAACAAAATGTATTTTGATGGCTCTCTAGATTTTTCAATAAAATTTGTCACAAACCAAAACACTCGCTTCGGTAGCTGTACCTCTGCAACCAGATCAATAAGGATTTCTGATCGCCTAGCGAAAATGCCGAGATGGGTCCAAGACTACGTAATTATTCATGAACTAGCACATATTTTGCATCCGAACCACACAAAAAGATTCTGGGAGAAAGTCAACCAATACAAGTATGCCGAAAGAGCAAAAGGGTATCTTATCGCAGTTGGAATGCAACAGGATAACGAAAGATAATTCTATAAAAACATATTAAACAGATAGCCAACCAAAAGAACCTGTGGAACAGTTATAATAGGCAGCCAAATTGCTGCTTTACGACCAATGTTGCTCCATATCAATCCGATTTCTGTATAATCAGTCGAAACTCCTGCCATAAGAAACGTAACGCTATTTCCAAAAGCATGCGTCTGATTATATATTTCAAAAGCAAGAGGAGAACTACCCTCTGAACAAACCTCAATGATCGTTGCAAAAACTAGGGTCACAATAAGCCCAAGCAGCGAGGGCCCCATATACGTCATAAACATGCTATGGGTGACAATACCGACTTTCACCAATGCGTTAACAAACGATGCCATTAATATTCCAATTATCAGCCACCACATCACCATTTTTGTAAGTGCCCACGAGCCCTTCAATGTTCCCTTGGTTGCCTCCCATACACTATGGCCTGTGAACTTGAATTCACTCCAACGTTTCTTGATATCTTTAGTTATCGAAAAATCAGTTAATACAGGACGGTCTTCACCTCTAACACAATGTTGACATTCAACCATACCTTTTCGTTCAAGCGCTTGATAAATAAGACCGGTGATAACTGCAATAATCAATGCAGACACGACTATGAAGATAGCTTTCCATTCAAAGAAACTGAATAAAAGAATAGTGATGGGAAGATTTGCCCAGGGTGAAGCAAGCAGAAACGCAACAACTGAAGAAGTGTTCGCTCCTTTTCTATATAACTCAATGGCAACAGCAAGAATCCCGTGAGAGCATGCACTCATAAAAAAACCGAAAATTACAGAATAGATAATTGTCCTTTTGCGGTGACGAGAAAGATATTTTTCTATGTACTGCCGCGGGATAAAATAATCTATGATACCGCCAACTAGAAAACCAAAAAGAATCGCCCACCATACCATCAAAAAATACTCTCTAAGCGCATCGAAAAACGGGTTTAGCAGAGGAACAAAATATGTAATAATTGCTAACGCAATGGTGATAATACTGAAGATGTAGAGCCGTTCTTTGTACCATTTTTTAGGAGGATGAGAACATGACGGACACGATGTTTCTGGCTGGAGGTTATGCTCTTTTTCGTATTTTTCTATACAGTGAGTAGAACAAAAATAATGCCCGTGAGCAGGTATCGTTCCCTTCATTCCACAAATAGGATCAATTTTGTCCTCAACCATCTTAACAACACACCTAGATTAAAAATTTATTTTAATATCTTACCTGTTTCAAGATACCATAAATATAAATCAAGTTCAGCCAAAGTTGTATCTGTTTTCTTGCCAAGGCCCCTTAGAATATTTTCAATCTCAAGATATTTTCTTCTCGTAAGAGTTTTAGGTTCGCTTATAAGTTTATATCTTGCTAGTATGTCTATTATATGGAAATCTATTATCGCAAAATCATCAAAACCTATGTTTCTGAGGAAATGGCTAGCCTCTTTATAGCCAAGACCTTTCACGTTGTTTACAATCCAGTCTCTCAGATTGTTACCATGATTTGATCTTATAACTTTCATTAACAGATCTTTAGATTCACACGACTCGGCTATGTATTTTGCTCTGGTGTTTGGATAGCGATGACCATAGTCTTTAAGTTTTTTTGCTAAAACTTCTTCCGAGTCTTTTGAAAAACAATCCCCAATTTCGTTCTGTATTTTTATTGTCTTTTCAGCATTATAGTTTGCAGTGAGTATGCAGAAGCACAGTTCTTTGAAAATTTCCTCATCCGGTTTTTTGTTTAATTCTTTGAACTCTCTTATTCTTTTGTTTATGGTTTGGCCTATCTCGCTGTTTTTCAATGCTTTTATTTCTTCTACAAGGTCTTGCATAATTACCAGTTTATTGTTTGGGAAATGGTTTCTATGTTTAAAAAAGGGATTGGTGGAGAGGTAAAATCATTTAGCAGAGACTCTTTAAGGTTGGTGAGGAGAGGAGGAAAGGATGGGATACAAAAAAAATCTCTGTTACGACTCTACATCTCCACTTTCTTTGTTAGTCTAATCTTGTAGTTTTTACCCCTCAGTTTCTAGTCTATTTACCACCTAGAACCCCATTATTAACAATTGTTAATACAAGTGCAGTATTTAAACCTTTTGATTAGTCCAGTAGTTCCGAATGTGGTTAAAAACAGGAGTAAAACATGGTAAAAT
>Ga0172362_10001020_pt1 | contig 23709 bp, 27 predicted proteins | sample LakKivs1_kivu2a2_FD_114534 | JGI IMG/M metagenome (GOLD analysis project Ga0172362, IMG submission 114534) | Sediment microbial communities from Lake Kivu, Rwanda - Sediment s1_kivu2a2 | ecosystem: Environmental > Aquatic > Freshwater > Lake > Sediment | place: Rwanda: Western Province, Lake... | reverse complement strand
TCATCCTCTCACCCGGCACGGAGGATGAGATAAAAACGAGCACAGCTGCTCTGTTAAAGATATAGTAAAGATTAGAAAAAACTGTTTATGTTCTTTATGTATAAAAAAAGGTGGCAATATCAGACTTCTCCCTCAGAAAAGATGTTTTTTAGGTGCATGTTGATGTTTTGAGGAGTGGTCTGAAAAAGCTCTGCCATCAATTTTTGGCTGAGCCAAACAGTCTCATCTTGGAGATGCACTTCAATGCGTTGCTTGCCGTCTTCAGTTTGATACAGCAGGATTTGACCTTCGTTTTTTTGCATCTCTGTCATTGTTTTACCCTTTGCATGAAGCAAGAAGAGGAGTTTAGCATGGCAAATTCAAAAATACCATGTAAATTCTTGAAGCTATTGCTAATTAATGCTTCACTCTGAAAATCAAAGAATCTTAACTTTCTAATAAAGAGGAAGTAGTTCGTATCTCCTCTCTGTCAATCAGAAAGGTTTCGAGAAGCAGGTATTTTATGCAGGGACTACATGTAGAGTGGAGGAGGGTTCCTCCTTGGTTTCGATACTCAGCCTGCAGGCCCTCGCAAAACTCAGGTTCAAAGGTATTCCACGAGGAGAGGAGGGATTAGCATTTGCGTTCGAGAAGGGTTGTAAATCCAAAGGAAAAGTTCGGGGGGATAGTGGTGGAGCGACTTTTACTGTTCGCATTGATACCCTAGCAAAAAAACTGCTTAGTGTTGAATATTGTTGGGGGAAGAACGAATGGCGTCAGCATAAATGTCCAAACGACTTTGGTCTTTTGGGGTAAACAATTGTGATCTCTATCGATTTCGCATATATCCTTTAAACAAAGAACCAAAAAATCCATCTGCAACTCATTTTGAGTTGCTTTTTTTGCTATGCAAGGCAATATTTTAGATCTTCAGAGCCTTAGTAGGCAGTATTGATTTAGAGAATTCGAACCCAAAGGTGGATAATGTTGAAACAGGTAATGAGAGTGCTTATGGTACAGATTGCACTAGTTAGTGTTGCATGTGCAGATATTAGCTGGTGGAGACCTAGAGAAATCAGCCAGATTGGTGGGTATACAGACAGCTATGCCGTTGCGATCAACCGCTATGGTAAGATGATTTCTTTGTTTGATGAAAGAATCCTTGGTTTTTTTGATGCAGCTACTTTGCAGTGGAGTTTTGTAGAAATTGATAGCTCTTCTCAAGATGAGCCTTTTCTCAAAGCTTATACAGGATCATCAGGCTATCAGTTCAATATAGGCAAATCTTCTAAAAGCGAGGTCATTACTCTTGATGATGGGGGCTGTGGTTGCGCGCTTGTTACTTTGCAAAGTGGCCCGCACAAAGGAAAAGTGGCTGCTGTTATGTACGCTCCAGAAGGGTGGAAAGAGATAGAAGTTCTTTCTACAGGTCTTGCACAAGAAGCGACATTAGCGCGCGCTTATGATGGAAGAATGCTTGCTGTATGGGTAAATAAAGAAGATGGGAAACTCATGAGCTCTTACCATAATGGAGACAAGTGGATAAGAGAAGAAAATATTTCTTCTTATACAAGCGTTGCGTTGGATTACAATCAGCTAGGGCCACAAATCATCATGAGCGATCTAGGTGATGCTGCAGTGGTATGGAAAGTGCAAGATAAAAATAATGGAGAAGCTGGGCTTCTTGTTGCTGAGTATTTTGATGGTATCGAAGAAAGATGGAAAGGAGAACATATCATCTCTTCTCAGCCTCTTGAAAAGAAAGGACGACATTTTTCGATAAATTTTCAGGGAGATCTTTTTGTAGTATGGGATGCAGATGAGGGGATTTCAGCTGCTCACATGCATCTTATGAAATACATGATCGCTCGGGCAGGGGATGATAATAAAGAGGATGAGCCCAAGGAAATCGCATCACCTTGGACACTTTTTCAGCTAGCGCAAGGGGAGGATTTGAATGCTCCTAAAGTCTGTTTGGATCGTCAAGGCAATGCAGTAGCTGCATGGCTTGATAGTTATTCAGGTATACGTAGCGCCTATTTTTCTATAAAAACAAAAACCTGGGAGGCCCATAGCTCTCCTGTTACTACGACAACAGCCTACGCTTCTTCTATGCAGTATGATACAACAGGTAAGGCTAGACTGTTGTGGATTGGAGAAGGGCAAGCGCTGAGTGAGATGATCTACTCACAGTGGTTTGATTTTTCTTCTAAAACATGGAGTGCAAGCGTTGCGCTGAATGGTCAAGATGATAATAGCTTGATTGATGGAGTGAACACTTTTGCCCTTGCTAAGGCCGACTATGGTGTTGTGGTTTGGTATGATTTTTTCAAAGAAAAACTCTTTTATGCTCTTCTTAGAGATGGGATAGAGCCAGGTAGAAACTACCGTCGCGAAGGTATTCTTTATAAGAAAAAAGCAGAGCTTGCTAAACGCAGAGCCGCACGTCGTCAAAGAGGTTATTAATCTATAGCTAGATGGGAGAAAGACTTTTCAAGAGTACTTTTTCCCATCTCTTTGCGCAAGCTCTCTCAGCGCTTTTTTGAAGGCGGAGATTCCTTCGCCAGTCTTAGAAGAGATGGTAAAAAGAGTAGAGATGTCAAAAGGGTATTGCTTTTTGAAGGTCTCAAGAGATTCTTTAGATTCTTCTTTGTCCGCTTTATTCAAAGCTACGATGAAAGGCTTTTTTAAAAGATCTTCAGAATATTTATTGAGTTCATCACGTAGAGTGAGAAAATCTTCAAAAGGATTCTCTCTTTCTTCTGCGCTGCTATCAATAACAAAAACTAAAACACTTGTCCGTTCAATATGTCTTAAGAAAGAAAGGCCTAAACCCTTGTTAAGGTGAGCGTTTTTAATGATCCCTGGAATATCTGCAAGGTAGATACGAGAGTAGTCATCAAATTCCAAATAACTGAGGTTAGGCTGCAGTGTTGTAAAAGGATAAGCAGCGGTTTTTACTTCTGTAGACGCTAACGTGTTGAGTAAGGTAGACTTCCCAGCATTAGGCAGCCCTACAAAGCCAACGTCTGCAATAAGTTTTAGCTCTAGCTCAAGAGTTATCTCTTGTCCGGCTTTCCCAGGAGTGCATTTGTTAGGAGCTTGGTTAGAGGGAGTTTTGAAAAATACGTTGCCTAAACCTCCTTTTCCACCTTGGCATACAAGAATCTTTTCTTGTTCTCGGCTAAAGTCATGCAAAATAGCTTGTGTATTGAGATCTTTTACGATAGTGCCACAAGGAATCTTAATAACAAGGTCTTGACCACGCTTACCATTCCGGCTATTGGAAGCTCCAGCTCCACCATCTTCAGCAAAAAGTTGTTTTTTGTTTCTGAAAGCATCAAGAGAGCTAATGTTAGGATCTGTTTCTAGATAAACAGAACCTCCTGGGCCTCCGTTACCTCCGGAAGGGCCACCTTTAGGCAAAAACTTTTCCCTGCACCAGGCAACAACACCGTTGCCACCTTTGCCAGCGCGCAGCTTTAATCTGATAAGATCAGTAAACATAAACAAATAACTGTTGTAAATGGGGCTCTAAATAGCATATTTAGAGCCCAAGAATTATTCGACAGGAAGAACAGAAACGTAGGTCTTTTTTGACTTTGTGAAAGCCACAACACCTTCATGGAGTGCAAAAAGAGTGTCATCTTTTCCACGTCCTACATTCTTCAAAGGGTGCCATTTTGTTCCACGCTGTCTCACAAGAATGCTACCAGCAGTTACAAATTCTCCATGCGTTGCTTTAATTCCTAAACGCTGAGCCGCAGAATCTCTTCCGTTACGAGTAGATCCCTGCCCTTTCTTATGTGCCATAATGCGCTCTCCTTAAACGATTAACTTCCTGTAATCTCGATAATTTTCACTCGGGAATACGACTGTCTGTGTCCCACTTTACGTCGAGTGTTTTTGCGTTGCTTGTACTTGTAAGCAATCACTTTTGGACCTTTCACTTGGTCAATGATCTCTCCAAGAACCGTGCATGTAGCCACTCTTGGTTGTCCTATTTGTACACTCGTGCCATCACTGACAAACAGCACTTGTTCAAACGCTACTTGGCTGTTTTGGGCATTTTCCAAGAGCTCGATATCGATGATATCACCTTTTTTTACTTTATATTGTTTCCCACCGGTTTCAATAATTGCGTACATGCAACCTCCTAGAATTTGCTACAGCTGGCGAATAGGGAATTTTCGTCATTTTTTGTTATAAGATGAAGCTATCATACGGTAGAAGATCCTCAAAGTCAATCGATAAAAGGGAAGAGTGTGAAAGACTCTAGGTAAAACACCCTTTAGCCTTTTCTTGTGTTAAGGATTTTTTTTACGCCAAGTCCTAGAAAATACCCAAGGGTTGCGACAAGGGAGATGGTAGCTCCTGGAGGCCAGTTGACGGCAAAAGAGAAAGTAATGCCTATGCAAGTAAAGCAGATGCCAAGTAGTGCGGCTAGAATCATAATCCGGGAAAATTTCTGAGAGAAGATATTAGCGATGGCAGCAGGCAGAGAGAGAATAGCGATAACAAGAATAGCCCCTACGATTTGAATCAAAAGAACGACGGTAATAGCAATCAAAGAAAGAAGTAAAAAGTAGAGAAAATGGACAGGGGCTCCTTGGATTTTTGCTTGCTGATCATCAAAACAAATCGCCAAAAACTTTTTATGGAAGAAGAAAAGAACAACCAAAATACATAGGTCAAGACCAAGTAAAAGGGAGATATCTTGGGAGCTTGTCCACAAAATATTGCCAAATAAAAAATTTAATACTTCAACATTATAGCCCGGTGTAAGGGAGAGAAAAATGACGCCGAGTGCCATGCCCGAGGTCCATAAGGAGGCGATTGCTGTATCTTCCCTTTGTTTGTAATAAAGGTGGATGATTCCCATAACAATGGCCGCTAAAATAGCAAAAAGGAGAGCTCCATAGATGGGTTTGAGCCATAAAAGCCCAAGGGTTCGACGTAGATAAAGAGCAAGGCCCATACCACCAAGAACAGCGTGAGCGATGCTGCCACTCATAAAAACGATCCGTTTAGTCACAACGTAAGAGCCTACCACACCTCCAGCTAAAGAAGCTGCAATACCAGCTAGTAGGGCCATAAGGAAAAAGGGGTTGTGTAGCATGTCGATCATGATTTACCTGGTCTTTTGATCAAAGGAGAGTGGAATACCCCCATAGAAAAGTGGGCACAAATCTGTTGAGGGGTAAATTCTGTTACCGTGTTTTGTACACAAAACACCTTGTCTACGTGTTCTATAAAGGTTTGTAGATGGTGAGTAACCATGACGATGGTCATAGAAGATTTAAGAGAGAGAAGTAGTTGTAGTATCAATTCTTGTGTTTCTGGATCAATATTGGCTGTCGGCTCATCTAAGAAGAGTATTTGTGGGTCATCAACAAGGGCTCTTGCAATGAGTGCACGCTGAGCTTGTCCTCCAGAAAGAGTTCCAAAGGGGCGATCTTTCACGTGGCATAAACCCACTTGATGCAGCGCATAGAGCGCTTTTTCTTTGGTGTGCTTGGGATAGGTTCCATACCAGGTGAGTTTGGATAAGGCTCCCATGAGCACTACATCGAGTGTAGAGAGAGGAAATTGCTGATCATAGATGTTGATTTGTGGGACGTATCCAAGCAGCTTATGTGAGGTTTTAGGAGGAGCATCAAAAAGAGAGACAGAACCTTTGAGAGGTTCTAAAAAACCCATCATCAGTTTGAGAAGAGTAGTTTTTCCGCTACCATTCGGGCCGATGAGAGCGACAAGCTCATGAGGAGCTATAGATAAAGAAACATTGCGGAGTAGAGGAGAGAGTTTGTCAAAAGCAAAAAAGAGATCGGAGATGCTAAGGACAGAAGGTTTTTTATTCATGGGCTAGACTGAGCTATTTCCTGCGCAATATGGTGCAAATTGTTAAAATAATCGGGGTCATTAGGATTTATTGTATATACAGGCAGTTTTAATCTTTGAGCAATCGAAATAGCACCTCTATTATCAAACTGCTCTTGCGTAAATACACATAAGGGGGGATGCATCTTCGCCAAAGTGAGAACTTGGCTCACATCTTTAGGCATCGGCGTTTTTCCTTCACATTCGATAGAGAGCTGGATGAGATGATAGTCTTGACAAAAGTATCCAAGAGAGGGATGAGAAACAATAATAGCGCTTTCTTGCAAAGGCCCGAGTAGTGAGGCAAGAGTTAGGTCTAGCGCCTGGAACTTTTGTTCTAAAGCCGTTAAATTATTTTCATAAAGTAGGGTGTGTTCTGGAAAGCGGCTCATCAAAAAATGGGCTATGGTCTTTGCTTGTATAAGAGCTAGCTTAGGGCTCATCCAAAAATGCAAATCCATGGCTTCATGTTCATGAGCTTGCCCACAGATGTTTGTCACCGAGCTTTCCGTATGATACTTTTCAAGAGGGAGGTCTTGGCCTAAATCTACTTGAAGCAGATGCTCATTATGACTTGTTAAAGCCTGGATAAGTTTTTTTTCAAAAGGCTCTCCGATCCCAAACCAAATGACTCCATGCTGAAATCCTTGCAGCTGCTTTGGGGTTGGCTCAAAGATATGAGAGTTGTAATTGGGGGGTACGGCGACCATTACTTCTAGGGTATCTCCGGCTATTTCTCGTATAAAAGTGTCATAGGGGGAGATGCTAGCTATGACAAGAGGTTTTGCAGGTTTTTGTGGGCTTTGCCATGAGCAGGAAGATAATAGGAGAGTGAGAAGAAGGCAAAAAGCAGAAATATAGAGCCGCATAGAAGATCATGGTTAAGGCTGGTGGCTCAATACTACAGGCTCTTGCCTTTCTTTTGTATTCTATTTTTCTACCGTTTTTCCTTGTCACATAACCCTCATTTAGGGTAGCTTTGCTCGCAAGTTTCCTTTGGAGGAGTGTCCGAGCGGCCGAAGGAGCACGCTTGGAAAGCGTGTAAACGTGATAAGCGTTTCGTGGGTTCGAATCCCACCTCCTCCGATTCTCACCTAAAGTGAGAGGAATGTAGAGAAGGCAGACTTTCTAGTTAATCAATTTTTGATACTCAGTAGCTAACTTGTATTTACGTCCTTTGTTTGATGAGTCTACCATAATCAGAAACCCACTTTCTACCCAACTAGAGCAAAGCGCTGCGCTTGTGCGTGGTTTAAATCCGAAAAGATCTCCAATTTGTCGACTGGTAACGGTGTCAAACTCTTGGAATAACTCCAATACTTTACGCTGTTTGGGATCAAGTTTTCTAAGCAGAGTAGTTTGATCCAGAGACCCTTGCATGTTAGCTTCATCCATACGATGTAAAACATTTTCAAATGCAACAGTCATTCCTTCTATAAAATACTCTACCCATTTTGTAATGTCTGCCTTAGCTCTACCCATGTAGTAGTTGTGAGATTCCCCGATGCTGATGGCGTCATAGTAAGCACCTAAGTTACGAGCGTAGTATTCTTCTAAAGAGTAAAGTCCTTTGAGATCATATCCACCTAAGTGTAAAACTAGAGTGGTAAGTAATCTTGCTGTTCTTCCATTTCCATCGTAATAAGGATGGATTGTTGCAAACTGATAATGTGCTATGCTTGCAACAATAGGACAAGGTAGGTTTTCGCTGTTTTTGTTCATCCAATGCGTCAGACTTGTCATCAAGCTTGGTACATCTTTAGCTTCAGGAGGCATGTAGACAATGGCTTTTGTTCTGCTATCTCGAATGACATTTTGTCCGTCTCTATATGAGGTAGATTTTACTCTTTCTTTACCATTGGACATCACGAGAGCATGCAGAGTTTGGATCATTTTTTCGGTAATGTTGCCACCTTGTGCTGCCCATTTTTCTACCTGAGTTAATGCAGCGTAGTAGCCTTTTACTTCGTGTTCATCACGATCACATCCAGGGAAATGACCTTGATGTTTTAAAACTTCTTCTACTTGACCTGGATCTAATTTATTGCCCTCAATCATTGTGGAGTAGTGCGTAGTGTAAAGGCGAGCCGTTTCTCTTAAAGAGCTAAGGACAGTAGGTGTTAAAGGCAAATGTAGTATTTTTTGTTTAGTAGCTTCCATGCGAATTAAGCAGTTCATGGCTTTTGATGAAATGGAGTAGTTAGGTGCAAAATGGGTTGGCATAATAACAGCTCATTATCTGCATCAGGTCTTGCTATATTATGCAGATAAAACGCAGATAAAACAAGAGTTTTTTCATATTTTTTTTTAATAACAGAGATAATTAAAGAAATATTTTTGTTAATTTTTTTCTAGAGATTGAGGGTGCGATTGCATTTAAACGCTACTTTCGTTAGAGTGCTGAAAACTCTGCTTCGGGAGGATCTATACTCGTATGAAATGCCCCTTTTGTGAGCATCCAGAATCAAAAGTGACTGATTCTCGCAATGCTAACGATATGAATGCCATACGTAGAAGAAGAGAGTGTCTGAAATGTTTACAGCGGTTTACCACGTTTGAGACGATAGACTTGACGCTCCAGGTAAAAAAGCGTGATGGGCGTTATGAAGATTTTAATCTTGATAAGTTGCTCAAGGGCTTAGCTTCTGCATGTAGACACACAAAAGTGAGCCACGATCAGGTGAGAGAGCTTGCTTCAAAGATAGCCATGGAGCTCATGGGCAGGCAGCTCAGAGAAATTAGCTCCACAGAGCTGGGAGCTATCGCTATGCAGCATTTGCAAGAGCTAGATACCGTAGCTTACATCAGGTTTGCTTGCGTGTATAAAAGATTTAAAGATATGGATCAGCTGATGGATGCAATTCACGGGCTTGCTCCTGATGATAAGATGTTAAAAAAATAATGGTAGTACAAAATTCTGGCCTTGCAGTAAAGAAAAGCCAGGGTAGTGTATAGCAGATAAATCAGTATAAAGAAGAGCTTATGATGTTGAAAAAAGAGCAAATACAGGTTTTTAAGCAAAAGCTAGAGATGTTAAGAAAAAATCTTACAAATGCCATCCGTGAGACATCAGAGGATGTCAAGAACCTAGACCAGGCAAAAGGATACTCTCAGCATCAGGCAGATGAAGGAACAGATGATTTTGGCAGAACGATCAATTTAGAAATTTCTAACAGAGAGTCTACGATTTTACGGCAGGTGGAGAGAGCTCTTGAAAAAATTGATGAAGGCACCTACGGACTTTGTGACATTACAGGTAAAGATATTCCTATCAAAAGACTAGAAGCGATTCCTTATGCTACGATGACAGTGGATGCACAGGACAAATTTGAGAAAGGACTGTTATGATACTCAGCCGCCAGAGGCTCTTTCAGCTTGTTTTTTTGGTAGTAGCTATTTTGTCTTTGGATGTGCTGACCAAATATCTAGTCCATGAACATGTGTCTCATAGAATGTGGGCTCTTCCTATGTATCCGTATGGAGGAATCCCTGTATGTAAAAATCTGTTAGGAATAGACCTTGTGATTAGTCATGTGACCAATGAAGGGGGGCCTTGGGGTGTTGTCTCTTCTCACCATACTTCTTTGGTGTTGTTTAGAGTGTTTGCCATAGGATGTCTTATTGCTCATCTTCTCTTTTTTAACAAAATTCCTTTTAGAGAAGTGCCTCTTGCTATGATTATTGCTGGAGCTGTCGGCAATGTCCTTGATTCTTTTTTCTACGGACATGTCATCGACATGATTCACTGCGTGTTTTGGGGGTATTCCTTTCCTGTGTTTAATATAGCAGATATGACAATCTGTAGTGGTGTGGCAGTTATGTTGATCCATGCCTGTGTGCAGAAATGGAAAGAGCGCAGACCGAAACCTGTAGCCCCCGTGAATTCTTCTGCTCCTATGTATCAAGAAGATCCCTTTTCTTTTGATAAAATAGATCATCATGGCCCTTGATCTTTTTTCTACGATGTCTAGCCCTGCATCTGGGCAGATAAGACCTATGCAAGCCTCTAAGTGGATGCATGTTCGTATGCTTGTAGATGCGCAGGAGTTTGCAGATCTTTTACAGGATCTTGGCCCTTTGCTTTTTGTGAATATCTCTAGCGTAGGTTCTTATGAAAAGGTGGTGCAAAAAGCAGATGCCCTACAAGAGATGTATGCGCAATATGTGCAAGCTCTGCAAGAAGGGAAACCCTGGCAGGCTTTCGCTAAAAACTTATGTTGGGCTTTATCTATCCATGCAGATCCTTTTTACGCACTTGAGCTTGGAGCAGATAAATGGCTTGTGAAAGAACATGCGCCTGCTGTGCGCATGCAACATTTTCATTTTCACTATATTCATGAGCAAAGCTCTTTTATCTTAACGCATCATGCAGAAAAATCGATTCCATGGGGTATAGAATTTGCTTTTCCGCAGTTTTATCAAGAGCCTCACTCTTGTAAGGCGATAGAAGTGTTTAAAGATCCTTTATATCCTGGCAGTATCTTATTTAGAAAAATACAGAGCTGGGCTAGAGAGGCTACAACACCCGTCCCTTTTATTATTCATGAGCGCAAAAAGGTAGCTCCCTTTAGACTAGGAAAAAAATGTTTTTCTTGGGTAGATCAATATCTACAAAATAAGGGGCTAAAAGTGTATGCGTCTAGAAATAGTCACGATCGGCAGTGAAATTTTATGTGGCAACATCACAGACACAAATTTCTCCTATCTTGCAAAAAGACTTGCAGAAGAAGGGTATTTTGTTGCAAGACACACATCGGTTCCCGATGAGGCTGAGGCTCTCACTCAGTGTTTGCAAGAAGCTCTTCAAAGATCTGATTGTATTCTCACTACAGGAGGTCTTGGGCCAACGCTGGATGATCATACTAAAGAGGTGATGTGTCTCTTCTTTCAAAAGACGCAAAGTAGCAACAAAAAGATAAGAGATGAGCTCATAGAGCGTTATGGACCTCAGCTCCCTAGCTTGGATCATCAATCCACTGTTCCTGAGGATACGCATATTTTGCAGAACAAAATGGGTACAGCCCCTGGGTTTTTATTTACGCAACATAAAAAAAGCTGCTTTGTGATGCCAGGTGTTTCTCTAGAAATGCAACATATGTTTGAAGAAGAGGTGCTCCCTCTTTTACAAAAGATGCATAACCCACTCCATAAAAAGAGTGTGTCTACCCTCCATTTTTGTCATCTTCCTGAAAACGCTATAGATCCTTATCTTCGTGAGATGCATCAGAGATATCCTCAAATAGAATATGGTATTTATCCTAGATATGGAACGGTGAGTGTAGAGCTCAAAATAGACAAGTGTCATGGTAAAGCTGGGCAAGATGCTTTCAAAGAATGTGAGCAAAGACTGCTCAGTCAATTTAGAGAATATTTTTTTTCGAGGGAGGATAAAGAACTCTCTCTTGCTATCCATCAGTATATGATAAAAAACAAAAAAACCCTTGCCGTAGCAGAATCTTGTACAGGTGGACATATTGCAGCAAAGCTTGTAGATCACCCCGGTGCTTCCGAATATTTTTTAGGGGGAGTGGTTTGTTATAGCAACATACTTAAGCAGACATTGCTGGGTGTCAAGCCAAAGACACTAGAAGAGTATGGCGCTGTGAGCCGTGAAACTGTAGAGGAGATGGTGGCGGGCTGCTTGAAGCTTTCAGGGGCGGACTATGTTTTAGCTGTTTCGGGTATTGCAGGACCCACGGGAGGGAGTGCAGACAAACCAGTAGGAACGGTATGGTGTGGCTTAGGAGAAAAGGGTAAACCCCCTCAAATAGGGAAGATACTGGCAAAAGCAAGAGCAAAAAGAGCATCTATGATAGAATACACGGCAAACTTTATGCTAGGAGTGCTCTGGCGTAAGGGTATGTATGATGTAACCACTTTGTAAATAGATCTTTATGTCCGAACTACCTTATGCTCTTCTAGACTCTGGCGATGAAAAGAGACTAGAGAAATTTGGAAAATATATTTTGATTAGACCCTGCTCCCAAGCAGTGTGGAGGCCAAAGCAGCCTCATTTGTGGGAGCAAGCCCACGCTCTATTCACACGTGATGAGGGCAATCAATGGAAATTTTATAAAAAAATTCCTGCCGCTTGGGATATGCAGCTAGGAAATTTTATTTTTAAAATCGTTCCCACAGATTTTGGTCATCTAGGGATATTTCCTGAGCATGTGGAGCAATGGGGGTGGATGCAAGGTGTGATAGAACATGCAAGGCGCCCTGCGCCTTCTGTTCTTAATCTCTTCGCTTATAGTGGGGCTGCTACTTTACATCTTGCAAAATGTGGAGCTAAGGTATGTCATTTGGATGCTTCTAAAAAATCGGTCTCCTGGGCAGCAGACAACGCTAAAGCTAATGACATGGAGAGCTCTCCTATACGGTGGATCATTGATGATGTGCTTAAATTTTTGAAAAGGGAGATTCGCAGAGGTACTCGTTATGATGCGATTCTTATCGATCCTCCAAGCTTTGGTAAAGGAGCAAAAGGAGAAGTGTTTAAGATAGAAAAAGATATCCAAGAACTTCTTCAGCTTTGCAAAGAGGTTTTGGTAGACAAACCCCTTTTTATCCTCTTTACGTGTCATACACCAGGATTTACTCCATCTGTCATGAAATATCTTTTAGAGGAAATGATGAGAGATTTTTCTGGGAAGATAGAATCAGGAGAGATGCTGATTAGCTCCTTAACAACGGTAGCGCTTCCTTCAGGAGTGTATGCCAGATGGTCCCACTCATGAATACTTCGCTACCTATTACAAGTGCGCAGAATCCTAAAGTGAAACAACTACAACGTCTCCGTGAAAAACGGGAAAGATCACAAGAGCAAAAATTTTTGATAGAAGGGTATCGAGAAATTCTCCGAGCCTCTTCTGCTAAGCAGCCCATAGAAACTCTTTTTCTCTGTGAAGAGCTTTTTCTTGGGTCTCATGAGCCAGAGCTTATTCAGAAGGTGCGTCTGCAAGGAGCCCACATTTATACTTTACCCAAAGAGCTCTTTTGTCGATGTAGTTATCGAGATAGACCCGATGGACTTATTGCCATAGCTCCTATACGTCGGCAAAGTTTTGCAAGTTTTAAAGAAGCTATCTACAAGAGAGCTGCAGGCCAACCTCTATTTTTGGTGATTGCCGAATCCATTGAAAAGCCTGGAAATTTAGGCTCTATGTTTCGCTCGGCAGATGCTGCCTATGTACATGGTATTCTCGTCTGTGATCGACAAACCGACGTGTTTAATCCCAATGTTGTCCGATCCAGCATTGGAACTCTTTTTACAGTCCCTTTTATAGAATGCTCTTTAGAAGAAGCTCTGCAGTTTTTACAGCAAGAAGGTGTAGCGCTTGTTGCAGCAACTCCTCACGCCCAGCAACTCTTTACTCGTATAGATCTCCAAGATTCTGTGGCTATTGCCATGGGTTCTGAGCAGCTTGGGCTTTCTGAAGAGCTTATGCAAAAGGCAGCTCTGCATGCCAAAATTCCTATGCTTGGTGAAGCAGATTCTTTAAATGTGGCTGCAGCAACAACGCTTTTACTCTATGAAGTGGTGAGACAAAGATCATGAGAGTCTTGTTTGAAGATAATCATCTTTTACTTGTTGATAAACCACATAATCTTGTGACCCAAACTACAGAAGGACATATAGATTCTCTGGAAGAGAGAGCCAAGCAATATCTCAAAAAAAAATATCAAAAGCCAGGTAATGTATTTTTGCATGCAGTACATAGGCTGGATAAAGAAGTGGGAGGTATTGTGATTTTTGCAAAAACCTCCAAAGCGCTCTCTCGGATGAACGCTCTGATACGCGAAAAAAAACTCAAAAAAATCTACCGGGCAAGAGTAGAAGGACATTGTAAGCATAAGCAAGGATCTCTTTCACATACTCTCTTAAAGCAAGAGCATCGCTCTCAAGTAAGTCCACAAGAAGGAAAAGAGAGTACACTGCATTATCAGGTCATCCAAGAAGAAAAAAAGAGCTCTATTGTAGAAATCACTCTAGAAACAGGAAGATATCATCAGATTCGTGTGCAGATGAGCTATGAAGGGCATCCTATTTTAGGAGATACAAAATATGGGAGCTCTATTTCTTACCATGATGGACACATTGATCTTAAGCATGTGCGTGTAGAATTTATGCATCCTATTCAGCAGAGTTTGGTGATGATTACTACAGAAGGATTTTCTGATTTCTAGCGCTCTTGAGAAGCGTACAGAGAGATTTGGCATAGACTTTTTCTTGCGTGTTAGGCTACTCTTCACGAAAGTCTTTCGTGGTGATTCCTATGCAAGAAGAGATAAAGTTGTCCGCTTTAGAAGCTGTAAGAGCAGCAGAAGTTCTTCTAACAAAAACTAGTATCCAATTTATAGAAGAGGTAGCAGCGCTGATTACGCAGTGTTATCATCTTCATGGAAAACTCCTCATTGCAGGCAATGGAGGAAGTCTTTGTGATGCGATGCATTTTGCAGAGGAGCTTACAGGATTTTATCGCAAAAAAAGACCAGCTTTAGCGGCTATCGCTCTTGCAGATCCAGGACATCTGAGTTGTGTAGGCAATGATGTAGGTTATGGGGAAGTGTTTGCTAGAGCTCTGGAAGCGTTAAGCCGCCCTGGAGATATATTCATAGGTCTTACTACCAGTGGTAATTCACAAAATATCATAAAAGCTATGGAGACAGCAAAGCGCCTGCAATTAAAAACGGTACTCTTTTTAGGAAAAGATGGGGGCAAGCTCAAGGGGCTTGCAGATCTTGAATGGATTGTTTCTGGGTTCCAATACTCCGATCGTGTGCAAGAGGCGCATATGGCAGCTATTCACATCATTATCGAGATGGTAGAAAAACAACTGGGATATGCCGCTTCTGAAATAAAAAATCTGCAGAGATGTGATGCGCAAGCAGTCTCTTGAGCTACGGGTGTTACAAGTTCTTGTCAGCAAGCGCCACCGTTTTATGAAAGGGTTTTTATTTCTCTTAAGCATAGCCTATCGTTTCGCTGTAGTTTGTTATCAATTGCCTTATCGTTTTGGATGGAAAAGAGAGAAGCATCTCGGGGTTCCTATAGTATGTGTAGGGAATATTGTTGCTGGAGGAACAGGAAAAACACCTTTTGTACAAAGACTAGCGAAAGATCTCCCAGAACACATCAGACTCGCTATTGTATCTACAGCCTACCGTGCTCAAGGGGTTTCTCATAAAGATGTGATGAGTACAAAAGACAGGTATGGAAGAGAGATTCCTGCGAGCTATTGTGGTGATGAACCTTTTCTTTTGCAAAAACATCTCCCCCATGCGGCTATTTATCTCAGTAAAGATCGAAAAAAAGCGCTCCAAGTGGCACGTCAGCAGGGAGCGCATATTGTCATCTTGGATGATGGGTTTCAGCAAAAGGCTATTTTCAAAGATAGCAATGTGCTTGTTGTTTCTGCTCAAGATCCTTTGGGACTTGGACACTATCTTCCTAGAGGTTTTCTCAGAGAGTCCCCTAAAAGTTTTGCTCGAGCAGATTGTATTTGTGTAACAGGCCCTTGTATGTCTCAAGAAGAATTTACACAGATCAAAAATATGTTGAGATCTTACACAAAGGCTCCCATCATGGGAGCCAAGATGAGACCTCTTAGGATACAAGGTTTTGTCGAAGGTGACCTTACACAGCTTCAGGGGAAAAAAGTAGGTCTTTTTTGTGGGATTGGAAAGCCGCAAAACTATAGAAAGACCGTAGAAGATCTAGGAGTAGACATTGTAGAAGAGCTTCCTGTGGCAGATCACGCCACTCTTTCAAATAAAGAGTTACTCTCTTTTGCAAAAGCAGTAGGGCGCAAAGGAGGAGAGCTGATTCTTTGTACCGAAAAAGATTTTGTAAAAATGCAACTCTCTTACTACAATGGGCTGCCCATTTGCTATGTAGAGAGCGAGCTGGAGGTGATATATGGGAAAGAGCACTATGAGGCTCTACGAAAGCGTGTTGCCGAGATGGCAACGCAAAGCAGGTAAGCTATGAAAGCTTGGATGAAGATTGTTCTAGGACTTGTTGTCGGTATGATCTTTGGACTGTTGATCAATCATAGCACATGGATCAGTTCCTACCACTCTCAATTGATCTATTATCTGTCACTCATGGGAAAGATCTTTATCGATCTTCTCAAGATGATTGTGGGTATTTTGATTTTTTCCTCTCTTGTATCAGGTATCTGCCATATCAATGATCCCAAGAAACTTGGTAGAATGGGAATGAGAGCGATTAGCTTTTTTCTCTTCTCGACGTTGATAGCGATTTCTCTAGGGCTCTTTTTTTCCTTGTGGATTCAGCCAGGACGTGGCCTGCATCTTACTCCAAGTAGCGAAGTGAAAGAGAGTTCCGTAAGCCTTTTTGAGTTTCTTTTACAAATCGTGCCCTCCAATCCCATCGCAGCTTTTGCCGAAGGTAACACTTTACAAATCATCTTTTTTGCAGCTCTTTTTGCTATTGCTATTGTAGTAGCGCAAGAGAAAGGGAAGCCTGTTCTTACTTTTATAGAGTCCTTGACAGATATCATGCAGGTGCTCACACGTATGGTGATGAGACTAGCTCCTTATGGGGTCTTTGCGCTGATAGCCTCTGCGGTGGCTTCGATTGGCTTTAAGGTGCTTAAACCTTTATTGTGGATTATAGTGTGTAACTATGCTGCATGTCTTACGCAGATCTTTTGTGTGTTTTGTCTCACCATACGTCTTTTTACAAAGATAGGGGTTGCCCAGTTTTTTATCGCGATGAAAGAAGCGCTACTTGTAGCTTTTACAACATGCAGCAGCGCAGCAGCGCTCCCAGCTTCTATGGAAAGCATTCACAAACGGTTAGGAGTCCCTAAACAAACCACCGGTTTTATTATGTCCCTTGGTATCACCATGAACATGAATGGTGCAGCGATTGGACAGACCGTTGCCGCAGTATTTATTGCTGGAGCCTATGGGATAGAGATCACAGCTTTTAAAATTTTACTTTTATTTGTCACAGCTATTGTGGCTTCCATAGGTGCGGCAGGTATCCCCGGTAGTGGTCTTATTATGCTCTCTGTTGTTTTGAACGCCCTAGGACTTCCTTTGGAGGGTGTTGGTCTTGTTGCAGGGGTGGATCGCCTCCGAGAAATGCTTTCTACAGTAACAAATATTTTAGGAGATGCTGTTGCGACAGTCTATGTTGCCCACCGAGAAAAACACATCGAAGAAAAACAGACCTATGCGGTAACCTGATCTGTTGAGAAGCTTGTACCGAGTAAAAATTTTATTTTTAAGGCGATCATGGGAAAAGATACAAAAATTGCTCTTCCTAAACTGGGGGAAAGTATTCTAAGTGCTGTTGTTGTGCAGTGGTTTAAAAAGGTAGGGGACACAGTACAAGAAGATGAACCTTTACTTGAAGTAACAACAGACAAAGTGAATAGTGAGATTCCTTCTACCGTATCAGGGGTTCTTAAAGAGATTATTGCTCAACCTGATCAAGAAATTCAGGTAGGAGACACCCTTGCAGTGATTGCTTCTACAGAGGGAGCTATCGTGCAAGAAGAGAGATTGCAAGAGTCAAAAGAGCAAAAACTCTCTTCTACCAAAAATATGGAGACCTATTTTTCTCCAGCGGTGATTCGCTGCGCTATGGATAGTGGTCTTACTATGGAGCAGCTCGGGCAGATAGAAGGTAGTGGCGCTGGAGGAAGGGTCTCAAAGAAAGATATAGAAACCTATCTAGCTAAAAAAACCTCTTCGCATGCACCCATCCATGCTACTGGTGTTGAGAAGGTAAAAATGTCTACAATGCGTAAAGCAATTGCTGACAATATGGTCAAATCCTTCTATGCAGCACCTCATGCAAGTCTTGTCACAGAAGTTGATGTTACCCACATTGTTAAGTATATATCTCGCGTGAAAGAGCAGTTTTTCAATACACATGGATTTAAACTCACCATTACAAGCTTTATTACTAAAGCGATCGCAGAAGCTGTCAAAGAGTTCCCTTTGATCAATTCTTCTCTTGAAGAAGATACGATCGTTGTCAAAAGGTTTGTAAATATTGGTATTGCGGTAAGTGTTGAGCAGGGGATTATGGTTCCTGTCATCAGAAACTGCCATAGTACTAGTCTAAAAGAAATAGCCAAAGAACTTGCGCAAGTGGCTCATAAAGCTCGCCATAATCAACTTAAAGTAGAAGACACCAAAGAAGGGACTATTACCATGACAAACTTTGGAATGTCGGGCACATTGATAGGTATTCCTATTATTCGTTATCCAGAAGTGGCGATCGTTGGGATAGGAGCTATCACCAAACGTGTGGTTCCCCTAGAAGATGATTCTTTTGGGATCAGGTCTGTTCTCCATGTTTCTTTAACCTTCGATCATCGGGTGATAGATGGCATGTATGGGTGTGATTTCTTAAATTCTTTAAAGAAACATTTAGAAAATAGTAGTCTGGAATAATGTTTCTTTGTTCTTAATACAATGCAAAGTAAAATACCTTCGTTTTTCTATTTTAATGGAGGTGTATTCGTGTATATTCTAAGTAATTTTTGGAAAAAAGCTGATGCTTGTTGTGTATGGACGTATGATCGGCTAGAAAGTTTTGCGTCTAATAAGCACGTTAGAAGCGGAGCTCTTGTAGCTGCTGGTGTCATAACAACTCTTGCAGTGCAAGCTTTGGCTAATGCTTGGACAGCTAATGGTCAGCCCGATTATGACAATATGGTTCCAGTTTCATGTCACTGTTTAGCGAACGTGGGGGAGGAGTTTGACCTGAAGCTGTTAACGCCTTGGCATCAGGGAGTATGGGAACTAGCCTTTAAGGCTCCTGGGGGATTCTCTCAGTATGTTTGCCATGTTTGGAGCTAAGACAAGAGTTCCTTTTTTGAAAAAAAGAACGAGTTCTTCTATTTTTAGGAGAGCTCTTCATCTAATTCGTTTCTTCACATATAGATTTTGTAGCCTCCAAAAAAAAATGTTTTTTTTGTCTTGTATATAGTCCGTCACAACGTAGTGTTCTTTGAAAAATCTTAACGAAATTTTATCGAATTTTTACAAATAACTTTATAAAAAATTTCCTTTCAAGGTATAGTGTGAGCTCTTCATAAACTTTTAGCAGGGGGAGTAGTTATGAGTGGATTAGTACGTCTAGCGGGAGCTGGATTGAGTGCTGTATATAGTACAGCGAAAGATGGGCTTATATGTACCTACAAAGAGCCAAAACGGGCCTGGAAAAACGTAGTGGCAGGAGGTGTATGTATTACTGCGGGGACGGTTCATAATGTGTCCTGGACTTTAGCTGCGGTATGTTTGGGAGATATAGTTAGCCAAGGAGTGGGGAATAATTCTTGTCCAGTGGTGCAAACAGGTACACGGAATATAACAGCTTTAGTATTCGGTGATCCAGAGGCTATGGGACAATTGGATCCACGTCTTGTAGTAGGTATGGGTGCTGCAGCAGTAGCTGTTGTTGCTAGTAGGATTGCAAATTGTGCCTACAATACAATAGAGATTAAGACAAGCTCAGAGAAGAAAAATCAGGGAGATGGAGATGTTCTCACCCACTTGGAGGAATCTAGCAGATCTTCTAGTCGGGCATCGTCAGAAGACGGTAATAACAATTCAGAGATAGCAGGGGAAGGAAAACAAGTAGCCCTCGACTCTTTACAGGCAGGGGTTCTGTCTACTACTGTATTAGGCGGTCAGGGCAGCAACTCTAGCACAAACCTATTACAAATCAATCCCAGTAATAGAGGAAATGTAATCAGCGCTGCTAAAGATGATCAAGGAAATCACTTTGGTGATGACATGGTACCGGGAACGCCACCACCCGTAGTGAGTGCATTGCAGGATACATCTCATCCCTCAGATAGTGAGCAAGAGTAGGAAGCGTAAAAATCTCTGATACAAGGGTAGAAGGTGAATCCTTAGGGATTCACCTTTTTTTTAGGATTCTGACGAGGAATATCCAGGATGTCCATCAAAAGAGAAGAGGTATTGCGCTTGGATGATATCGCAATCACTTTGTGCAAGAGTAGATAGTAGTGCAGCGATGTCTGAAGAGGAAACTAGCTTGGTTGTTTTGTGGACAAAGCGACATCTCCAATGGTCTACGCAGAACGTTTCAGGTTGCCCGTCTGGATAGATTTTAGCGCCTCGATTAGAAATCATCCGAAGTGCAAAAGTTCCGTAGGAGAGAGAGAGCATCTTTTTTTGAAAGGCTTCCGCGCTCATGCGAGCATAGATGAAGACATCAACTCCTACAAGTTCTCTTTTTGGATGGATGGTAGAAGAAGAGATCTTGGATGGAGCATGTTTTGTGGAAGAAGAATATTTAGCAGAGGGAAGAGAGGAGGGTTTTTTCCCTAGCCTAGAGGCTATTTCTTCTGCAAATTCTTTGGTACCTACTTTCTTTTTGCTACGCCCTTCTTTAAAAATATCATACGTATGAACTCCTTCTTCAATAGTAGATAACCATGCGTTATGAATTGTTGTTGCTGCAGAGGTCTCATCAAGATGCAAGAGCATAAGTACACTAGCAAGAAGTAGCCCTGAAGGATTGGCAAGATTTTGATTAGCCCTACGAGGGGCAGAACCGTGGATAGCTTCAAACATAGCTCCGCGGTCACCAATGTTAGCGCTACCAGCAAGGCCTACAGAACCACTAATCTGTGCAGCTACATCGGATAAGATATCCCCATAGAGGTTGGGGAGTACAATGACGTCAAACAGCTCAGGGGTATCAGCTAGCTTTGCAGCTCCAATATCAACAATCCAGTGTTCAGATTCAATATGCGGATATTCTTTTGCAATAGTCTCATAGATTTTATGAAACTCTCCGTCGGTCAGCTTCATAATGTTGTCTTTCGTAAAACAAGTCACTTTTTTGCGCCCATTTTTTACAGCATATTCAAAGGCGTAGCGAATAATTTTTTCTGAGCCAGGTCTAGAGATAAGCTTGAGAGATTGGAACATATCGGGCGTCTGACGGTATTCAATACCTGTATAGAGATCTTCTTCGTTTTCTCTTACAATCACGACATTCATTTGAGGATGCTTGGTCTCAATAAAAGGAGCGTAAGCAACAGAAGGTCTTATGTTCGCATATAAACCCAAAGCTGTTCTAATCGTTACATTCAAACTCTTAAACCCTCCCCCTTGGGGAGTCGTGATGGGGGCTTTTAAAAAAGCCTTGGTATTACGAATCGTTTCCCATGTGGCCGGTTCAATGCCCGTTTTGCATCCTTTGAGATAGACTTTTTCTCCAATTTCTACCTCGTGGATCTCTAGTGGAGCCCCCGCAGCTTGCAATATGTGGAGCGTAGCTTCCATGATCTCTGGTCCAATACCATCACCGCGAGCTATTGCAATCGGCAACCTTTTCATCTATAACCTCTGGGGAAGAAAATATATTCTTAAACTCTTTTGTTCTATATGATTTACTTGTAAGACTGCAAGGTAAAAAATGGATAATAATGCGCTTTTACAATCTCTTTTTTTAACGCAGAAAAAATATATAGACTATTTTTTTACGCAGATAGATGTCCAGCAGGTGGATAAGATCTTGCAGCAGTTACTCTCTTGTAAGGGGGTGATCTTTTTTCTAGGTGTTGGAAAAAGTGGGATCATTGCAGAAAAGATTGCGATGACTATGGCGTCAACAGGAACAAAAGCTTTTTATCTTTCTGCTATGAACATACCTCATGGAGATTTAGGTGTTTTGTCTGCAGACGATCTGTGTGTTCTCATAAGCCGTAGTGGAGAAACACCCGAACTATTAGCCATACTCCCTTATCTTGTTCAAAAGGGGGTGAAAACTATGGCTTGGGTGTCTGCACAAAAGAGCTCTCTTGCAAAAAGAGCAGATATGTCTATCGTTCTTCCTTTAGAGAAAGAGATTTGCCCTTTTGGCTTAGCTCCTACAACATCTACAGCCATTCAGCTGATATTTGGAGATATTTTATCTGTGGCTCTCATGCAAAAAAAAGCATTTTCTTTGCAGGAATATGGTCGCAATCACCCTTCTGGAAGTATTGGATCTTTGATCACAACAAAAGTAGAAGATGTAATGATTTCAGGAGATGCTTTGCCCATATGCTTTCCTGAAGATAAACTCAAAGATGTCCTTGTCCGGCTGTCAGATAAAAGATGTGGATGTCTTGTCATCGTAGATGCTCATCATAGAATGCAAGGCATCTTTACAGATGGAGATTTACGGAGAGCTCTTCAAAGTAGATCTTCGGAGATTTTGGAAGAGATGATGCAAAATCTGATGACAAAAAAATATCTTTCCATTCAAAAAGATAAATTGTTGCACGAAGCTGCTCAAATCATGCAAAAAGATGAAAAGAAGAAAGTGCTCGTGCTTCCTGTGCTTGCACAAGACAAACTCATTGGACTCCTACATATGCACGATATCACAAGGATAAATATGTCCAAGACGTAAGGTGAGGTTAGTTTGGATACTGTGGCGACAATTCTTGTTAGTTTGTTTTGTATAGGGTACTTAGCCATCATTTTTGAGTTTTCTATAAAAATCAATAAGACAGCAGTTGCTGTCTGTTTGGCGGTTTTGTGTTGGGCTGTGTTTTTTTTACAAGCTGATTCCATTCATCAAGCTATGAAACATGTTACAAGTCACTTAAGTGATGTTTCACAAATCATTTTTTTCTTGCTCGGGGCTATGACCATTGTTGAGCTCATCGATTCTCATAAGGGATTTAACGCTATTCTCGAGTATATGCATGCACGCTCTAAGCAGAAAATGTTGTGTATCATCTCTTTTGTGACATTTTTTATGTCCGCAGTACTTGATAACTTAACCACAACTGTTTTGATGGTATCTATTTTGCGTAAGTTGATTCCCAAAGCAAAAGATCGGGTGCTTGCTCTATATATGGTTGTCATTGCTGCAAATGCAGGAGGTGCATGGAGCCCCATAGGAGATGTGACAACGACAATGCTTTGGATTAACGGACAACTCTCTACATTAAGTATGATCCAAAAGCTGATTGTTCCCAGCTTAGTATGTATGTTGATTCCTCTAGGTTTTTATTGGATGCAGCTCAAGGGGAATCATGAACTTCCAGAGGGAGGATTTCATAAAGAGCCTATCGAACCAGGAGGCACAGCTGTACTGCTCATTGGTATGGGAGGACTTATCTCTGTTCCTATTTTCAAATGGTGGACAGGTATGCCTCCATTTATGGGAGTGATGTTTGCCTTGTCTGTTCTTTGGATAGCTACAGATCTTTTGCATCATAAATATCCGCATAGAACACATCTACGTATTCCCTTTATTCTCACAAAAATCGATGTCTCTAGTTTGCTCTTTTTTTTAGGGATCTTAATGAGTATGGATGTGCTTCGTGCTGCAGGTATTTTGCAAAGTATCGGACAGTGGACGCATACCTATTTAAAAGAAGATGTGTGGATTGCTGCCTTTTTAGGAGGTATTTCTTCTGTACTCGACAATATGCCTCTTGTCGCTGCTACGATGAATATGTATGACCTAGCAAGATATCCTATGGATTCACATCTTTGGATGCTCATCGCCTACGCCGCTGCTACAGGTGGTAGCATACTTTCTATCGGTTCTTCTTCAGGAATTATTGTGATGGGATTAGAGAAAGTGAGTTTTTTTGGATATGTAAAAAAAGCTTCTCTTCCTGCTTTACTTGGGTTTTTAGCAGGACTTGTCACCTATCAACTCGGTCGTCTTCTCTAATTTTTCTAAAAAAAAGAAAAGCCGCTTGCAGGAAATTGAGAGCATAAGCTATTGTTTTGTTTCCTTTTGAAGCAAAGATCGAAAGGAAAAGCGAACCTAAAAAGGTTGCGAAAGATATTTTGACAGTAGAAGAGAAGTGATAATGC
>Ga0172362_10001017_pt1 | contig 23729 bp, 18 predicted proteins | sample LakKivs1_kivu2a2_FD_114534 | JGI IMG/M metagenome (GOLD analysis project Ga0172362, IMG submission 114534) | Sediment microbial communities from Lake Kivu, Rwanda - Sediment s1_kivu2a2 | ecosystem: Environmental > Aquatic > Freshwater > Lake > Sediment | place: Rwanda: Western Province, Lake... | reverse complement strand
CTCCCATTATCACAAGGAAGGTTTTCTCTTGTGCCAATCGGTGGCCTGTTCGTAGGCGAAAGCGATCCGCAGCAGCATCTCCTCGCTGAAAGGCTTGCCTATGATCTGCATTCCTACGGGCAGGTCATCTGCGAACCCGGCAGGGACCGAGATAGCGGGAATTCCGGCTATGTTGACCGGCATGGTGCATATATCGCTGAGATACATCTGCACCGGGTCTTCCAACCTTTCACCCAGCTTGAAAGGCACCACAGGCGAAGTCGGCGTGACCAGAGCGTCGTACTTCTCAAAGACCTGCTCGAATTCCTGTTGTATCAGAGTGCGCATCTCCTGTGCTTTCAGGTAGTAGGCGTCGTGGTAGCCGGCGGACAGAGCGTATGTGCCCAGCATTATGCGTCTCTTGACCTCGGGTCCAAAGCCGGACTGGCGCGTTCTTTCTGTCGTTTCGATTACGTTGCTGGCTTCCCGCTCTGAAAAGCCGTACTTCACCCCGTCGTAGCGCGCAAGGTTGGCTGAGGCTTCGGACGGAGCAATTATGTAGTAGACAGCCAGAGCGTACTTGGTGTGCGGCAGAGAGACTTCCCAATCTACTTCCGCGCCCAGTTCGCGCAACTTGTCTATTGCCACCAGCAAAACCGCCCGTACCTGCTCTTGCATTCCCTCGACAAAATACTCTTTAGGAATGCCGATTCTCAATCCTTTGATATTAGGGGTCAATTGCCGCGTGTAGTCAGGAATCGGATAAGGCACCGACGTCGAGTCCCGCGAGTCACAACCGGCAATGACGTTCATAACGAGGGCACAATCAGTGACGTCCTTGGTTAGAGGCCCAATCTGGTCCAATGAGCTGGCAAAGGCGACCAGTCCGTAGCGGCTGACCAAGCCGTAAGTTGGTTTCATACCCACTACGCTGCAAAGTGCGGCCGGTTGACGGATGCTGCCTCCGGTGTCAGAGCCGAGAGCGTAGATAGCTTCATCGGCGGCGACGGCGGCCGCGGAGCCTCCGCTGCTGCCTCCGGGGACGCGGCTCAAATCCCAGGGGTTGCGAGTGGGGAAAAAGGCGGAGTGCTCTGTGGAAGAGCCCATAGCGAACTCATCCATATTCGTCTTTCCGATTATGACGGCCTGCTGTGCCTTGAGTTTCTCTATTACTGTGGCATCATAGGGAGGAACAAAGTCCTCGAGCATTCTCGAACCGCATGTGGTCCTTATTCCTTTGGTGGATATGATATCTTTAATCAGGGTCGGGATGCCCGCTAATGGGGTGACTCCCCCAGGAGAGGTCTTGATTTGATTGTCGACCTGCTTTGCGTTTGTCAGGGCAACGTCCTCGACAATTGTGAGACAGGCATGAACCTTCGGCTCTGTTTCGGCGATGCGCTCCAGTACGGATTTTGTTAGTTCCGTCGAGGAAATCTTCCTTTGTTTGAGAAGCTCGTGGGCTTCGTGAATAGTCAACCGGTACAGTTCATTACCAGGCATGGCTAGAGTCTTTCTCTCAGACTGGTGCGCTTCACAACCCTGCGCCAATCACCGCCGGTTTTGCTGCGCATTTCTCTGAGCCTGGGGATGTATTGTAGACCCAGGAACACCCCCACGGCAATGGAATAAAACACTAGAGACAGTGGAGCATTGAAGTGGTCGACATAAAGAAATCCGGCAACAAACGGGAACACGAAGAGGAGCAGCGAATAGCTAAATGTAGGATTACGGCTGATGAATACCGCCACAAAAAACACAAGGGCCAGAAAAGGAACTGACCAGGGCATCAAGAAGATGAGAATCCCGATAGCCGTGGCTCCGCCCTTGCCGCCATGAAACCTGAGAAAAGCGGGAAAGATGTGACCTAATATGGCAGCGGTGCCCGTAAGCACGGTCCAAAAATCAAGCGATGAAAACAGAGGAATACCGAATGACCACCGCACCAGAAGAATCGCGGCCACGCCCTTGCCAAGGTCAGCCAGGGTTACCAGCGCTGCATCTACCCGCCCCACCTCATAGTAGACGTTCATGGCGCCCATGTTTCTGCTTCCGACCTTGCGGATGTCTATCCCCTTTCTGAGACGGCCGGCAAGATATGCTGAAGGAAAAGAGCCGAAGAGATAGCCAATCAGTATGGCCATGACTACGGCCGGAATATAGATGGAGCCAACTATGTCAGGAGTCATCTGCCCGACGGCCTCACTCCAAGATTGCCTGGACCTTAAAGCAATTGCCTTCCTGCCTCGGCGCGTTCGAAAGGATGTCGGCGGGAGAATACGATTCCGTTACAGCATCTTTTCGGAAGACGTTCTGCAGCGGGATGGTGCGGGTTGCCGGCGGCACATTGCTCGTATCCAGTTGTTGAAGTATTTCGAAGTTCTGCAGAATGTTGGATAGCTGGAGGCTGAATCTCTCCACCTCCTCCTCGCCCAGTCCCAGGCGAGCAAGCCACGCGATGTGCCGCACCTCTTGGTAACTCAGTTTCATCTGAGAGTACTGCCTCATTATAACATCGCACCACTCTATGCAACAGCGGTTGCTTATCTTCAGGAACAAGGTTATAATGCGTGCTCATGCAAATTCGAAATGTGGCTTTGTTGTCACACCAGGGGGCGGGCAAGACCTCACTTGCCGAGTTTATACTCTTCACTTCAGGTGCCATTCAACGCCTGGGCAACGTAAAAGACGGCACTGCCACGTCAGATTACGACCCTATCGAGGTAGACCGTCACATCGGCATTAACCTTTCCATGCTTCCAGTGCAGTGGAAGGGGACGAAGGTGAATGTCATAGATACCCCGGGGTATGCCGATTTTGTCGGCGAGGTGAGGTCGGGGCTAAGAGTGGCCGAAGGGGCGATAATTGTGGTGGATGCTGAGTCTGGGGTCGAGGTGGGGACGGAACAGATGTGGAATGATACCGAAAGAATGGGACTGCCCCGGCTGATATTTGTCAATAAGATGGACCGGGACAACGCCGATTTCTCTGCTACCCTGAAAGGAATTCAGGCCAAGTTGTCGCCAAAGTGCCTGTCCGTTCAGTTGCCCATAGGTTCACAGAGCGATTTTCGGGGCATCATAGACCTGGTGACCATGAAAGCCTACACTGGCGCCGGCTCTGAGGAAGCGGAGATACCCGCCGTGCTCCGGGAACAGGCAGAGGCCAGCCGTGAGAAACTGGTGGAGGCCGCGGTCGAGATTGACGATGAACTCATCAACAAGTATCTGGAAGGCGAAACCATAGACAACGAGCGGATTCTTGATGCCATAAAGAAGTCCACGGCGGCCGGCAAGCTGGTTCCCGTCTTTGCCGGCTCTGCTTTGCAGGGCATCGGGGTTCAGCAACTCTTTGATGGTGTCTGCAATTATCTGCCCATGCCTGAAGAGAGAGATGCCGTTGTCGCGAAGAATGTCTCGACCGGCGCGGAAGAGGAGGTCAGGTCCGATTCCGGGTCCCCCTTCTGCGGTCTTGTCTTCAAGACCAGTGCCGACCCCTACGTTGGCAAACTCAGCTACTTCCGGGTGTACTCGGGCGTCATCTCCAGCAACTCTCAGGTCTGGAACGCCAACAAGAACGGTGCTGAGCGCATCGGCCAGCTCTTCTCTATGCTGGGCAAGAACCAGCAGACGGTCTCACAGGTGACGGCCGGAGATATCGGCGCCGTGGCCAAGCTGGGCTTGACCACCACGGGCGATACTCTGTGCGCCCGCGAACATCCCGTCATACTGCAGGGTATCGAATTTCCCAAGGCCAGTTTCAGCATGGCAATTCAGCCTGTGGCGAAAAACGATCTGGATAAAATGAGCACGGTCTTACCTAGAATCTGTGAGGAGGACCCTTCCCTCCAGACGCGGCGAGAGGCCGATACCAGCGAGTTTATCATATCGGGAATGGGCGACAACCATCTTGAGATTATCAGGGAGAAAATACGCCGGAAGTTCGGTGTAGAGGTGAAGCTGGACCCGCCCAAGGTGCCCTATAAGGAGACTATTACTGTGCCGACAAAGGCGGAGTATAAGCACAAGAAGCAGACCGGGGGGCACGGTCAGTACGGGCATGTTTTGCTGGAGCTAGAACCTTTGCCCAGAGGGGGCGGGTTCGAGTTCGAAGAGAAAATCGTGGGCGGAGCAATACCTCAGAACTATATTCCCTCTGTGGAAAAGGGAGTCAATGAAGCCAAACAGGAAGGGGTTCTGGCCGGATACCCTGTGGTGGATGTTAGAGTAAGTCTCTACGATGGCAGCTTCCATGCAGTAGATTCCTCTGACATCGCCTTCAAGATTGCCGGGGCGCAGGCGCTTAAGAAGGGATTATCCCAGGGACAGCCGGTCCTGGTTGAGCCGATAATGAAACTCACTATTACTGTTCCTGAGGCGTACACCGGCGATATCACTAGTGATCTCAACACTAAGAGAGGGCGCGTGCTCGGGATGAATCCCAGTAACGGAATCAACGTCATTGAGGCGCAGGCGCCTTACGGAGAGCTGCTTCGCTATGCTCTTAACTTGAGGTCGCTCACGCAGGGGCGGGGCACTTTCGTTATGGAATTTGACCACTATGAAGAAGTGCCCGCTCATCTCAGCCAGAAAATCATCGCTGAGAAGAAGGCGCAATAAAGCAGGCGTGTCCCCAGGGCCTGTCTGAATCTCGATCGGCTACTGGCCTATTTGTCGGCCGGTTCTAGCCAGCCAGTAATTCCTTCAGCTTATTCGTGAGGGCAGGTACCACCTCTTCCCATTTGCCGACCACTCCGAATTGCGCTTCCCTGAATATGTTTGCTTCGGGGTCCTTATTGACGGCTATGATGTGCTTGGAACCCGAACATCCGGCTGTGTGCTGGCTAGCGCCTGAGATAGCGATAGCGAAGTAGATGTCAGGGGCAACGATTTTGCCGGTAAGGCCGATATGCAGTCCCTCGGGGACCCAGCCGTTGTCGGCAGGAGGGCGCGACGCGCCTACTGCGCCGTGCAACAGGTCGGCCAGCTGTTTCAGTGTGGTCTGGAAAGGCTGAGGACCACCTATCCCTCTACCTCCGGCGACGATCACTGGAGCGTCTTCAAGCTTGATACCTTCCGCCTCCTCCTTAACGGTCTCCAGTATTTTCGTCCTGACCTTCGAAGTATCTATAGCCACCCTGGTCGGTAAAGTCTCTCCCTTTCTAGAGTCATCGCGCTGCAGCGGAGACATCGCCTTGGTCCTGATGGTAGCCATCTGGGGCATAAGCTTGCTGGTGAACACGGCTTGAGCATTGCCGCCGTACACGGGGCGTGTCTGCACCAATAGTTTCGTCGCCGGATCTATGTGCAGGTCGAGACAGTCTGTGGTCACGCTGGTACCCAGTCTGAAAGCGAGGCGGGGAGCCAGGTCTCTGCCCATGGACGTCTGCCCCATAAGTATCACCCGTGGGGAAAGGTCCCTGGCAAGTTTCTCCATGGCTTGCACATATGAGTCGGCCTGGAATTCCTTGAGCGCCGGTTCTTCTACAACATAAACCTTGTCTGCTCCGAAGGCGATAGCCTCTTTCGGAGCCCCACCGACGGCATCGGAGGCCAGGAGGCAAGACACGTCTTCTTTTAGATCATCAGCAAGCTTCCTGGCACATCCCAGCAACTCGGTGGTGATGGCGGCTAGCTTTCTATCTGCTAATTCACCGAAAACCAATATGCCTTTGCATTCAGCCATCGTTTCCTCCTTAGCTCTAAAGTAATTTCGCGTCCCTTAGCCTCTTGGCCAAGTTGGCGCCGGCTTCCGTGGGCGTGTCTCCTCCGACCATTTCACATTTGCCTTCCTTGACCGGCTGGAAAAGCTTATCTAGCTTGGCACGCCTGCCGGAGGCACCAATTTGAGAAGCGTCCAGGCCGATATCGGCTGGCTTCCAGACCACGGGCTGTTTCTTGGCTGCGGCCATGATTCCTTTCAACGTGGCGTAGCGGAGCGTCAGCCCGCTGGTCTCTGCAATCACAACAGGAAGGGCAACTTCGATGACCTGGCGCCCATCGGGGATAACCTGGTGAACTCTCGCCTTCCCATCACCGACCTCCACTTCGCGGGCCAGAGTCACAGCCGGGATCCCCAGGATCTCCGCAATACCCAGCCCCACCTGCCCCGTGTCCCAGTCAGATGATTGCCTGCCGCAGAAGATGATATCGTAGGTCCCTATTTTCTTTATTGCCGCGGCCAGCGCGTTGGCGGTTGACCAGCTATCGCCATCCTCGAAAGCTTTGTCTTCTAGCAGGATGAGCTCGTCAGCCCCTACGGCCAGCGCTTTCTTAATTACATCGCGAACGAAGTTATTACCTACGCTGAGCGCCGTGATCTTGCCTCCCACGGTATCCTTGATTTTGAGGGCGGCTTCCAGGGCAAATTCCTCATATTGACCGATTACGGGTTTCACGTCTGGCGGCAAACTCATCTTGTTGTCTACCACTTTGAATACCGCCGGCGGTGCCTCGGGATCAGGCACCTGCTTGCAACAGACGATCATGTTAACTGGCATTTTTCCAACCTCCTTGAGAAATTCTGCAGCCTATGGATGATATGGGAAAATCACTGTTTTGTCAATGAATTGAATCAGGTGAATCCGATATGATTGATGTATAGAGTGAGCCGGTCAGCTACTTTAGTGCCCGCATTAGTGGTAGAATAGGCAACAATCGTTATTCCGAGGCTTAACATGTCATCCGTACAACAGAAAGAACTCAGTATCCACTCCATCACGGGACGCAAGCTGACGTGGTACTATATCGAAAGGCCCACTACCAACGAAGTTGAGTTCTTGGCACAACATTTCCATTTCCATCCTCTAGATCTTGATGACGTCCTCAGCCGCATACAACGTCCCAAGATTGACGAATATGATGATTACCTGTTCATGGTGCTGCACTTCCCCGTGTTTGATACAGAGAGCCGCATAACCAGACCCAGCGAGATAAACATCTTCATTGGTGAGAATTACGTCATCACCGTTCATTGCTCCGGCGATCTGAAGCCGTTATTCAGATTTTTCCAGGAATGCGAAACCGAGAAGGAAAGCCGCGAACGTTATCTGGGGCGGAGCTCGGGTTTTCTCCTCTACCATATCCTCGACAGGTTGGTCGGCTCCTGCTTTCCTATACTTGATAAGATTACTGAGAACATTGACGATATAGAGGATGTCATTTTTGTGAAGGCAGTTCCGCGAACTGTCCAGCAGATTTCCCTCCTCCGGCGCGACCTGATATCTTTTCGTCGGGTCATCCACCCCCAGATTGCGGTGATTGAGACGCTGGAGAGAGAAGAATATCCTTTCTTCAAGGAGGACCAGGAGGTCTATTTCGGCGACATAGCCGACCATATTCTGAGGATCTGGGATGGGCTGGAGGAGGCCAAGGAGGTCATAGACGGGCTTGCTGACACCAGTAACTGGTTAACTTCACACAGAATTCAGGAGATAATGCGAATACTGACTATCATAATGGGACTTCTGGCTCCGCTTACATTGATAGCCAGCATCTACGGTATGAATATCGCGCTGCCCGGTGGAGTGAACCCTGGAAGCTTCTTCACCCTGGGTGTCTTGTTTGCCATTATGGCGGCGGTGGCGGGAACCATGTACTTCTATTTGCGCCATCGGGGTTACCTCTAAATCATCGAACCGAATCTAGCTCTCCTCTTCCAGAAAGCCATGGAAATCAGATTCATCGCAGACAACAATGTGGGTAAACTGGCACGATTACTAAGACTGATGGGCTACGATAGCCTGCTCCTTAGGCAGAAAGACGACAGTCAAATGATCAAATCAGCTCTTAGCGAGCAAAGAGTGATTGTGACCAAGGACGGTGAATTCATGAAGAGGCGTCTGGTCACAAAAGGAAAACTCAGGGCCATCCACATCGGAGAGGATGATCCTGAGTCGCAGCTAGAGAGGGTTGTGACCGCCCTGAATCTGGACTATCATTTCAAGCCTTTCTCTCGCTGCCTCGAATGTAATCAGATATTGATAAGCCGGAGCAAAGAGGAGGTAAAAGGCCTGGTTCCGGGTCGCGTTTTCGAGACTCAAACTGAGTACACGCAATGCCCTGCCTGTCAGCGCATCTACTGGCCGGGTACACACTGGCAGGCTATGGTCAAGAAGCTGCGGGACCTGAAGATCGGAGGCGGAGACGGTGCTCCCGCCTGACCTCCTTATGTAGTGACTCAGGCTGGATAGTAGTGATATACTCAGTTTCAGCCCCAGCAGGATGGAGGCGAAGCTAAACGGATGTTACTGGCGATCGATATCGGAAACACCAATGTCAAGATTGGCGTCTTCGATGGTCACGAGCTGAGAGCTACGTGGAGTTTGGCTACCGGCATTCATCGCACTTCAGACGAGTACGGCGGCGTGCTACTGAACCTGATGGAGCGAGAGAAGGTCTCGCTTTCGAAAGTGACCGGAGTGGCTCTATGTAGCGTAGTGCCGCCGCTATTGCCTGTGCTGGTCGAACTCTGCCGGAAGTACCTAAACACCGACCCGCTAGTAATCGAGGCCGGAGTCAAAACTGGGATGCGTATTCGGCTCGATAACCCCAGAGAGGTCGGTCCTGACCGTGTGGTTGATGCTGTGGCCGCCCAGAGCCTATACGGAAAACCGGTGATAGTGATCGACTTTGGCACCGCCACGACCTTCGACGTTGTATCGAGTGAAGGGGATTACCTGGGTGGGGCGATTGCTCCGGGGATTATCATAGCCACCGAAGCATTGTACACTCGGACCGCCGCGCTGCCGCGGATCGGCCTGAGCCGTCCCAAGCAGGTCATCGGCAAGAACACAATCTCGGCGATGCAGTCGGGAATAATATTCGGGTACATCGAGCTTGTTGAGGGCATGATTCGACGAATAGAGCATGAACTGGGGAGCAAGGCGAAGGTCGTAGCTACCGGCGGACAGGCCTATCCTCTGGCCCAGGAGATACCGGTGATAGATGCGGTGAACCCTGACTTAACGCTGATTGGATTGCGCCTCATTTATGAAATGAACCAGGAGCAGTGATGGTTAGAGACAGAAACATAGTTCTGGGAGTAACGGGGAGCATTGCTGCCTACAAGGCGGCAGAGCTTGCCAGCCAGTTGACTCAGGCAGGGGCCAGGGTGAACGTGATCATGACCCAGGAGGCCCTGCAGTTCATATCACCTGTAACCTTTCGGGCGATCACAGGGAAACCAGTAGTCACGGAAATGTTTGACCTGGCGTCTGAATTCAGTGTTGAGCATGTCTCTCTGGCCCGGGCTGCCGATATTGTGCTGATCGCTCCCGCTACGGCCAATATCATTGCCAAGCTGGCCGCTGGTATTGCTGACGATATGCTGTGCTGCACTGTCCTGGCTACCAGTGCGCCCGTGCTTATCGCGCCGGCCATGGAAACCAACATGTACAACAATCCCGTCACTCAGGGCAATCTGTCCAAGCTCGGGGCGCGGGGTTTTGTGATCATCCCTCCGGCGACGGGCTGGCTAGCCTCGGGCAGACAGGGTTTAGGCCGGTTAGCTGATATCAACGATATTCTGGCCAGCGTCTGCCAGGCGTTGGGGCGGGGTGGAGACCTGGCGGGCAGACGCGTCGTAGTCACCGCCGGAGGCACACACGAACCTATTGACCCCGTTCGTTACATTGCCAATCGTTCGTCGGGGAAAATGGGGTATGCCCTCGCCGAGGCGGGACGCGACCGGGGCGCCAAGGTAACACTGGTTACGGCGAACACTTCTCTGGCGGAACCCGCGGGTGTCAATGTCATCCTGGCGGGGACAGCTGAGGAAATGCATCGGGCAGTGAAGGACGCAGTTGCGCAGGCTGATGCCCTGATCATGGCTGCCGCGGTGGCGGATTATCGCCCGATAAAGACAGCGAGGGACAAGATCAAGAAAGGCGGGAGCAGATTAGCCTTGGATTTGGAGCGCACTCCGGACATTCTAGGCACCGTTCAAGGCAGTTTCGTCAGAGTAGGTTTTGCTGCCGAAAGCAGCCGTCTGGTCGAGAACGCGAGGAGGAAGCTCAGGCAAAAGAAGCTTGACCTGATTGTGGCCAACGACGTTACAGCCAGCGATAGCGGATTCGGCGCCGACACCAATCGAGTGACCATAATCGACCGGGGAGGCAAGATTGACAGGCTGCCTCTCCTTACCAAGCGAGAGGTGGCTGAGGCAATCCTGGATAGGGTGGCAGCGCTTCTTCCCAGGCAACGGTCTCGCCGGCCGAAGAAGCGCTGAATTGCTTGGAGTACCTAGATTTCTCTCAGCCGATAGCTAGTAGCCAGGACAGGTCTAGAGCCAATGTCTGAAATACCCAAAGCCTACGAGCCGGGCAGGATAGAGGAGAAGTGGTATGACGTCTGGCTCGAACAAGGCTATTTCAGTCCCAGGGTAGATCCGGAGAGGAAACCTTTTGTGCTCGTTATGCCTCTTCCCAACGTCACAGGTGACCTGCACGTAGGACATGCCCTCTTTGTAACGCTGCAGGACATAATGACGAGGTGGCACAGGATGATGGGGGAGCCTACCTTATGGTTGCCGGGGACTGACCATGCCGGCATAGCCACGCAGGTGGTCGTTGAGCGGCAACTGGCAGCGCAGGGCGAAACTAAGGAAGGGATCGGGCGCGAAGAATTCACCAAGAGGATCTCAGAATGGGCGCACAAGAATAGGCGTGATATCAGGCACCAGCAGCAGGCGCTGGGCGCTTCCTGCGATTGGAGCAGGGAGAAATTCACGCTGGATGAAGGGCCTAGCAGGGCCGTGAGGACTGCTTTTGTCCGCTTGTATGATAAGGGGTTGATCTATCGGGGAGAGCGAATGACAAACTGGTGTCCTCGCTGTCAGACTGTTCTTTCCGACCTCGAGGTAGAGCACAAAGACGTCATCGGTCATCTTTATTATATTCGTTATCCACTGCGCGGAGCCAAGGGTTATGTTACCGTAGCTACCACCCGGCCGGAGACTTTCTTTGGCGATACTGCAGTGGCGGTGAATCCCACAGATAAGCGTTACAGGAACCTCATAGGTAAGAGCGTCACTCTTCCCATCATAGATAAGGAAATCCCCATAATCGCCGATGACGCCGTCGATTCTTCTTTCGGCACCGGGGCCCTGAAGATAACCCCCGCCCATGATCCCACCGACTTCGACATAGCGCAGAGGCATGATTTGCCCCTGGTCGATATCATGAATCGCGACGCCACTATGAACGAGAACGCGGGTCCGTGCATGGGACTGGAAAGATTTGCCTGTCGAGACAGGGTGCTAGCGGAGTTGAAAGAAAAAAGCCTACTGGAGAAGATCGAGCCTTACTCTCATTCGGTGGGACACTGCGCTCGCTGCCAGACAATGATCGAACCGAAAGTCAGCCTGCAGTGGTTTATCCGAATGCAGCCTCTGGCTAAGGCTGCCATTGAGGTCGTTAGAAAAGGAGAGATCAGGATAATTCCCGAACGATTTACCAAGGTGTATTTCGACTGGATGGAGAATATCAGGGATTGGTGCATCAGCCGGCAACTATGGTGGGGACACCGAATCCCCGTATGGTACTGTCATGGTTGTGGTAAGGTAGTTGCGTCGGTGGATGAGCCGGCGGCATGTATTCATTGCAGTTCGAAGCAAATCAGTCAGGACTCCGACGTCCTTGACACCTGGTTTAGCTCAGCGTTATGGCCGCATTCTGCTCTGGGCTGGCCGGAGAACACCGAGGACCTCCGCTATTTCTACCCCGGCTCGGTCATGGAAACAGGCTATGACATTCTTTTCTTCTGGGTGGCCAGGATGATAATGATGGGGCTGGAGGACACAGGTAAGGTGCCGTTCCGCACCGTTTATCTGCACGGACTGATCAGGGATAAGGGTGGAGAGAAGATGAGCAGAAGTAAGCTGCAGGCGAACGCTATGAGCCCGGCAGAGCCCATAAAGAATTATGGTGTGGACGCTCTCAGGTTCGCCCTGAGCGTGGGCAGTACCGCGGGCAACGATATGGGTCTTGGTGAAGATAAACTGGAATCCGGGCGGAATTTCGTCAACAAATTGTGGAATGCCACCAGATTCATTCTTCAGACCATGGACGCCGAAAGCTCAAAACCCGAAATGTTCGACCTGCAGCCACACAGCATAGTAGATCGATGGATCACTAGCCAGCTGAACGGGCTCATCAAAAGCGCCACCGCGATGATGGCAAACTTCCAGTTTGGCGAGGCGGAGCAGCAGATTTACGATTTCGTTTGGTCAAAGTTCTGTGACTGGTACATTGAAATCGCTAAGATACGGCTTCGAGGCCGGTCAATGCCTTCGCCTTTGCCATTCCTGGCCAACACACTGGAGAACTCGCTGCGCCTGCTGCATCCCTTCATGCCCTTCGTTACCGAGGAGCTTTGGCAAAATCTGAAGCAGCGGCTGCCCGGCGGAAGCCAGATGCCGGCTTCCATAATGATAGCTCCCTATCCTCTTGCCGACGATAGGACGTTCGCACCAGAAGCGGAGCGGGTGATGGAATCCGTGATAGAGATCGTCCGGTCCATCCGTAACGTTCGGGCCCAATACAAGGTAAAACCGGACAAATGGATTGAAGCCCGGATTTATGCTGACGAACTGCTTTCCAGTTTCCTCGCTGAAGCGGTAATGATAGAGACGCTGGCCAAAGCCCGGCCTCTCACGATACTCGGCCGCCAGGACAGGGGACCCACCAAAGACAAAGCACTGGTTTTGGTATTGAAGGAAGCCGAGGTTGTTGTACCTCTGGCAGGCATGATAGACCGGCTTGCCGAAGAGCAACGTCTGTTAAACGAAAGCCAGGAAATCATAGCGAGGATTGCTCAGGTTGAAACCAGATTGAAAAACGCTGCCTTTGTAAGCAAGGCACCCGCAGAGGTTGTTAGCAAAGAGAGAGATAAGCTTGCTATGCTTGAGGACAAGGTGAGGAGGCTCAGACAGGAGCTGTCTCAGCTTCGCTCATCATCCTCCGATAGCTGACAGTCTTCAGCTCTCGGGGGGAGAAAAATAAGCCGGGTCCGCTTTGAGACTCAGCGTTTGTCGCAACTTTGTCAGCGCTTTTTTCGTATCACTAGCTACGCGAGACTTATCGCGAGTCTTGATTCGGTATTTGAAAAGCCAGTACGTGAATTCATTGAATTCGCCGACTCTTATGGACTTCAGCTGTGGATAATGCCTCTCCTTTCTGAACTGCCTCAAGAGGGCAGATTCAGGGGCACCGTAGATGCGTAGATAGGCCTCGTCGGCTACACCATTGTCGCTATGCATGCCCGAGACTCTCTTCTTCTTCCTTATCTCGTCTGTCACAGACAGAATGAGAAACTTCTCCACAAAGATGCCATAGAAATAATTGAGATGGGCCTGATATTTGGAGGGACCAATCAGACTCTTGAATTCATCTCTGGATAGTGCCGCCGGAGGTATACCGAAGAACAGAAGATTCGTGCGCTCCCGTTCGGGAACAAGTCCATCAAGCTCTTCGCACAATCGCCCCGCTAGAACAAGCCAATCAAAAGCTTCGTTGGCAACCAGATACTGATAGTGTCGCCCTGCGTAGTCCTCTTCGGAACTATGCCACATACATATGGCCTCAAGCACAGCCACATACCAGCTCTTGCCCTCGGCAACAGTGTTTCTCAGCTCCTGGATTGCCAGGGCATCTTGCGCGGATAATCCGTTACCTCCGCAATCACGTGGCATAGCTGCATTATAGCTCTATTTGCTCGTGCCCTCAAAACAGAGAGTTCATGGCGTCATTGATGCGCGGCAACTCTGCCGATTATCAACACATCAACAATTCACGTGTCGCTACTTTGCCACATCGGCTGGCTTACGCAGCGGCCTGAAAACGCCGCTGGCGGTTATCTTGGATACAACCTCTTCGGCTTCCTTGATTATCCTATCTACCAATTCCTTGACGGTGGGAACGTCATGAACTAGGCCTATCACCTGCCCGCACGCCACCAGCCCCCGGTCGAGAGCGCCCGTTTCGTAAAGCTCCAATCCTCTCTTGCCGCTGAGGAGCGACGCCAATTCCTCTAGTGCAGCATGCTTGCTTTCCATCTCGACAACTTTCTCAGCCGTGGCATTCCTCAACACTCTTTCGGTGTTGCGCAGAGAACGCATTACCAGCATAGTGTCCCGCTCGGATGAGCTTATCAGCCATTCCTTTACCTTGGGATGGATATTGCACTCCTGCGTCGCCATGAACCGTGTACCCATGTTAATCCCGCTTGCTCCCAGCGCCAGGGCGGCAACAAACCCCCGCCCATCCCCGAAGCCGCCCGAAGCGATAACCGGAACATCTACAGCATCGACAGTCAGCGGAATCATGACCATAGAGGTAACATCCTCTTCTCCGGGAGCTCCGGCGCACTCGAATCCGTCGATGCTGACGGCGTCGCAGCCTATTCTTTGAGCCGTACGTGCGAAACGCACCGCGGTGCACTTGTGTATCACTTTGACGCCAGCCGCTTTGAAGCGCTCCATATACTGCTCCGGATTTCTGCCGGCCGTTTCCACTATTTTCACTCCCGAATCGATGACCGCACTCACGTAGCTATCAACATCCACAGGACGAAGCGTGGGCAGCAGAGTAATGTTCACAGCGAATGGTTTGTCCGTGAGGTCTCTCGTCTTCTTAATCTCCGCGACCAGTTGTTTGGGGTCCGAAAACGTAAATGCCGTGAGTATGCCCAGAGCTCCGGCATTCGACACCGCGGATACCAGCTCTGCGCGGGAAATCCACATCATTCCACCCTGGGTGATAGGATACTTTATGCCGAGAAGTTCGGTTATGCGTGTCTTGAACATCATCTTTCCTCCTTTTGATACTCGCCCTGATTATAGCACTCAACCGCGGACCCAGGACGTTCACAGTTCGAGGCTCCCTGCTTTCCTTTGAAGACAGGGCTCATCTCTCCGGGAAAGACTGCGAGACTTCGAACTGGCTCTCAGTTTGGGTGCGAAAGGCGATAGCTTACTTGCCCTTCCAGTGAGGCTCCCTCTTCTCGAAGAAGGACGTGATGCCCTCCCGGATGTCCTCCGTCTTGCCGCTCAACTGGAAGCAGTAGCGGGCGGTCTCCTGGTGGGCTTCCATAGTCTGCTCAAGGCCTCTATACATCAGCTGCTTGGCCATCTGTACCGCCAGTGGGGCGCCTCTGGTCAGTTTCTTGGCCATTTGCCTGGCCGCCGGCATCAATTCCGCGTCAGGCACGACCTTGCTCACCAGTCCTGTCCGCAGCATCTCCTGAGCGTCGATGATTTCCCCCGAGAACACGAGCTCACAGGCCTTGCCCAGTCCCACGATACGGGGTAGCAGGTACGTCCCAGCGCCGGTGTCGGGCGTCATGCCTCTTAGCACGAACACCTGTCCCCAGCGGGCACTCTCAGCGGCGATTCTGATATCGCAGTGGAGCGTGAATTCGGCTCCGATGCCTACGGCAGCCCCGTTGATAGCGCAGATTACCGGCTTGGGGATGCTATTGAAGAACCAGAGCGACTGGCGGTACTCAGTGGAGGCCTTCTCCTTCATAAAGTCTATTTCGATCTTGGCCGTCAGCGGCACTTCCGCTGAGATATCCGTTCCGGCGGAGAAGGCACGGCCGCTTCCGGTCACTATGACAGCTCTCACCGCGTCATCCCTCTTGATGTCCCCAATGATAGAGCTAATCCTGGACAGCATGTCGTGTGTCAGTGCATTGAGTTTCTCGGGACGGTTGAGTGTTACTATACCGACGCTACCTTCCCTGGTGTAAAGAACGTTTTGTGCTGACATATGAACCTCCTATTCCGTAGTTCCTCGCGCAGCCTGTCGAGCGTCCGCATGTGTTTGAGACCTGTCGCGGCCCGCACCAAGTCGTCATTGAAATCACGAGGGGTTACAACGCCGCCTATTCCTTCCGATTGAGAACCGCAAGTAATTCCTCAACAGGGAGAGTGTTTAGTATGTGCTTCGGCTCACACCATGCGCGGCGGGCAATGCCGATGCCAAATCGCATAAGGCCAAGATGCGCGGTGCTATGAGCATCGATCCCGATAGCGAGTCTTAGGCCTAGCTCTCTAGCACGAAAGGCGTGAGCATCTCTCAGGTCCAGGCGCTCAGGCATAGCGTTGATCTCCATGATCTTGTTGTACTTGGCCGCTGCCTGGAACACGGCTTCGATGTCCACAGCCACCGGTTCGCGCTCCCCTATGAGCCGGCATGTAGGATGGGCAATCATGTCGGTGTCGGGATTTGCAATGGCCTTTGTCACTCTCGAGGTCATCTTCTCTTCACTCTGGTTCATCCCGGAGTGCACAGCAGCAATCACTATGTCCAGCTCAGAGAGGACCTCGTGCGGCATGTCCAGACTGCCGTCCGCCCGAATATCCACCTCGAGGCCTGTAAGTGCCCGGATACCATTGAGGCGCTTATTAAGAGCCTTGATTTCAGCAATCTGCTGCCTCAGCCTCTCCACGCTGAGACCGTGGGCAATGCCGCGTCCTGCGGAATGTTCCGTGATTGCGATGTATTGATAACCCATATCTCTGGCAGCAAGGACAAGATCCTCGATGGAATCGCGACCGTCGCTCCATTCAGTATGGGCGTGAAGAACTCCCTTGACGTCGTCCAGTTCGATGAGCTTCGGAATAGCTTGCTGCTCCGCCTTTTCTATTTCGCCCTGGGCCTCTCTGATTTCGGGCGGGATATACTGAAGCCCAAGTCGATCATAGAAGGTCTCCTCCGTCGAGAATTTCTCCAGCCTGCCCGTGGCTACGACGGTTATGCCGTATTCACTTAGCTTTAATCCGCGCTTATGTTCCCTTTCTCTCAGAGCAACGTTGTGTTGCTTGCTTCCGGTGAAATACTGGAGCAGCGAACCGAACGAATCGTGGTCTACCATCCTCAAGTCGATCTGCAATCCCCCGCCGAGAATGGCGCTGGCTTTCGTTGAGCCCCGCTCCAGCACCTCCCCCACTTGTGGGAGGCCGACAAAAGCATCTATGACATCTCTGGGATTATCGGCGGTGCCCATAAGGTCTATATCGCCGACCGTCTCGCGGAAGCGTCGCAAACTACCTGCGGCGGTGAGATGTCTGACCGCCGAGATAGAGTGGAGGGCGCCTATGATCTCATCAACAACAGGCAGAGCTTCCCCGATCGGAATACGTCGGTCTTTGCGGCGCACGGCTTGAATCTGATGGAGAATATTGTCCGCGGTCTTCTCGCCCAGGCGGAAAAGCTGGGACACACGCCCCTCATTGATTGCCTGCTCCAGTTCGTCTGCCGAACTTATTCCTAGCTCGCTGGAAAGCTTGTTAGCCGTCTTAGGCCCAATTCCCGGTATGGCCAGGAGATTCGTTATGCCTTGGGGAAATTCCGCCTTCAGGTCCTCGTAATAGCGCAGCCTGCCGGTTGTTATCAGTTCGGTGGCCTTCTTGGCTATTGCCTGGCCGACGCCGGGGATACTTTGCAGGTCCTCGCCCGCCTCATTCATAGCTCTCAACTCTCTAGGATGATACTCTATGGCGCGGGCTGCCTTCTGATAGGCGCGAACTTTGAAGACGTTCTCCCCCTTGAGTTCCAGAAGGTCGGCGATATCCTGAAATACCCTGGCTACCTCACTGTTTTTCAACCTTTGCTCATCCTCTCCACAGCTGTGTTCATTATATCCTTGTTCCCGCGGCCTTTGATAGCGAACGCACCGGTCAGACCCAGCCCGGCAAGGCTCACGATGGTTCGGGTCAGCGACTCGTGGGTGAACCGAAGAGATGTTAGCAAGGGAGCCGGCCGGTCTCAGATATGGCCGGCTCCCTTCGCGTTTGCAGATGTGCCGCTTCACGCTGAGTTACCGCCTCGCCTTCCCGTCAGCAGGCAAGTCCCGTCGATAACGCGGCACTCAACATCATCTTAGTTCTGCCAGATGTTCTCCGTTGCTCGAACAACCCAGACAACGGGGTCGATCAGGAGCTCCCTGACCATGGTCCTCAGAGCGCCGTGCTGCGAAATGAAGTCCGCAATGGGAGGGCTCGTCCGGTAGTAGAGGTCGACAAGTCGGGAGCCTACGGCGCTCTTCAGTAACACGTCATCGCGGAACGCCCGCAGAACATCGAGCTGTCTAGCCGTGGGAGTCCCGTAAGCTGCTGTAGCGATGAAACATCCAGCCGCTGGGGCTGCCGTCTCCTCGAAATTGGCCGTGATAGAGTAGTCGCGGCCCATGGTGATAGTGGTGGTGGCAGCTTCCTTATCGGCAATACCGCCGCCGGTCCATTTGACAAAGTGATAGCCACTATCGGGAGTAGCTACCAGGTTGACCACAGTGTTGACGTCGTACGTATGGGTGCCCTCGCCGGGACTAGTTACCGACCCGCCACTCGTGCTGCTCACGGTTAGGTCGAACTGAGATATGAAATTGACGGCGATCTGGTAGTCCGTGTCTGGCTGGACCGTGATGGTGGTCGTGGCGGCACCAGGGTCGTCGATGGCGTCAATATCACCGGCCCACTCGTCAAACCTGTATTTGCTATCTGGAGTAGCTACGAGGTTGACAACGGTGGCATCGATGCCGGCATCATAGAAGAACGAACCCTCGCCAGGGGTCGTTACAGACCCGCCATAATTGATCTCGCCGAGAGTATTGCTGAAGCCATCGTAGGTACTTGATATTCTCAGATAATACTTAGGAACTGGCGGTAAATACTTCCATATTTGCCCGCTGCCGTCGATGTGAGTGGTGGAGGGGCCGATTATGAACGCCGGTAAATACTGCGGCCCGCCGGGCCAGCAATGTCCGCCCCCTTCAACCTTGAACAATACCACCTGGGTTCCGTCAATCCCACCGCTGTAAACAAAACGAGTGACTGACGTCGGGTCCTTGGCGGTCGGTCCCCAGGTAGTTACCTCCGGCCCCGGATCTGTCATATTTATGCCGTCCACGTCACACCAGTAGGCGACAGTCTCATCAACGGAGTAAGTGACGTTGCCGCCCATACCACCGTAGCCATCGTAGAAGAGGATGGGATCAGCCGTGCCATGCATCAGAATCACAGTCATGGGGCTGGCCGCGGGGGTATCAAAGCCCCACGGCATCGGTCCGCAAACCGGCGCTATGGCTGCGAATGTGCCCGTCAGGTTGAATGCCAGGAGGTATGAGAACAGAGCGCCGTCGGACATGCCCGTGGAGTAGACCCGATCCGTATCAACGTTGTAGTTAGTTTCGAACCAGTCGATCATATCGGCGGCGAATCCTACATCGTCAATACCTGCGTAATACTGAAGTGACCCTGCGCCCAGATTCCACTGGATTTCCGCCCCGGTAAGCGGCGGTAATTCCGCCTCAGGATAATCGTCCGGGTCCAGCACCGTGGCATAAGGAAACACGGCGATGAACCCTTCTCTCTCGGCGAGTACATCGAACTTGGTCAAGTCCCTCTGTTCATCCCCGTTGCTACCCAGGCCGTGAAACGAAAACAGCAAGGGGATTTCTCCCGAACCTGTGTAACTGGATGGAATGTAGTATTCAAACGTGCGGTTATAGGTGCCTGATGTATAGTCTTCCGTCATCCAGCCCGTGTGCAGCCCGGGTGAGAGATCCGGCGACCCGGACGCCAGCTCAGCCACGGCAGGAATGGAGTTGCCCAGGGGCAACAGCATCGCCACAATCACCACAAGAGCAAGCACGCAATACTTCTTTAGCTTCACTTTGTTTCCCTCCTTCTTCGGTTTCTCCTGAATGAAAGGCATGGTAAGGCTCGAAGAGCATGTTCGCCTATAGTAGCCACCTCCTTCCTGGTACCTATCCTGCCAGACTTCGGCAGTAATTAGCCGGATATTCCCATGTGTGCGTCATGGCAAAGCCTCAAAACTGCTGTAATCGGCGTCTTCAGTGCAGGAGAACATGGGCAGTCCCCTCCAGGGCCTGACGTGTGATTAAATCGCTGTTGTATCGGATTTTGGCTACGAATGTCAACTGCCGAAGCTGTCCGGCTTCCTCCTGAACGAGCACTTGCGGCCGCTGTTCTGGGGTGCACCTCTAAAGATGCATAGCTGCCGCACAAACGAATTGTCCGGATAGTCGTTTATGGTATACTAGCGTCTGGCGCACCTCGTAACCAAGCATCGGCAGAGAAGCGTAGCTCCTCGCAACTCGAATGCAGAAGTACATCGAAGACATCAAAAACATCAAGGACAGGACACTATGGGGCTACGACCTGAACCTCATCGCGGTGGTCACCGTATCCACGCTGGTAATAGTCCTGGAACACTACTATCGCTTCGGGCTCACGTTTCCCGTATACAGCCTTATCTATTTCCTGTTTATCCCGCTGGCGGCGGGTTTTCTAATCTTTCGGGAAAAGCCCTGGGATTACGGTATCCGCATCGGCCGCTGGAGGCTGGCGATAGTCCTAACGGCAATTACTCTTGCCGTCTTTTCACTGATCGTCTATGGGGCCAGCAAAATACCCGAAGTCTACGCTTACTATCACAAGTATTCCATAAACTGGCCGCCGTATATACTGGGCCGAGTATTATACATGTTTGCCTGGGAGTTTTTGTTCCGAGGGTACATGTTCTTTGGGCTGGAGAAATCTATTGGGAAGAGTGCTATCTTCGTGCAGACGATTCCGTTTGTGCTGCTTCATTTTGGTGCGACCTCTTTGGAGACGCTGGTTACAATCCCCGAGGGCTTCATTCTGGGGTATCTAGCATACAAAACGAGGTCGTTTCTGCCCTGTTTCATCGTACACAGCGAAATCGACATACTGATGGATGTTCTCACTTATTAGGGTATTGATGCAATGGTCAATGTTCTGCCTAGAATGGGAAGGGAGGAAAATAGGGAAGCACGTGGGATGGGAACAGGACAAGAAGTATCCCGATGAGTGCCGGCCACTGGGCAAGGTATATCACGAGCGGGTGTCTTCCCGGCAAAGTCAGTGCTGAAAAGACCCCGTTGTTCAGGTCAGGAATAGCGAAGCTTCTGTTACCTCGTGGGTAGAGAATCGTGCCACAGAACATCCCTACAAGAAAAATGCCGAAACACGGCACCAGGGGCCAGTAATCCATCGTACTGAAGAGGTGTGGCGCCAGCCAGAGCAGCCAGGGGGAGTCAACAAACACCCTTTGTTCCGTCATGTAGATTCCCGCTATTATGATGCCGATACCGAGTATCAGATTGATATAGCGGAATCTTGCAAAGAGAGGCGCGAGTATAAATGCAATCCCGAAGAAGTGGAGTATGCCGAATCTGACGTAATCCGTCCTGGAGATCAGCAATGTGATCAGAGTTATCCCCATGCCCCAGGCGAATATTTCTAGGCCGCGAACCACAAAGGGCGAAACTCTTATCTTGAGGCCTCCAAGTTGAATCTCGGACAACCTCTTTCCCTTCGAATATGTGATCGTGACCGATACTCCGGCAAGGAAGGCAAAAGTGGTGACAATGCCTACGGGAATCCACCACCAGAAGCCATGATACGGGCCGGGTACTCCGGTGTTTCTGATATTGAAGTAGCTAAGTAGATAGAGTGAATGGAAGGCCACCATTGCTACTATGGCGAAGGTACGCAACAGGTCTATTTCCCAGTAACGGCGACGCGCAATCGTTTTGGTCTGAGAGGCGGCTTCCATTTGTCGACTTTCCTGCGTAATTCTAGCATCTTTCCATTCTCGAGACCCGCGGGATGGAGTGAAGTTACCTGTCCCCTGGTCAGAGTTTCCATGCAGCCATAGTATAATAAGCCTATGCCCGATAAAGAGAAACCGCTCTTGCTGCTTTTCGATGGTAACGCCCTAATACACAGGGCGTTTCATGCCTTGCCCCCGCTGACTCAACCCAAAACGGGGGAGATGGTGAATGCTGTCTACGGCTTTGCCAGCACCTTGCTCAAAGTATTCGCTGACTTCAGGCCAACCCACTGGGCCGTGGCTTTCGACCGCCCTGCCCCGACCTTCAGGCACGCAATATTCGAGGAATACAAGGCGCAGCGCCCGGCCATGCCCGAGGACTTGAAACATCAGATAAAGAAAGTGCACAAGCTGGTGGAAGCGTTCCACATCCCGGTCTTTGAGATAGACGGGTTTGAGGGCGACGATGTGCTGGGCACCTTGAGCAGGCAGGCCGACGAACAGGGCATCGACACCATCATCGTCACCGGGGACAACGATATGCTGCAGGCCGTCCTGCCCCGGGTGAAAACCCTGGCCCCCAGGCGGAGCTTCACGGACACCGTCCTATACGACGAACAGGCCGTGGAGCAAAGATACGGCATCAAGCCGGGCCAGCTCCCCGATTTCAAGGCGCTGGTCGGCGACGTCTCCGATAATATACCCGGCGTGCCCGGCATCGGTGAGAAAACGGCGACCAGGTTGCTTCAGCAGTATGGCACACTCGAGGGAATCTATGAGCGTATCGAAGACGTGACGCCTGACAAGCTGCGGGACACACTGCGCGAATACCGTGAGCGGGCCTTTCAGAGCAGGGAGCTTTCCACTATCGTCAAAGACGTTCCCATCAAGCTGGACCTGGAGACCTGCCGGGTAAGCAACTACGACCGCAACGAGGTGGCGCGGCTTTTCCAGGAGCTTGAGTTCATCAAACTGCTTCCCAGGCTGCCGCAGGTGAAAGCCGGGGGCTCTGCCTCCGCAGGGGCAGGTCCTGCACGCGCCCGCCCGCCGGAAATCAAGTCCCGCATAGTCAACACCGCGGCAGCTTTGGACGATCTGGCGGCTCAGCTGGAAAGAGCACGGGACGTGGCCGTTGAGGTTGAAGCTGCAGGGGAGAAATCCATGACGGCCGGTCTGGTGGGAATTGCAGTATCGCCGGCTAGAGGAGAGGCGTTTTACATACCGTTGCGGCACGAGGGCCTGGACCAGCCCCCGCAATTGCCGCTGGCCGAGGTTGCAGCCAGGCTCAAATCGGCTCTGGAAAGTGCCCTCACCGGCAAGATTGCCTACGACGGCAAACGCGTTATAGAGATCTTGGCGGTCTCGGGGCTGGAAGTCAGAAATTTGGATTTCGACCCTACGCTGGCAGCCTATCTCTTGGGAGAGAAGAGCCTCGGCCTCAAGGCGTTGGCCTTCAGCAGGCTGGGCATCGAAATAGTGACTCCTGCGGACCTGGCGGGCACGGGCAAAAAGAAGGGCTCTCTATCCCTGCTGGATGCGAAGCGGGTTGCCGGCCATGCCTGCGCTAGTGTGAACGTCCTCTGGGACTTGAAAGAGAACCTGGAAACCGACCTGCGAAATCAGGGGCTGTGGAAGCTCTTCACGGAAGTGGAAATGGCATTGGTCCCGGTCCTGGCGGCGATGGAGGAAAACGGTATTCTTCTGGACACGGATTTGCTCCGCGAGATGTCTGTGGAACTGGGCCGGCAGCTGATCAGGCTGGAGAAAGAAATCTACGACAGCGTGGGACATGAATTCAATATCAACTCGCCCCAGCAGTTGGGGAGGGTGCTGTTCGAGGACCTCAAGCTGCCTCAGTCACGCAAGACCAAGACCGGCTACTCCACCGAAGCCGCCGTGATGGAGGCCCTGAGAGGCGCGCACCCGGTAATCGAGCACATACTCGAATTCCGTCAGCTCAGCAAGCTCAAGTCCACTTATGTCGATGCTCTGCCCGCACTTATTGATCGGAAAACAGGCAGGGTGCACACCACCTTCAACCAAACGGGCACGGCCACCGGGCGGCTCTCCTCCAGCGACCCCAATCTCCAGAACATACCTGTGAGAGGCGAACTGGGGAGCAAGATACGCAAGGCCATCGTGGCTCCGCCGG
>Ga0172362_10001016_pt1 | contig 23734 bp, 24 predicted proteins | sample LakKivs1_kivu2a2_FD_114534 | JGI IMG/M metagenome (GOLD analysis project Ga0172362, IMG submission 114534) | Sediment microbial communities from Lake Kivu, Rwanda - Sediment s1_kivu2a2 | ecosystem: Environmental > Aquatic > Freshwater > Lake > Sediment | place: Rwanda: Western Province, Lake... | reverse complement strand
GTGCCGCAAGGCGGGCCACAAATCGCGTTGTCGTCTCTATGACCCCGTCGTGACAGTCCTTCACTACCTCCTGCAGGCCGTTGGCCGGGAGAAGTCTTTCGCCGCCACCTGGCAGGAGATGCTTGCCAAAGCCGTCTGTCTGCTCGATTTGCCGGACACCACGTTCAGTTCGTCGGCCCTCTGCCAGGCGCGCAGCCGTCTGCCGCTGGAGGCTCTGCAGACGCCGGTCGATCTGGTCGGCAGGCCGTCCGCACAACCGTTTTACAGATGGAAAGGCCACCGGCTTCTGGCGCTTGACGCGACAACGGCCCCGATGCCGGCCAACAAAGACCTCTTCGATTTCTTCGGAAGGGCCGGGGCCAGGGCGACTTTTATGCGCTATCCCATAGGTACCTTGGCGACTCTGCTGGACATTGCCGGGTGCATGATTGTGGACTACCGCTTCGGTCCCTATGACCGCGGCGAGGTCAGGACGGCCGGTCCTCTGCTTGAGAGACTGCGGGAGAAAGACCTCCTTATGGCCGACCGGCATTTCTCCGGCGCGCCGTTTCTCATCGCTGTTTCCCTGCGGGGGGCCGATTTTCTGGTGCGCAAGCACGCCTGCCTGAAGGTTGCCAATCTGCCGGTCAGGAAACGGCTCGGCACCAGCGACTTCATCACGGAAATACGCATAAGCAAGTGCCTGCTCAAGCAATACCATGGGCTTACCGAGAAACTGGAAGTCAGGGCGTTCAGGGCAACCTGGCTCACTCCGGAAGGTCGAAAGCTCACGGAGTGGTTCGTAACGAGCCTGAAAGACCCTGTGAAGTTCAAGAAGGCGGCGCTGGCCAGGCTCTACCATCTGCGCTGGAAGCAGGAAACCAGCTATCTGGAGTTCAAGCAGTTCTTCCACTCTGACATACTGCGCAGCAAGACGGTGGGAAACGTCAACAAGGAGATGGCGGCGCACGTGCTGGGGTACCAGTTGGTCGGGCGCTTGATAGTCGAGGCAGCCGGCGAGCACGCCGTCAGGCCGACTCAGGTCAGCGTAGCCGCTGCGACAAGGTGTGTGCTGGCGGCATCTTCCCGGATGAGCGTTGCGCCCGCCGAGAGACTGCCGTGGATGTACCGGAATCTGCTCAGGCAGATATCCCAGCGCCTCATAGACGTCAGGCCCGGCAGAACTGAACCCCGGATGCTGACAAGAGACCAAAACCATTATTCCAGACTCAAGATCTCCCGCGCACAATGGCGACAGCGCAACCTCCAGGTGCCAGCATGAACCCTTATCTTAGCACCATTGGGGACAGGCACCCGCCTCCGCAGGGTTACCCCTGCTACGGCGGGTAAACTCCTTCCCTACAAACCACGGAAATTGCGAGCCAGTCCCCGTTTTTCCTCGTCCGGCAGTGAGGTGTTTTCAACAGAGCAGACACGATACCAATTCCACTGCCGAGCAGTGTTGAATCGCGTCCCCGAAACTGATATTCTGTGGATTGACTCAGGTTAGCACTGTGTCCCGAATTTCGGGGGTGGGGCGGCTGCTACTGCGCGTCCGGCTCGTAGTACCGCGGCACGACCTTGGCCGTGAGCGCCCAGATAAGCTGCCCCGAAGCCGCCGCGTCCGCCGGCGCGCCGCGTTCCCTGTAGGGTTCGCCGCTGTCGAAAAACTCCGGCACGTGATTAAGCATCCCCTGGCACAGTTGATCCGCGAGGGGCTTGAGGTATTCGAAGAACCGCTCGTTGTGCGTCGAGGACTCCGTTCCAAAGGTCTTCGCGTGCGCCGCGAGGAACGCCCCCAGAAACTGCGGCCATATCCCGCCGCTCTTGGGCGCGTGCTCGGCCGTGTCCCCGTCGAAGTACTGCCTCGACCCCGGCGCATCCTGCGGCATCGCCAAGAGCCCCAACGGCGTCATGAGCGCGGATTCCAATTGGTCGACCAACAGTTCCCACCGCCGCCTCACGAGTATCGGGTGCGAGAGGCTCACCGTGAGAAGCGCCATCGGCCGCGGCGTCCTGTCCATCCCCTTTTCCGAATACGAATCCACCGGCACGTGGTTGTACGCGTCCCACATCAGTTTGTTGTACGCGCGGTGAACGCCCTTGGCCGCAGCGTGGAAACGCCTCGCGGAAGTGTCGTCCCTGAAATGCGCCGCTATCTCCTCCATGACCTTGAGCGCGTTGAAATAGAGCGCCTGTATCTCGACCAGGGCCGTCACGTCCTCCCTCGCCGCCAGCGCCCTCGCATGCCCCGACGAATACGCGAGGCCGTCCGCGCCGACCGTCGCGTGGCTCTTGCCCGCGGCAATCGCTTCTATCGCCGAGGTCATGAAAGCGAGGACGTTCGCCCTGACCCATTCGTAGTTCTTCGTGTACTCGATGAATTCTTCCACCGCCTCGAAAAACCACAGCGTCCCCTCGACGTCCTCCTCCCCTTCTGGCCGTGGTCGTCCACGAACCTGGGAAGAAGCCCGCCCCTGCCGCGCTTGGCCCACGTGGCCAAGACGCTCTGCGCCTCGATAAACCTCCCGAGCGCCAAAAACCCCGGCAGCGCCATCATCGCGTGCCTGGCCCACTCCGCGTGCCACGGCAGCCCGCGAAGGATCCCCACTTCGCTGCCCTTCTGGACGAGGAAATCCCGCATCCCCGCGGCAAGCCCCGTGGCAAGCGCCGGGAAACGCCGCGCGGGCTTGGTCCACTCGAGCGCAAACGCCTCCGCGGCCTTCAATATCGCGGCGCCGCCGGGCGCGTTTTCCTCCAACGTCGCAACGAGGTACACCGGCTTTCCGGCCTCGAGGGGCGCCCTGAACGCCCCCGGCGACACGAGGTCCTCCTGCCCGCTGTAGCCGCGCTCCCGGTCTCGCCTGTACTGCGTGCGCCTGTACCAGTCGGCCGTCGCGCCGAACTCCCCCCCGAAGGACATCTTCAGGACCGGCAGTCCCTTGTACGGCATGAAATGCACCCAATCGCCCCTCTTGCCCGCGCTCATGTCGGCGGCCTGATTCGCCTCGGTAAGCGTGTGTCTCTCCCTGAACGCGCAGAGCGGCCTTACCTCGAGAATCACGTCGTCGCGCTTCGTGTCGAGTTCGTACGCGACGACGACCGTCGCCTCGTCGGGTCCCATGGCGACGGTCTTGGTCAATACGACGCCGTTCACCTCGTAAACGAAAGTCGGCAGCGGCTCCATCTCGAACGTCTTGATATGCCTGTACCCCTCGGGGAAGACCGCCCCGGGATACTCGTGCGTCGAAAGGTAGTGCCGCCCGCCGGCGACGTCGAGCACCTCCTCGAGTGCGCTTAACACCACGAACGTCCCGCGCGGGTTCATCAGCGGCGCCGCGAGAAGCGCGTGGTAGCGCCGCGTGTTGGCCCCCGAGACCGTCGACGAGGAGTAGGCGCCGGAATTGGAAACAGTCACGTATTCGGCGGATATGGCGGATTCGAAAGTGTTGAAAGGCCCTCGGCGGACAGGCTCCATCCATTACCCTCCCTTGGGCCGCGCCGGCGGGCCCCTCTGCCCGGCGGGCGCGATTGGAGGATATTATACCGCCCCCGCGTCCCCCCTCAAGCGCAAAGGCGCTCGTACGCCGCTATCCGATTCGCGCCTGCAACACCGGGCCGAGCCGGCCGTTGCATGATAATGTTCTCGACGGACTTGAGCATCGACGGCGTTTCATCGACGTTCCAGCCCCGTTATCAACCGCTCCCGGACGACCAGGGCCGTTACAGAAGCGACAGGCAGCAATAGGCTGAAGAGCCTTCCATGCGTCGTGGCTTCCGCCGGGTACTCTGGGGGTCTGCTTACCCCCTATTGGAGGCGAGTTTGCCGACCGCACACGCGAATTCCGAATCATTCTTGCTCTGTTGAAAACACCTCGCAACCGGACGAGGAAAAACGGGGACTGGCTCGTAATTTCCGTGGTTTGTAGGAAATTCGTGCCTGTCCCCAGCTTTTCCGGAGTGTCGATTTCTCCCGCTGCCACGTTTTCAACGGAGCAAATCGCTCTTAGAACTTCGGCTTCTCGGGCCGAGTCTTCAGGTACCGCCCCTCGGCGACGCGCTTGATAAGTTTCTGCGACAGGGCCTCGACGTACTTCTCGTGCCCGGTGCCGGCGAAGAGTTTCTTGACCTGTTCGAGTTGCGAGCGCGCCCCAAGAGGGTTGCGCTCGGCCACGAAGATCACCTCGGCGAGGCGGATGCCGATCGCGATCTTTCTTTTGGGCTCCTCGGCCTGGGTGAAGGCCACGGTGAGCACGGATATCGCGCGTTTGGCGTTACCCGCCCTGATCAACGCCTCCGCGAGCCGCGCCCGCGCCGCCGCGTCGTCGGGCGCCTCTTCGAGGTACTCGTCGTACGCCGCGACCGCCCCCGCGAAATCAAGCGATCTCTCGAGCACAATCGCTCTCTTGAGCGTCGGGTGCAGTTGGGCCTTGCGTTCTTCCGGCGTGCGCCTCCAGTCCGTCATCGCAAGCGCCGCGACCGCGAGGATGCCGTGCGTGATGAGAAACGTGGCGATCGCCATGAGGTACGCGATCAATATGAAATGGATCTCGCGTGAAGCGAGGTAGAAGAGCGCGCCGGCGGAAATGGCCCCCGCGACGATCACTCCCGGCCTGAACCACCAGTGCTCGGACGGCCGCCAGCCGAAGATTATCGCCAAAAGCCCCCACGCGAGGATCGCCAGCGCCGGAAGTCCCAGAACGTGTGCGAGCGTCGACACGCCTCACCCGCCCCCGCGTTGCGTCTTGCCATGTCTCGGGGAAACGGTGTACAGCCGCCAATTTCCCGCACTCCGCGGAAATCGAGAGCCAGTCATGCGTTCTTTCCTGCCCGGTGCTACTCTGCGAAGTAGCGCCCGCCTCGGCGGGCAAGCCCACCCAGGCGGGTAAACTTCGCTACGTAGCACGAGCTGTGGGCTGTTTTCAAGGGAGCGTCCTACTGTGCCGTTTGCCGGGATCGCCCCGCTCCCGACGCCCCTCACCGCCCGTCGGTATCGCGCTTTCGCGCGAGGGCGATGCGCGCCTCGAGTTCCCTTTCGAACGGCGTTCCCGCGTACGTCTCCCGCAGGGCGTTTATCTCCTTCTGGGCGGCCTTCGCGTCGCCAAGCCTTGCGTCCAATACGTGAGCGATCTCGACCCCCGCGGCGAGCGCCTGTATCCTGTTTGGCGAAACGACGATCCGCCGGTAAATCTCGATCGCCTCCCTGAAGCGCCCGAGCCGCACGAGACACCCAGCGTACTGACGCATCGCGTCGTAGTCCTCGCGGTGTTCCGCAAGGTGCCTGAGGTAGAGACTCACCGCGCGTTCGTAATTGCCCTGCTGCTGCGCCGCCTCGGCCTTCCTGATGGGCCTTCTGGCGTCGAACGCATCAGCGACCCTCGCCGCCAGGTCCGCGAACGCGACGTTGGTCGTCCAGAAGAAAAGGATGACGTAGAGTATGACATCGACGTACGCCACGAAATGCACCAGCGACGCCTCCCCCTCGAAAAGCGTAAGGCCCGGCGTCGTCACGCCCATGAGTTTGAGCACTCCCAACGCGGAAATCGCCGCCCCCACCGTCGCCGCCGCGAGCACCGCGCGGAAAAAGACCCTGTGCGCCAGGACGTCGAGGTTGGCGAGCACCGCGACGACGCCCACCACCGTCGCGCCCAGTCCCACCCCCCACAGGATGGGTGCCGCCGTCTCGAATAGCGGCGCCACAAGCGTGCGCACAAATGCCCTCCCTTACGTGTACAGCCCCCTCTTGAATATATACCGTTCCACCGCCGGTGTCACGAGGTAGCGGATGCTCTTGCCCGCGGCAACCCTCGCGCGGATGTCGGTCGCGCTGATGTTGTAGGGTTCCCTCGAGAGGTATCCCAGCCGCAGTCTCTCCGCTGCGGCCGCGCCGAACGCCGCGACGAGTCTCTCGAATTGTAGCGCCTCCACCCCCGGCCTGCCCACGATGATGAAATCGAAACGCTCGACTAATTCCCTCGCGCGGTGCCACTGGTGCAGTTCGGACAGGCTGTCGGCCCCCACGATGAAAAAGAGCCGCGCGACGGGGTAGAGCGTCGATATTTCGGTAAGCGTGTCGATCGTGTACGATGGCCCTTTGCGTTGCAATTCGACGTCGCTTGCGAGAAAATGCGGATTGGCCGCGACCGCGAGTTTCACCATCTCGAGGCGGTCCGCCGCCGGCGCGAGCGCCACGCCCCCCTTGTGCGGCGGCTGGGCCGCGGGCACGAACACCACGCGGTCCAATTCGAATTCCTCCCGCGCCGCCTCCGCGACGCCCAGGTGTCCCAAATGCACAGGGTCGAACGAGCCCCCGATGACTCCAAGTCTCATTGAATCCTTCACCGTACTCACCTTCCCCCCGACGAGTTTCCGCCCTGTCCCTGCACGGCGTTGCCGTCGTGCAGTCCAAGAGCATCCATTACTGCATCCACGAGATCCCCTCCGTCGCGTCGCGAAGCGCCGTCGACCCACCCGACGCCGGGAAACGCCTTGAACCACGTCATCTGCGCCTTGGCGGACCTTCGAGTTTTGCGCTTTATCTCATCGACGGCGCCGGCGAGGTCCATGTCCCCGGATGCGACGCGCCGAAGTTGGGCGTACCCGAGCGCCTGCGACGCCTCACGGCCAGGACCCGCGGTACTTGCGAGAAGTTCCTTCACTTCCGCGAGCCAACCCGCCGCGATCATTCTATCAACGCGCTCGTCGATGCGCGCGCGAAGTTTCTCCCTGGCCCATGAGATCCCGACGACGGTCGCATCGTACCGGTTCTCGCCCGCCGTCCACTCGCGCCTGAGCGAGCTCGGGCGCTTCCCGGTCTTCTCGTGTACCTCGAGGGCGCGCTCGATGCGCCTCAAGTCGTTTGGATGTATGCGCCGCGCCGCCTCGGGGTCGATCTTCGAGAGCCTCTCGTGGAGCGCCACGACGCCCGACGCTTCCGCCTCCTTCCGAAGCGCCCCGCGAAACCGCCAGTCCGCCGACGGCCCCCTGAAAATCCCCACGAGAAGTGACTTGAGGTAGAGCGCCGTCCCGCCGACGACGAGCGCAATGCGCCCGCGCCGCGCGATGTCGGCGATCGCCTCGTCGGCGAGTTTAACGTACTCGGCCGTCGAGAAACTCTCCCACGGGTCGACAACGTCGATGAGGTGATGCGGCACGCGCGCGCGCTCGGCGCGCGTCGGCTTTGCCGTGCCGATATCCATGCCGCGGTAGACCTGCATGCTGTCGGCGCTTACTATCTCAGCGCCCGCGCGCTGGGCAACTGCCAGCGCCGCGCCCGATTTCCCCGACGCCGTCGGCCCGAGGATCACGTAGATCCGCATCTCTGACTTCCCGGTTTCCACAAATCAATTCTAACGCGGCAGCCGCGTGATTTCGAGCCTTTTGATGCCGGCTGCAAAGGCGCCACGACATGGGAGAGCGGCGCGCCCCTGTTTTTCCTTCTGGCATCACCGTGCCAAGCCAATAGAATTGCCGGGGCTGGAGGTGGCGTGTCCCTTTCTTGGGGTTCCGGTGCAATGTCCGAGGCACCCAATCATCCGCAAAGCGGCCGCAAAATCGAAACGCTCGAGCGTATCGTTCTCGCCGCCGCGTTCGCCGTCGTGGCGCTTCTGGCCATCGCCTTCATGATGAGGGGCGGATTTGATTCCGATGAACCGCAGCACCTCCATGTCGCCTGGGAATGGACCCAGGGGCGCATCCAATACAGGGACGTCTTCGACAACCACGCGCCGCTTTTCCACTTCGTGATGGCGCCCATCGCCGCGCTCGTCGGCGAACGCTTCCGTATCCTCGTAATCATGCGTTTTGTCAACTCCGTTTTCTATGTGCTCGCGCTCGTCGGGGCGTACCTCTTGAGCGGGCGGTTTTTCGAAAGGCGCGTCGCCCTCTGGACCGCGGCGCTCGTAGCCGTATATCCGGCGTTTTTCCGGTACGCCCTTCAATTTCGCCCGGATACGGCGTGGACAGCGGTCGTGGCGCTTTCGCTGTGGGTGCTTGTAGGGGGGAATCTCACTGCGAGGCGGGGTTTTGTCTCGGGGCTTCTTTTAGGCGTTGCCGCGGGCGTCTCGCTCAAGACTTCGCTCGTCTTCGTGGCGCTTCTCGGCGCGGCGGCGCTCTTGCCTTTGGCCTCGGCGTCGGCGCGGCGCGGGCTGTCGCGCCGCGGAGTGCTCGCCGCCGCGGCCGGGCTCTGCGCGGGCGTTCTCGTTGTGCCGGCGTTCGTCGCGGTTTCTTTCGCGGCGCTTGGCGCGTGGAAGGACTTCGTCCGCTGCACGGTCGCGCACAACGTCCTTCCGGGGTTCGGCCGCTGGGGGCATTCGCTTCAGATGCTCATCGTTTTTCCCGTAATCGCCGCGACGTGGCTCGCCGCGCGCGGCGTCGACAAGAGGGGCGCAAGCCTCGGCGTCGACGCGCGCTTTACGTTTCTCGTCTGCGTGGCCGGCACATCGCTTGCCGCGCTTGTGGTGATGCCGCTTGTCAGACCGCAGACGACGCTGCCCGCGGTGCTCATCGTCATCGTCGTCGCGGCGGGGCTTGCCGACGAGCTCGTGCTTGGTAAGATCGCGGCGCGCCCGGGCGCACGAAGCGCCGGGGCGTTCGCGCTGGCGGTGCCGGTGGTCGTCTTTCTTACGGGCGCGGGGCTCTCGGCGCGTTACGCGCATCTCGGCCGCGACAACACGCGCGAGGGCGAGGAAAGGCTGGAAGCGGTCCTGGCGCTTACCGGCCCCGCGGATTACGTGCTCGACGCGAAGGGGGAGAACATCTTCCGCCGCCGTCCTTGCTACTTCGTTCTGGAGCAACTCACCCTGGAGCGCATACGCCGCGGCCTCACGGGGGACGACGTCGTGAAGCGCTGCATTGAAACGAAGACGCTTCTCTTTGCGGGCAGGTTGCGCGCGTTCCCGGCGGCGGACCGGGAGTTCATAAAGACCAACTACCTCCCGACGGGCGCGGTAGCCGTCGCCGGGAAGGTCTTGAGCGCCGAAGCGGTCGCTCCCGGCGCGAGGATTTCCTTCGAAGTCGTCATCCCGGCGGAGTACGCGGTTCTGGGCGACGCGGGGGAGGGCAGGGGCGCCCTTGACGGGAGCGCCTACACTGGGGCGCGCTACCTCGACGCGGGTGCGCACGCGTGGGTGAACTCGAGCCCGCAGGGGAGACTGTATCTCGTGTGGTCGCGGGCGGTCCAGAGGGGATTTCTGCCGACGGGCCTGTGGGAATAGAAGGTCGCACACGTTTCCGGCAGGGTTCTCTGCCTCCGCACAATTGCCGGCGCTATTTCGTAAAGGCGTTCACCGCAACATCATAGACTCTAAGCCTTCTCTACCTCGGTTTCGCGCAGTAGAATGCAGTTTATGGCAAAGCGAGACGACGTAGAGCAGACGCTGTTTGGCGAGCAACTACCGGCGGGCGTGGAGGACTTCCTGCGCGACACGAACCCGTGGTGGAGCAACAAACCCCAGCGTCCTCTTCCCCCGTTCAAGCGCTGGTTATTCTCGTATGCCCTGCGCGGACTCACGCGAGGACTGGCTCCAGTTATCGTCCTGAGAGGGCCGCGACAGGTGGGAAAGACCACCTTACAGGAACAGGTCATCGAGCACTTGCTTCTCGAAGAGCACATAGACCCCAAGAGGATATTCAGGGTCCAATTCGACGATGTGCCTTCACTTAGAGCCTGTGGCAAAATGAAAATTGACCTCTGACCTTCGATGGGCCGATACTCCAAGTGTAACGTATTAGAGAGGAGGGTTACACTTGGCGGAATTGATAGCGGACGACTTGTGGGAAACCTTGAAACCATATATCCCGAGACCCAAGCCCCGACGGCAAAGATGCCCCGGACGCAAGCCGCTCGACGCGCGAAGGGTGCTGACCGGCATCGTCTTCGTACTGCGAAGCGGCATCCCCTGGAATATGCTTCCCAAGGAGATGGGGTGCGGTTCGGGTTCCTCGTGCCGTCGGTATCTGGCGAAGTGGCAGGAGGAAGGCGTCTGGGACCGCCTGCACAAGCTGCTGCTGGACAAACTGCGGAAGGCGGACAAACTCGACTGGTCACGCGCGGTCGTAGACTCCGGCTCGGTGCGGGCCGTTTTTGGGGGGCGAAAACAGGGCCGAATCCGACGGATCGACGGAAACTGGGCTCCAAACACCACCTTATTACCGACGGGCGAGGCGTCCCCCTTGCGGTGACGCTGACATCTGCCAACCGGCACGACGTAACCCAACTAACGGCATTGGTGAATGCCATTGCTCCCGTCCGCGGTAAACCAGGCAGACCGAAGGCCAAGCCGGACGCCGTCCTCGGGGACCGCGGATATGACAGCGAGCCGCACCGGCGGGCCCTGCGGCGACGAGGTATCCGGCCCGAGCTGGCCAAACGTCGCCAGCCGCACGGCAGTGGCCTCGGCGTCTTCCGTTGGGTAGTCGAACGCAGCATTGCCTGGCTTCACCAGTTTCGACGTCTTCGAATACGATATGAACGGCTCCCAGCAGTCCATGAAGCTTTCCTCGCGCTCGGATGTATCTTCATCTGCTGGGGGTTTCTCTGCCGTGACTGAACTCATTTTGCCACAGGCTCTTAAAGCCCTGAAAGACCCCATACTCAGTCTGGCCAGATGGTACCAGTCAACTATCCTTGGAAGCACCTTTAACGAATCTGCGCGCAAAGGGCAACATGTCTTTTTGCTCCTAGACGAAGTTCAGAACCTCACCAAATGGGCTCCTTAGACCAGAGCGCTTGTGGACCACCATGACATCAGAGTCATGCTGACGGGAAGCTCGGCTTTGCGAATCGAACGCGAGCGCGACAGTCTCGCGGGCCGGATATCGACCTTGGAGCTTGGAACACTGTTGCTGAGAGAGATTGCGGCGTTGCATGACTGGGGGGAGATCGAACCTTTGCTGGGGATCAATTCGCTCAGCCGCCTCTCGGACAGATGTTTTTGGGAGCAGTTGCGCGAACACGGCATCAAGAACAAAGTCGTCCGCGACAAGGCTTTTGAGGCGTTTTCCAGCCGCGGCGGTTATCCCATAGCCCACAAAGACCCGGGCGTTCCTTGGGAGCAAGTTGCGGACCAACTCAATGAAACCGTAATCCGTAGAGTCATTTAACATGACCTAAGGATCGGAGAACGCGGCCGCAAGAGAGATGAGAACCTGCTTGAAGAAGTTTTCCGCCTCGCCTGCCGCTACACGGGTCAGGCGCCCAACAAAGCCCTGTTCACGAGGGAACTGAGAGAAGGACTTTCGGCCAACGTGGGATGGCAAAGGGTCCTGACCTACCTGAAGTTCTTGAACGACACACTGCTGATCCGCCTCGTGGAACCGCTGGAGCTTCGCCTGAAAAAAAAGAAGGGCCCTCCCAAATTGTGCTTGTGTGACCACTCACTACGTGCCAGTTGGCTGCAGGAAATTCTGCCGTTGACCCCGCAGGGGCTAGACGCGGCTCCGCACCTCAGCGACATATCCGGCCATATCGCGGAGAGCATCACGGGCTATTTTCTCGGCAATATGCCGGGGCTGGATTTAGCCTGGTTTCCCGAACGCGGGGCGGAACCCGAAGTTGACTTCTCGATAACGGTCGGCGAGTACCGTATTCCCGTAGAGATCAAGTACAGGCGCCCCATAGACACTCACAGAGATACGCTGGGGCTGCGCGCTTTCCTTGACAAAACCGTCTACAACGCGCCCTTCGGGGTCTTGGTAACCCTGCTGGACGAAGTCTGTATCGACGACCCCCGCGTGATCGCCCTGCCCATGTCTTCGCTATTGCTGATGAGGTAGCGAAAATCGCTGTGCGCCTGTTGAATCGTCCGGCTCCTCCTGGATTGCCGTAGCACCCACGAGAGCGGGTGGACACGTGGCTCAGATGCGCCGTCGCTTCGGACGGGCCTTCTTCGGGCGTTTCGACGACGGGTTGGCGAACCTGAGCTGCGGGTCTTCGATGACGACCTTGGTGCCGGGTTCGACCGAATGCGTCAGCCACACGTTGCCGCCGATGACGCTGCCCTTGCCGATGACGGTTTCGCCCCCGAGGATCGTCGCGCCGGAGTAGATCGTCACGTCGTCCTCCAACGTCGGATGCCGCTTCATGCCGCGCAGGAGATTGCCCTTCTCGTCCTTGGGGAATGAAAGCGCCCCGAGCGTCACTCCCTGGTAGAGTTTCACGTTGTCGCCGATTATCGTCGTCTCGCCGATGACGACGCCCGTCCCGTGGTCGATGAAAAAACTCTTGCCGATGTGCGCCCCCGGGTGGATGTCGATCCCCGTGAGCGTGTGCGCGTACTCCGTCATGATGCGCGGAATAAGCGGCACGCCCAGGTGATGCAGTTCGTGCGCCATGCGGTAGACTGTAATCGCGAAAACCCCGGGGTATGAGAATATTATCTCGTCGAGGGTCTTGGCGGCGGGGTCCCCGTCGTATCCCGCCTGAACGTCGAGCGCCAGCGTGTCTCTTACCGCGGGTATCCGGGCTATGAAATCTATCGCGACTTCCTCGGCCTTGTCCTCGCAGAAAGTGCACACGCGCCCAAGCCGTTTGCACTCGTGGATTATCGCCCGCGACACCTGGTCGAAAAGGAGCCTGTGCAGCCGTTCGACCTCGGCCCCTATGTGGAATTCGATCGTGTTCTGGTCGACGCCCTTCTCGCCGAAGTACCCTGGGTATACGACCTCGAGCATTATGTGGAGGATCTCGATGATATTCTCGCGGTCAGGCAGCGCCGTTCCCGCAAGGTGGTTGATCTCGCGCGTCCGGGCGTAACTCTCGACTATCGCCCTCACGAGCGACGGCAGCCGGCCTTTGAGTTTCAATTCCTCACGCATCACAGCACCCCTTCCGGAGAGCGTTCGGCGTAAGGGAGCATGGCAAAACCCCTTGCCGCCGTCACCGCATTCTACGACGGGCCGCCGGCCCGGTCAAGGTGAGCCGGCCGGCGGTTCGACCGAGGTCTCAACCCGCGCGGCGGGGCCTGTTTGAGAAGTCCTCAGGTGTTCGCCCGTAATCCCGCAGTACGCGAAATACGTCGCAAAGCCCACCAGGAATACCGCACACGCGCCGATGAACATCCGGTACATCCGGTCGGAAATGCCGTGCCTGCCAAAACCCACTACACTGGAAACGGTCGCGTACCAGACGACGTCGGCCATGATGTGCCCGGCGTAAAAGACGGTGACGTTGGGGACCGTCGTGCCGAATTTCGCCACCAGGATAAGCCCCCCCGTCGCCCACCACACGGGGAAGGTCGGGTTCAGGACCGTCATGAGGAAGCCGCCGGCGACGGCGTTGTCCACCTTTGACTTGGGCGCCTCGTTCTTGAGCACGGCCGCAAGGGAGATCTTCGGCACGTCGCGAAGCATCATGACGCCCATCGCGCCCATGACCGTTGCGCCGAGACCCGCAATAAGGCGAAGGACAGTCAGGTTCGTCAGGAAGTTGGCGGCGCCGATAAATATCGCCGCCACGAGGGTCGATTCGATAATCCCGTGCCCGACCGCTACCAGAAAGCCGACGCGATACCCCTTCCTCGCCGCCTGGTCGACCGTAAACGCCAAGAGCGGCCCGGGCATTACCGCGCCGCTCAAGCCCGTCGTGAAGCCGAAGAAGAAAATTTGCAGTGCGTCGAACAAAAAAACGTACCCTCGTGGCCCAAAAGGCCTTACAATCATGGGTTGGAACCCCCGATTCTATCGTTTGTCTGTGTCTTGGCAATATCTTGGTGGGATGGTGTTACCATTTGTAATAAAATGGGCGGAAACCCCTGGCAAAATGGGGAAAAGCCGGCGGTTTTAGCCCGCGAATTCCTGGAACATTTTTCCCTCTCGAACGTATTAGAGCAGGCCCTATGGAACAACGAAGCGACGAAGAACTCTTGAAGGGCAGCCTCAAGGGTCACAAGGGCGACTTCAAGGTTCTCCTCGAACGGTACGAGGGCGAGCTCTTTAACTTTCTATACCATACGATCGGGGACAGGCAGGCGGCCGAAGACCTGTTCCAGGAGGCGTTCTTGCAGGTCTTCTCCAACGTCGAGAGGTTTCGTTCCGGCGCGCGGTTTCGTCCGTGGCTCTACGCTATAGCGGCCAACCTCGCGCGCGACGAGATGAGACGCCGCCGCCGGCGAAAGGGACTGTCGCTTGATGCCGAGGTTCACCCCGGCGAGGATACGACCTTGGCCGAACTCGTGGACTCGCACAGCGCCGACCCGGCCGCCCTTGCGGCCGAGGATGAGACCAAGACCATGGCCGCCGAGATGATGGACGCGCTGCCGGCCAGTTTGCGCGAAGTCGTGGTACTGCACTTTTACAATGACATGAAGTATACCGAGATCAGTGAGGCGCTCGGGTTGCCTATGGGCACCGTCAAGAGCCGCCTTTACAGAGCGATCCGGGAGATGACCGACACCATGAGAAGGAAGAGAGGATTCTGAAGTGTCCGCCCAGTGTGAACTTTACGAGGACCTGCTGGTCGCCGAGGCGCTCGGGGACATCTCGGAAAAGGAGAGGATGTTCCTCAAGGCGCACCTGGAGGGCTGCGGCCGCTGCCGTTCCCGCCTGGCGGCCGTTCGCGATACAATCGGCGTCATGACGAGGGAACACCCCGAGGCCGCCCCGGCGGGCCTTGCCGAGAGGACCCTGCGAAGGGTCGAGGTGGCCGGCGAACGTTTCGTCGCGGCCGCCAGTCCCTACCACGAGACGATGCTTCTGGAGCCGTCGACCTGGCGCGTGCGAAGGTCGCTTGTCGGGTGGATGGTCGCCGCAAGCATTCTCGTCATGGCCGTCGCGACGCTCGTGCCCGGCATGCTCGGCGGCGGCGGCGAACGCGGCGTCGAGGCCTGCCAGGAGCACATGAAAACGCTCGCCGTAGCGCTCAAACAGTACGCGCTCGACCACAACGGCAACTTCCCGCAGGGCGCCGATTGGTACAGGGCCCTCGACTACGATTACCTGCACAGAAGCAACGCCTTCCTGTGCCCGGCGCGCCTTGCCGTCGGCAGGCAGAGCGATAGGGAAACCGATTACGTCTACAACCCGTCGCACGTGAGCGTCACCGCGCCGGATGACTATCCGCTCCTATGGGATTCCAAGGCCGCGCACGACCAGCTCGGAAGAAACGTCCTCTTCGCGGACGGCAAGGTATCGTGGGTGGCCGAGGACGAGTTCACGAGGCTCCTTGCCAAGTACAAGATAGACGAGATGGAGGCTATCAGGTAAACCCCTCACGCGGCGGGCACGCTCCCGCCGCGATAGCTTGGCCGCAGCGATGCGCTCCCGGCGGCCAAGAGGGCTTCGGTTCTCTTAATATCGGGCGGGCGGCGATTGGGCGCCGCCCGCCCACTTTGTTTGCCGTCCGTGCAGCAAACGCCATCCCCTTTCGCCCTGCGCCTCCCGGAAAAAGACGCCGCCCGCTCATCGTGGGCGGGCGGCTGCAGTGCTCTGTTTGGTCGCTCGGCTATTCGGTCGTGGCCTCGGCGCCGCCGGTCGTCGTCGCCGTGCCGGTGAGTTGCTCGCGCAGATCCATCCTCTGGATGCCGTCGACGGCACGGTTTGAACGGTTGTACTGGTATATCGCCATCTTGTCCGCGTCCGTATCGATGACGTACACGACTGCGGTGCTGGCGGAAATGTCCGTCGTTACGAGCATGAGGTTGCCTATCTGCCGCTCGTTGAGGTCATCCCTCAGGTCGCGAACGCCCACGACTTCGACCGGCGAGTCCTGGACGCCGAGTTGGTATTGCAGTACGAGCATCCGGCCCGAGGTGCGGTTGGCAATCCACAGCGCGTCCTGGTTGCCGCCGCCCTTGGCCGAAACGGCTGCGTACGCCCCGATCTGCGCCGCCACCTGGCCGAACGCGAGGTTCTCGACCGGACGCGGCCACGCCAGGACGAGTAGGAGCGCCGCGTTCAAAACAAGTGACACGTACAACAACGTCGATTTCGCTTTCATCTTGCCCTCCCGTTCGCTTGATGTCCGCCGGCTGTCTTTAGTACATCGCGACTACCTTCTTGATCCCCCTCATCACGCAATACGTCGCCGCGCCGCCCAAGAACAGGAAAATGATTATCGATAAGAACTTCTGGCGGTTCGCGGGCGTGCTTGCCCTGTCGTAGAAACTGTCGATCTGGTCGGCAAGTTCCGGCGGCGGCGGCGCCGGCTGGGCCTTGGCCTTTTGCGAAAAGAGCGTTACGAGGATTACCGCCGCCAACAGTATGATGATTACCGACTTCAGGCTCATCGCGTGCTCCTCTTCGGCGTCGAACGCGCCCTGGGCCGGGACGACTTCTCCTGCGCACAGTCGCCAAACGGGCCCGGCGCACGCTCTTTCGTACCATAATGGGCGGTTTTTCGCAAGGAAAATTCACCCTTTGCCCGCCGCGGCGGGCTCCGCCGCCGCGAAATTCGCCCGCTTGGGACCGTGGCACGCGTGGATTTTGTGTTTGCCGCCGGACTTTTCGGGGATAGAATGTGCTTGTCCGCCGGGCCGACGCAAAGACGGCCCCGGACGGCTTGCGCATTCAGACACGAGGCCCCCAATATTGCGCTCTCGGTGAGGGTTTGTCCCATGGCCGTCACGGCTATGATGGAGCAATACGAGAAGGTCAAGCGCCAGCATCGGCACGCCGTCCTCCTCTTCCGCATGGGGGATTTCTACGAGATGTTCAACGAGGACGCCAAGACCGCCGCCAAGGTCCTCGGCCTCACGCTTACCAGCCGCTCCAAGGGCGACAACGCCGTCCCCATGGCCGGCGTCCCGTACCACAGCGTCTCGCAGTACCTCAAGAAACTCGTCGAGGCCGGTTACGACGTCGCTATATGCGAACAGGTCGAGGACCCCGCCGCCGCCAAGGGCCTCGTCAGGCGCGCGGTGACCCGTGTCGTCACCGCCGGCACCGTGACCGACGAGTTCCTCCTCGACGACAAGAAATCGAACTACCTCGCCGCGGTCCTGCCCGCCGGGCCGGTCTGCGGCGTCGCCTGGGCGGAACTCTCCACCGGCGCCTTCTTCGCCGAGGAGGTCCCCGCCGCCGAGATCGAGGACGAACTCTTCCGCCTCCAGCCCGCTGAATGCCTTTTGCCTGAGGGCGTGTCAAAACGCGACGAGGGATTCGTCGCGAAACTGAAGAGTTCCTTCTCCGGCAGGCTCACCGTCCGCCAGGACTGGGCCTTTTCCGCGAAGGAGGCCGAAAGGCTGCTCTCGGGGCATTTCGGCGTCAGCGGCCTCGACGGTTTCGGCCTCGCCGGCATGTCCGCGGGCATCGGCGCCGCCGGCGCCGTCTTCGAATACCTCCGCGACACCCAGAAATCGAGCCTCTCGCAACTCTCGACCATCAGAAAGGTCGCCCCACGCGACCGCCTCGTCCTCGACCGAAGCGCCCAGACCAGCCTCGAAATCGTCCGCACCCAGCGCGAGGGCCGTTTCGAAGGGTCGCTCTTATCGGTCATAGACAGGACCATAACCGCCATGGGCGGCAGGCTCATGCGTGAGTGGCTCACCGCGCCCCTTGTCGACGTCAGGCGGATAGACGCACGCCTCGGCGTCGTCGGCGAACTCGTCGCCGCCGCCGACGTGCGCGCGCTCGTGCGCCAGCGCCTCTCGAACGTGAGCGACCTCGAACGCATCGCCACGAGGCTCGTATCGGAAACCGCACGTCCGCAGGACCTCACCGGCCTTGCGACGACGGCCGAGGCGCTGCCCGCGATAAAAAGCGTCCTCGCCCGCAGCGACGTGACCGCGCCCCTGGCCGTCCGCATCGACTCCCTCGACGAGATGCGCGCCCTCGTCCGAAAGGCGCTCGAGGACAGCCCCGGTTCCAACCCCCGCGAGGGCGGCGTCATCCGCGCGGGTTACGATGCCGAACTCGACCGCCTCCGCTCCCTGAGCCGCGACGGCAAGAGCTGGATCGCCGAGTACCAGGCGCGCGAGATAGAGCGCACCGGCATCGAGAACCTCCGCGTCGCCTACAACCGCGTCTTCGGATACTACATCCACATCACCAACGCCAACGCCTCCAAGGTGCCCTCGAACTACATCAGAAAGCAGACCCTCAAGAACGCCGAGCGTTACGTCACGCCCGAGCTTCGCGAATACGAGTCCCAGGTCCTCTCGGCCCAGGAGCGCGCCTACGAACTCGAGTTCCAGATCTTCAGCGACCTCCGCCGCACTCTCGGCGCAGAGGTTAGCCGCCTGCAGGCGACGGCGGCGGCCCTGGCCGAAATCGACGTCTACGCCGCCCTTGCCGAGGCCGCCGAAGCCAGCCGCTACACCCGCCCCGAGGTCAATGACTCCCGCGAGATCCACATCGAGGCCGGCCGCCACGCCGTCCTCGACGTGGCGCTCGAAGAGGAATTCGTCCCGAACGACCTCCACCTGGGCGTACCCGGTGCGGACCTCGCCATCATCACAGGGCCCAACATGGCCGGAAAGTCCACTTACATTCGCCAGGCCGCCCTCATCGTGATTCTGGCCCAGATGGGCTCGTTCGTCCCGGCGAGACACGCGTCGATAGGAGTCGCCGACCGGATATTCGCCAGGGTAGGGGCCTCCGACGAGCTCGCCCGCGGCCAGAGCACCTTCATGGTCGAGATGATCGAGACCGCCAATATCCTCAACAGCGCCGGCGACCGGTCACTCGTCGTTTTGGACGAGGTCGGCCGCGGCACGAGCACCTTCGACGGCCTTGCGCTGGCCTGGGCGGTAAGCGAGGACCTTGCCGGGCGCGTGCGCGCGCGCACGCTCTTCGCGACGCATTACCACGAACTCACTGAACTGGCGCTGGTGCTCGCCAACGTCAAGAACCTCAACGTCCGCGTCAGCGAATGGCAGGGGCATGTCACCTTTCACCACGAAATAGTCGAGGGCGGCACCGACAAGAGTTACGGCATATACGTCGCCAAACTCGCCGGCGTTCCCCAGCCGACCGTCGACCGCGCGAAGGCCATTTTGGCGCAACTCGAGGCCCAATCCGTCAATTCCGACGAGCGCCCCTCTTTCGTTCCCGGCGAGAATATTCCGCGGGAAGCGCAATTAGGGCTTTTCGCGCCGCACTACGAGAGGATAATAGACGAGTTGAGGGGGTTTGACATAGACAGCCTGACACCGGTCGAGGCGCTTCTCAAACTTCGTCAGTTACAGGAGAAGACTGGCCAAACAGGGGCGAATCGGTAGCGGGCACTGCCCGCTCGGTCAGCCGGCGCCGCGCCCTCGGGACGCGGACTTCGCGCGATAGGTGATGCCGAGTAAGGATGATTCGAGAGTAGACAAGAGGTATGTCGGCATGCTGGACCTTACCGAAGCCCAATTGGTCGAACTGATTCTCGTCGCCGCCAAGCGCGGCTACAAACAGGCAACCGAAGACGCCGCAGCCAAGGCCGCGCAGGAGCGCGCCCGCTACGCCCAGGAGGGGATCGACGCCTACCGCCGCCAGGCGTTGGCGCTTTTGAGGAAACGGATCGGCGAACTGAGGGACCTCAAAGCCAACGAACTCCTCATCGCAGGGTTTAACGAGGCCGCCGAGTACCTCGAATACGGCGTCGACAAGGACCTGGACAAGCTGGAAAAGAATTCCGAAAAGGCTCCATGAGAAAACGGCGGCCGCTGACGTTCTTGATCCTCGTCGTCGCGGCATCCACGATCCGGCCGCTCGTTCGCCCCGCGGACTGCGGCGCCTGGGCATTCGAACTCGTCGTCGGCCTCTGCGGCGCCGTCATTCTCGTCCTGGCCTGTAACCGCCTACGCTTCCCACACCTAATCAATGGTGACTGTCACCATCTTCCCATTTTCCAGGGGTGGCGGGGAGAGACGCTGCTGCGGGGACGTTTGCATATGAGCTGGAGCTGTAAACCATGAAGCCCAGAGACGTGTTTCTTAAGGCCCTTCGCCGCGAACGCACGCCGCGTCCCGCGGTCGGCAGCGCCACCTCGGTCGTGACCGTCGATCTCATGGAGAAGGTCGGCGTCTACTTCCCCGAGGCGCACCTCGACGCCGCGAAGATGGCGGACCTGGCCGCCGCCGGCCACACCGAACTCGGCTTCGACAACGTCATGCCGCTTTTCAGCGTCTGCCACGAATCGGCGGCGCTGGGCTGCACGGTCGATTGGGGCAAGCGCGACCTCATGGCGTCCGTCGTCGGCAAGCTCTACAAAATCACAGACGAGATAAAGTTGCCGCCCGACCTCCTGACGCGGCCCGAAACAAGTGTCCCCCTTCGCGCCCTTTCCATGCTCAAGAAACGCTTCGCCGATGGAGTCGCGGTCGTCGGCAAGGTATTCGGCCCCTGGACGCTCGGCTACCACCTCTTCGGCGTCGAGGACTTTCTCATCAACACGATCCTCGAACCCGGCCTCGTCAAACGCGCGATCGACCGGGCGAAGGAAATCACCGTCGCCTTCGGCAGGGCCCAAATCGACGCCGGTGCCGACGCGCTGTGTCTCGGCGACCACGCGACGAGAGACCTCTGTTCGCCGGATGCGTACAGGGAATTCCTGAGCGGCGTCCACAAGGAGTTGGCCGAAAGGCTTCCGTGCCCGCTCATCCTCCACATCTGCGGCGACACGTCCGACAGGATTGGTTATATCAGCGACACCGGTGTCGCGTGTTTCCATTACGATTCAAAGGTTCCAACTGCGGCCGCACGGAATTTCGCCGGGAACGACCTCGCCCTCATGGGCGGCACGAGCAATTTCCGCATAATCCGCGAGGGGACCCCCGACTCCATCGCACGAGACGCCGCCGAGAAGATCAGGTTCGGCATTGACATCATCGGCCCCGAGTGCGCCGTGCCTCTCGATGCCCCCTACCGCAACATGAAAATCCTCGTCGACGAGGTCAAACGGCAGTCGGGGGAGTGCGCTTCATGACTTCGAGCGCATCTGGCGTTTTTCCGGCATTGTCCTCACAAGGGTAGAGACGCCGCCCGCCAAAGGTGTAGAATTGTGAGCCGTCTTTCGGGAGTGCCCGGGGCTTTGCGAGAAGGAGCGGGTCATGCAGACGCAGATAGTCCTTACTTCCAGTCAGTCCAAACGCCTCATCGCCAGGGGCATCGCCGCCTGGGAACCGGTGAGAAACGCCCTGCGCAACGGCATCCTGGCCGTCGCCAAGGGGACGACGAATTCATACGTCGTCGAGGAACTCCTCGGCGCGCCCTACGACAAGACGCACTACGTCACCGGACGCACCGCCCCGGCCGGCGCCGACACGTCCTGGGCCAAGGCCGACGCGCAGGAGATAATCTTCGAAAAGGGTGCCCCCGTCGCGGGCAAGACCGCCGTCGAGATGGTGGCGAAAATGGGCGCCGGCGACGTCTTTCTAAAGGGTGCCAACGGCATAAACTACGACCTCGGCCAGGCCGCGGTGCTCATCGGCCACCCGACCGGCGGCACGATGGGCGCCGCGATGGGCGGCCTTGCCGCGCGCCGCGTTCGGCTCGTCCACCCCGTCGGCCTTGAAAAAAGCGTCCCCGGCGACCTGGCCGTCGCCGCAAGACAGATGGCCGAGGAAGGCGCCGGTGTCGGCGAAGTCTGGGGCCTCTGGGTCTCCCAGGGCGAACTCTTCACCGAGATAGAAGCCCTCGAAACGCTCTACGACGTGGAGGCCGTCCCAATCGCCGCCGGCGGTATTGCGGGCGCCGAGGGTTCGGTTACAATCGCTCTCTTTGGTACGAAGGGGGAACTGGATCGCGTGCTCGGCGAGATCGCCGAAATCCAGAAGGAGCCTCCCTTCGGCGCGCCGTGAGGCGTCGACGCCTGGCGGTGCGCACTCGAGCGGTCCTGCGGTCTGAGGGCGGACAGGGGATGCCAAAGCCGTTCGACTACGTAATCGTCCGCGGCACGGTATACAACGGCACCGGCGCCGAGGGCGTGACCGCGGACGTCGCCGTCGCCGGCGAGCGCATAGCCGCCGTCGGCGACCTTTCCCACGCAAAGGCCGTCCGCACGATCGACGCTTCGGGCCTCGCCGTCTCGCCGGGATTCATCGACGCGCACACCCACAGCGACATCCCGGCGCTTCTTGCGCCGTTGGCCGAAAACCGGCTCTACGCGGGCGTCACGACCGAGATCGCCGGCAACTGCGGTTTCTCCGCGGGGCCGCTTGCCGAGGGCCAGGAAAAGCAGTTCCTCGAAAATTACGAGGGCCTCGAGGTCGGCTGGCGCACTCAAGGCCAATACCTCGCGCGCCTCGAACATGCGGGGTCTTCGATAAACCGGGCCTTCCTCGTCGGCCTCGGCAACCTCCGCCGCACCGTCATGGGCGGCGACTTCGACCGCGCCGCCGACGCCGCCGAAATCGCGAAGATGCGCGAACTCCTGCTCTCGGAGGTCGCCGCCGGCGCCATCGGCGTGTCCTCCGGGCTTATCTATCCGCCCGGCTGCTACGCTGCCAAAGAGGAGATCGCCGAGGTCGTATCCGCCGTCGCGGGCAAGGACCTGCCCTACGCGACGCACATCCGCAGCGAGGGCGACGCGCTTATCGAGTCCCTCGACGAGGCGCTCTTCATCGCAAGCACGGCGCGCTGCCCGCTTCACGTGTCGCACCTGAAGGTGAACGGCATTCGCAACTGGGGCAAAATAGAACTCTTGCGCAAATGGTGGGGGAAAAGGGGTTCTTACGGCGTGCGCGTCACCGCCGACCGCTACCCCTACTGCGCGGGCCATACGGGCCTCGACAGCCTACTTGAACCGTGGACGTACGAGGGCGGCCCCGCCGAGGAGTTGAAGCGCCTGCGGGACGACGCGACCTGGGACAGGATAAGGGACCAACTCCTCGCGGCCCACCCGGACCTCGACTACTGGGACGGCGTCGTCCTCGGCACCGTGTATTTCGCCGAGAACAAACGCTTCGAGGGCATGCGCGTCTCCGAGGTCGCGGGCATTATGGGCCTCGACCCGGTCGACGCCGTGCGCGCGCTCCTTATCGCCGACGAGACGCGCACGATGGCCATGTTTTTCTCGATGGACGAACCGAGCATGCGCGAAATCCTCTCCTGGAAGGACGTCGTCGTCGGAAGCGATTCGTCCTCGCGCAGCGCCAGCGGGCCCACGGCGACGGGCTTTCCGCACCCGCGCACTTACGGGACCACCGGCAAGATCCTGCGCCTTCTCGTGCGCGAGGAGAAGGTCCTGACGCTTGCCGAGGCGATTAACAAGATGACCGCGCGGACGGCCGACATCTTCGGGCTGGAGGATAGGGGGCGGCTGGCGGCGGGACGCTTCGCCGATATAATCGTGTTCGATCCCGAGGCAGTCGAGGATCGCGCGACCTTCGAAAAGCCCACCGAGTATACCGTGGGCGTGCGCGACGTCTTCGTCAACGGCCGCATGGTCCTCGCGGATGCAGCAGTAACAGGGGAAAAACCGGGGCGTGTCCTGAGACACGGAAAGTAAGAGACCTCAATGAAACCACACATCGGCCTCAACGCCGACTACAAGGCCGGCGAAAAGGCGTTTCACAAACTCTACGTCGACTACACCAAGGCCGTCGAGGCCGCCGGCGGCGTCCCCGTCGTCATATCCGCGCTCTCGGACGACGAGGACATCTTGTCGATACTCGCGACGCTTGACGGCCTGGTGCTCACAGGCGGCGACGACATCGACCCGCAGGTTTACGGCCAGGCCGCGCATCCGAGCACGAGCCCCATATCGCCCGAAAGGCAACACAGCGACCTTCGCCTCATCGAACTCGCAATGGTCATGGAAGTGCCGATACTTGGCATATGCATGGGATGCCAACTCATTAACGTCGCCCTCGGTGGCACGCTCCTCCAGGACATC